>PPYF01099597.1_pt1 | contig 18583 bp, 14 predicted proteins | sample 1559871 | NCBI WGS metagenome assembly PPYF01 (sample SAMN08240021, study PRJNA423297) | Human gut metagenome, whole genome shotgun sequencing project. | reverse complement strand
CATCCAAGAGCATGTCAGTTTATCAAAATGCTCTTGGCTAATGTGAGCCATGTGATAGCAGCCCAAGAAGCAAGCCCGCGGGGCGCGGCTGATTGGAGTGCTGCGAACCACTAAGGGGCCGTCAGTCCGCAGGACTGACTGAGGAAGTTTATTAGGATACATTAGGATATGTCTATAACGAACAAAAAATGGCTTGCGAACTAGGTTGAGTTCGCAAGCCATTTTTATTGTTCGTTTTGCAGTGCGCAAAATCGTTTTTAATACCACCGGGTCATGGGCAGGTCGTTGTTGGTGCCCTTGGTGAACAGCAGCTGATGTACGTCGATGTAGCCAATGTAGAAGGCTGCGGCGCAGCCGCACAGATACAGTTCCCACATCCGGACGAAGTCTTCGCCCCGGGTGCCCCCCGGGAAAATGTATTTTCGCATCCAGGGGTTGCTGTTGATCTGGTCCCGGCCGTTGATAAAGTGCAGCAGGAACAGGCCGCCTTCCTTCAGCACCTGGTCCACCACGGTCATGTACTGTTCGTAGTGGGAGCGGCCTACGTGTTCCAGCATGCCTACGCTGACCACCCGGTCGAAGGTAAGGCCCTTTTTGGGCAGGTCCCGGTAATCCAGGAGCTCAATGCGTACCTGGCCTTCCAGGCCCAATTCCTTGATCCGTTTTTGCCCCATGGCCCACTGTTCCTTGCTCAGGGTGCAGCCATAGCCTCTGACCCCGTAGAGCTTGGCTGCTTCCAAAAGCAGATAGCCCCAGCCGCAGCCAATATCCAGTAGGCTCATGCCCTTTTCCAGATGCAGTTTTTCCAGGATGTAGTGGACCTTGTTTTTCTGGGCCTGTTCCAGGGTGTCGTCCGGGTTCTTGAAATAGGCACAGGAATAGCTCAGGGTAGGATCCAGCCACTGTTCGTAGAACTCATTGCCCAGGTCATAATGGGAGCAGACTTCTTCCCGCTGGGTGGATTTGTCTTCGGAAGGGTAGAGCAGGTGGTTCACTGCTTTCCGGTCCAGGGAGAACCGGTCCATCTGCTCCAGGAGGCATTTCAGCACGGTGAACAGATCCCCGTCCACTTCAATATCCCCCCGCATATAGGCTTCGCCCAGGGCCATGGTGGTGGAAGTCACTAGTTCCTTTTTTGGTACATCTTTGTGGATGATGATCCGGAACAGGGGCTTGCCGGTGCCGATGGTGTAGGTCTTGCCCTTCAGGTCCAGCTCGAAACAGTATTTGTCAAAGCGCTGGAGATAATAGGCCATAAAATCATCCATCAAATGCATGTTCACAGCAATCGCCTTCATTTCTATAGATTTGAAGTCCTTTTGCGTCCGGCAGGCCACTTCCAGCCAGCAGATTCCGCAAAGCAAAAAGCCCATTCCTCAAGAGAAATGGGCAGCATTCCGGAGCACGAACAAGATGCAGTATGGGAAATTTTAGAGTTAGAATTTGGGCTTCTGGGGGTTTGTAAAAGAAAACCGGCAGAACAACCCAAGTGAGGAAGTGCTGCAGGTGTAAAAGGATTTCTAAAGAATATTATAGCACGGTACATAAAATTTTCAACAGCCCGCAGGGACGAAATAAGTCCCACAACGGGACGGGAGCTTTTTTGCAGGAACTTTCTGACGCAGCGGGATTTTTATGGTATAGTAGAGAAGACAAAAATGTCCGCTGAAGGAGGACGGTTATGGGACTCATCTGGAATGCCTTTGAACTGGCAGGAACCATATCTTTTGCCCTATCCGGCGCCATTGTGGGCCTGGTTAAGGATATGGATGTATTTGGCATTGTGGTGCTGGCGGTACTGACCGCAGTGGGCGGCGGTATGATCCGGGATGTACTGGCAGGGCAGACCCCGCCGCTGACCCTGATCAGCCCGGCCAATCTGTTTCTGTCCATTGCCATTGCCCTGGCGGCTTCCTACTATTTCTCTTGGTTCCGGATCCGGGGCCGGCGGAAACGGGTACTGAATTTCTTTTACGCCCTGGCGGATACCGTGGGCTTGGCTTCCTTTACGGTAACGGGAACCATGATGGGTCTGGCCCAGGGGGAACCCCATTCCTATGTGTATCCAGTGCTTTTGGGGCTGGTTACCGCCGTAGGGGGTGGGGTGCTCCGGGACCTGATGGCCCAGCGGGTGCCGGTGGTGCTGGTGGCAGATGTGTACGCCACGGCCTCCATTGCCGGCAGCCTGCTCCAGTGCCTGGTGTGGCACTTGGGCTATACCGAGCTGGCCCCCTGGGTAGATGCGGTGAGCATTATCCTGCTCCGGCTGTTGGCCATGAACTACAAATGGCAGCTGATGCACCCCATTGAGCGGCGGAAACGGATTCGGTAGGGAAGTTTCATTATTTCACACCTCTTTTTATAAGGTAAATAAAAAACAGCCTCTGTCCCAGAGTTTTCTGGGGCAGGGGCTGTTTTCTTCTGTTTGTCAGCGCATATTGATGAACTGTACGTCGATGCCGAAATCCTGGCTCTTGACCAATTGGATGACGGCTTGCAGGTCGTCCTTTTTGGGACCGGAAACCCGGACCTGTTCGTCCTGCTGCTGGGTGGTGACTTTAATCTTGGAAGCTTTGATGGCCGCGATGATTTTCTTGGCCGTTTCCTTGTCGATGCCTTGCTTCAGTTTGATGGTTTGGCGCACGGTGCCTTTGGCGGCGGGTTCAATTTTGCCCGGCTCCAGGGCACGCAGGGACAGGTCCCGTTTGGCCATACGCTGGCGCAGAATGTCCAGAATGGCGCCCAGCTTGTACTCGTCTTCGGCAGCCAGTTTCAGGTCGCCGTCAGAGAGTTCAATGCTGGCTTCGGAATCCCGAAAGTCGTAGCGCTGGGAGATTTCCTTGCGGGTTTGGTTCAGGGCATTGTCCAATTCCTGCATATCCAGTTGGGAAACAATGTCGAAAGAGCTGTTTTTGGCCATGAGATGGTCCTCCTTTTTACTTGACCCGGATATCCACTTCAAACATACGGTTCCAGGGAAATTCAACGGTGTAGCGGGTGCCCCGCAGAGTGGGTTCATCGTCCACGTATTGCAGGAACAGGCGGTTGGTGTCGGAAAGAATCCGGTTGTAATACTTGCCCAAGTCGTACTTGAGCTTGAAATCGTGCTGGTCAATGCCCAGGGAAATCCGGTAGCGGATGTTGGCCTGGTAGATCCAGTCGTCCAGCAGCCGGGTCTTCAGCAGCCGCAGCCGCTGTTCCGGCTTCATCAGGCTGCCCAGCATGCCCTGGCTGATGGCGTAGCCTACGGCGTTGTCCGCCGTGTTCCAGCCGTTGTAGGCGGTCAGGTCCAGCAGCGCCTTCTGGTTGGTGAGGGCCAGCATAAAGCCGTTGTCTGCGCCGTTGCTGTAGGAAATGTCTGCTACGGAAACGGGTTTGCGCTTTTCCAGCTGGGCAATTTCCTTGGCAAAGGTCTTGTTGGCCTGGTTGCTGTAGGGGGCGTTGTCATCGCTGGTGGAATCCCGGCAGACGCCGTCGTCGGGGGTGTTTACTGCCAGCACTAGGTCGGCCTTTTTCTCGTGGACCGTTTCCCGGCCGCCGGCAGCAATAATCTGGTTGTGGACGGACTGGGCTGCGCTTTCGTCGGAGTATTGGGGCACGGTGGCGCCGCCCACTCCGGGGGCAAAGACCGGGTAGACCCAGGGCTTGTCCCCCCGGGCTTCATTGATGGCTCGGGTGACCAGGAGCAGTCCCAATTGGTCCACCCCGGGAAGAATCTGGAACTGTTTGTCGCTCATGCCGCTGCCCACGTAGGCCAGGTGCCGGGCTTCCATATGGGTTGCCGACAGGGGGGAGTCATCGTCCTTGCCCAGGGCAAAGTAGTGGAAGACGCCGTTCTGGTCCAGGCGGATTAACCGCTTGTTGGTCTGGAAGTTCATCAGCCGGCGGGTATTCCAGTCCTGCCAGATGCTGTTGGGAATCTGGGCCAAAAGGGTCTGCTGTTCGGCGATTTCCTTGCCGGACAGGCCTTCCAGGTCGGCCTTGTCCTGGAGCTGGGACAGTCGGAAAATGGTGGGCCCAAAATGCTGGTAGTAATCCGGCTCCACCTTGCCGATGCTCTGCTGGGGCGTGCGCATAATGGTGCTGAAGGCATAAATCTTCAGCCCAGGGTTGTCCTTTTTCAGCCGTTCCAGCCGGGTTACCTTGTTCTTCAGGTACTTCTCCAGATGGTCATGGGTGCGGGATGCCACCAGACCGCCGTAGTTCAGGCTGTCCGTGGCAATGACCGCGGCTTCTGCATGGGGTGCTTCTTGTTCTAGCCAGGTCCAAAGTTTTTCGTTGTCCCCTTGACTGGACTGATCGGACAGGTATTTTACAGGAGGAGTCGTTACAGGATAACCGGCCGCTTTGGCCGTGTCAACGGTATATTCCAAACACACCGGACGGTTGTCCAGGGGAATATACAAGATTTTGGGAGAGGCTGCTGCCTGACGGTGAAGCAGGGTCAGGGCCAGGAGTCCGCTTCCCAAGAGAATTTGGAAAAAACGTTTCATGGAGTCCTCCTTTTTTGCATACCAGTTATTATACACTATCCTGAACCAGAAAATAAAGACTTTGGAGGTTTGTGATATAATAAAGTATTGCAATATATAAGGAGAATCATTATGGAATTTCAGATAAAGGCACCCTTCGCTCCGGCAGGCGACCAGCCGGAAGCCATCGAAGAACTGGCCGAAGGGGTCAAGGAAGGTCTGCATACCCAGGTCCTCCTGGGAGCTACGGGTACGGGCAAAACCTACACCATTGCCCAGGTGATCCAGAAGGTCCAGAAACCCACCCTGGTCATCGCCCACAACAAAACGCTGGCAGCCCAGCTGTGCAGCGAGTTCAAGGAATTCTTTCCCAATAACGCCGTGGAATACTTCGTATCCTATTACGATTTTTACCAGCCGGAAGCTTACCTGCCGGCCACGGACACGTATATTGAAAAGGATTCTTCCATTAATGATGAAATCGATAAGCTGCGCCACTCGGCTACCTCCGCCCTGTTTGAACGCCGGGACGTGATTGTGGTGGCCTCCGTCTCCTGCATCTACGGCTTGGGCGCGCCCAAGGACTACTACGACAGCGTACTGTCCCTCAGGGTAGGGCAGACCGTGGACCGGGACGCCATCCTGGAAAAGCTGGTGAAAATCCGCTATACCCGCAACGACCTGGTGCTGGAGCGGGGCAACTTCCGGGTCCGGGGGGACGTGATTGAAGTAATCCCCTCCAGCTACGGGGAAAAAGGTATCCGCATTGAGCTGTTTGGGGACGAAGTGGACAGCATTATGGAAATCGATGTGCTCACCGGCGCCGTGCTGGACAAGCGGTCCCACGTGGCCATTTTCCCGGCCAGCCACTATGTGACCAGCGACGAAAATATGGAACGGGCCAGGAAGGATATCCGCAAGGAATTGAACGACCGCCTGGCCGTGCTCAAGGACCAGGGAAAGCTCCTGGAGGCAGAACGCCTGGAGCAGCGCACCAACTACGACCTGGAAATGATGGAAGAACTGGGCTATTGCAGCGGCATCGAAAACTATTCCCGGCATCTGACGGGCCGGGCTCCCGGGGAACCGCCCTTTACCCTGGTGAACTATTTCCCGGAGGACTTTCTCACGGTGGTGGACGAAAGCCACGTGACCCTGCCCCAGCTCCGGGCCATGTACGCCGGGGACCGGGCCCGGAAGGAGCAGCTGGTGAAGTACGGCTTCCGGCTGCCCTCCGCCCTGGACAACCGGCCCCTGACCTTTGACGAGTTCCAGGCCCAGAGGGGACAGATTATCTACGTATCCGCTACCCCGGCAGCCTACGAAATGGAAACCACCGACAAGGTGGTGGAACAGATTATCCGGCCTACGGGCCTTTTGGACCCGAAAATTGAGGTACGCCCCATTGCCGGCCAGATTGACGACCTGCTCAGCGAAATCCATAAGGTTTCGGCCCAGGGAGAACGGGTGCTGGTCACCACCCTGACCAAAAAGATGGCGGAAGACCTGACGGAATACCTGGCTTCTTCCGGGGTCCGGGTCCGTTACCTCCATTCGGATATTGTGACCATCGAACGGGCGGAAATCATCCACGACCTGCGGGCCGGGAAGTTTGACGTCCTGGTGGGCATCAACCTGCTCCGGGAAGGGCTGGATATGCCGGAAGTATCCCTGGTGGCCATTTTGGACGCCGACAAGGAAGGCTTCCTGCGCAGCGATACGGCCATGATCCAGACCATTGGCCGGGCGGCCAGAAATGCACACGGCCGGGTTATTATGTACGCCGACAATATAACCGGCTCCATGGAGCGAGCCATTGAGGAAACCAACCGCCGGCGGGCCAAGCAGGAAGCGTACAATGAGGCCCACGGCATTGTGCCCAAGACCATTCAGAAAAAAGTGGTGGACCTGATCAAGCTCACCAAGATTGCCGAAGACGACACCAGCGCCGAAAACTATGGGAAGGGCGGCCTGAGCAAGGCCAGCACCAAAGCCCTGGAGAAACAGGCGAAAGACCTAGAAAAGAAGATGAAAGCAGCGGCCAAGCAGCTGGACTTCGAGCTGGCAGCCGAACTGCGGGATCAGCTGATTTTGCTGAAAGGAGAAATTTCCAAGCGTCATGAACGATGATTATATTGTGATCCAGGGTGCCCGGCAGCACAACCTGAAAAACATTTCCTTAAAAATTCCCCGAAACAAGCTGGTGGTCATCACCGGCCTGTCCGGCAGCGGCAAGTCCTCCCTGGCCTTTGATACCATTTATGCCGAAGGCCAGCGCCGCTACGTGGAGTCCTTGTCCGCCTATGCCCGGCAGTTCCTGGGCCAGATGGACAAACCCGATGTGGACTATATTGGCGGCCTGAGTCCCGCCATTTCCATTGACCAGAAGACCACCAGCCGGAATCCCCGGTCCACGGTGGGTACGGTGACGGAAATCTACGACTACCTGCGGCTGCTGTTTGCCCGGATTGGGATTCCCCATTGCCCCAACTGCGGTAAGGTCATTGAGCGCCAATCCCCCCAGCAGATTGCGGACAAGGTACTGGAACTGCCGGAAGGCACCAAGTTCATGATTATGGCTCCGGTCATCTGGGGCCGTAAGGGCGAGCACAAAAACGTCCTGGAATCCGTCCGCCGGGCGGGCTATGTCCGGGTCAAGGTGGACGGGGAAATCCGGACCCTGGACGAAGACATTGTCCTGGACAAGAAAAAGAAACATTATATCTCCGTGGTGGTGGACCGGCTGGTGGCCCGTCCGGGACTGGGCAGCCGGCTTACCGACTCCCTGGAAACGGCTCTGAAACTGGGGGAGGGCACCGTGGCCATTGACCTGATGGACGGTACCAGCCAGGTGTACAGCGAAAAGTTTGCCTGTGCCGACTGCGGCATCAGCCTGCCGGAAATCGAGCCCCGGTTGTTTTCCTTCAACGCCCCCTACGGGGCCTGCCCGGACTGCATGGGCCTGGGCCAGCATATGGAATTTGACCTGGACCTGGTGATTCCGGACAAGACCAAACCCTTTGACCAGGGGGCCATTGCTGCTGTCAGCTCCAACGTCAAATCCTATTTCCTGTGCCAGCTGGCTTCCGTGCTGAAAAGCCGGGGCTATTCCCTGGCCAATTGTTGGAAGGACCTGCCTAAAGGGTTCCAAAAGGAGCTTTTGGAAGGGATTCCTGACGAAACCTTTACTTTTGAATATGAAAACCTCATGGGCGAAACCCACGAGCACAATACGCCCTTTGAAGGGATTATTCCCCTTTTGAAGCGCCGGCTGAAAGAAGCCATGAGCGAAAGCCAGCGGCTGGACTACGAGTCCTTTATGACCGCCATTGAATGCTCCACCTGTCACGGGGCCCGGCTGCGGCCGGAAGTCCTGGGCATTACCGTAGGGGATAAGAACATCCAGCAGGTGTGCGAGATGCCCGTCCGGGAAAGCCTGGAGTTTTTCAATACCCTGAAGCTGTCCGACCGGGACGCTTTTATTGCCGCCCAGATTCTCAAAGAAATCCGGGCCCGGCTGTCCTTCCTGAACAATGTGGGCCTGGACTACCTGACCCTGTCCCGGGCTGCGGCCACCCTGTCCGGCGGCGAAGCCCAGCGCATCCGTTTGGCCACCCAGATTGGCTCGGGACTGGTGGGAGTGCTGTACATTTTGGACGAGCCCAGCATCGGCCTGCACCAACGGGACAACGACAAGCTCCTGGCAACCCTGAAGAACCTGCGGGATATGGGCAATACCCTGATTGTGGTGGAACACGATGAGGATACCATGTACGCCGCCGACCAGATTATCGACATCGGGCCCGGCGCCGGGGAAAACGGGGGCTACGTCGTGGCCCAGGGCACGGCGGAAGAAATCTGCCAGGTGCCCGATTCCGTTACCGGCCAGTACCTCAGCGGCCGGAAGAAGATTGAAGTGCCCAAAGTGCGCCGCAAAGGAACGGGAAAAAAGATTACCATCAAGGGGGCCCGGGCCAACAACTTGAAGAACATCGACGTGTCCATTCCTCTGGGCACCCTGACGGTGGTCACCGGGGTCAGCGGCAGCGGCAAGTCCACCCTGGTAAACGACATTCTCTACAAGGCCCTGGCCAAGGAGCTCATGGGCGCCCGGGAGCGTCCCCTGGCCCACGACAAGATTCTGGGGCTCAAGAACATCGACAAGGTCATCAACATCGACCAGAGCCCCATTGGCCGGACGCCCCGGTCCAATCCGGCTACCTATACCGGGACCTTTGACCTGATTCGGACCCTGTTCAGCACCACCAACGATGCCAAGCTCCGGGGCTACAAACCCGGCCGCTTCAGCTTCAACGTCAAGGGCGGCCGTTGCGAGGCCTGCCACGGGGACGGGTTGCTGAAAATCGAAATGAACTTCCTGCCGGACGTGTACGTGCCCTGCGAGGTCTGCCACGGCACCCGCTACAACCGGGAAACCCTGGAAGTCCACTATAAAGGAAAGAACATCGCCGACGTGCTGAACATGACCGTTACCGAGGCCTGCCAGTACTTCAGCAACCAGCAGCGGATCCTGCGCAAGCTCCAGGTCCTGGAAGACGTGGGCCTGGGCTACATCCGGCTGGGGCAGGCGGCTACCACCCTGTCTGGGGGCGAAGCCCAGCGGGTGAAACTGGCCACGGAACTGGCCAAGGTGAACACCGGCAAGACCCTGTACATTTTGGACGAACCCACCACCGGCCTGCACATGGCCGACGTGCACAAGCTGCTGGAAGTGCTCCAGCGCCTGGTAGATGCGGGCAGTACCGTGGTGGTCATCGAGCACAACCTGGACGTGATCAAGTCCGCGGACTATCTCATCGACCTGGGTCCCGAAGGGGGCGACCGGGGCGGCACCGTAGTGGCCACCGGCACGCCTGAAGAACTGGCCCAGATTCCGGAATCCTATACCGGACAGTATGTAAAGAAGGTTTTAGTATGAATCAGGCCATCGCCGATACCCTGGCCGTCTTGCCGGAGGCCCCAGGGGTCTACATTATGCACGACAGTACCGGCAAGGTGATTTACGTAGGAAAGGCCGTTATCCTGAAAAACCGGGTGCGCAGCTATTTCCGGAAGTCCACCCAGAGCTCTCCCAAGGTCCGGGCCATCAATGCCCACGTGGCTTCTATTGAAACCATTGTTACGGCCAGCGAAATGGAAGCCCTGATTCTGGAATGCAACCTGATCAAGAAATACCGGCCCCGGTACAATATTGACCTGAAGGACGACAAGACGTATCCCTACCTGAAAATTACCGTGGAGGAAGCGTACCCCCGGATGGTGCTGACCCGGCGGGTGCTCCAGGACGGGGCCAAGTACTACGGGCCTTTTGCGGACGCCGGCGCCCTGCGGGACACCATGAAGCTGATTCGCACCATGTTCCCCCTGCGCCATTGCCGGAACATGAATGTGAAGCGGCCCTGCCTCCAATACCATCTCCATCGCTGCCTGGCGCCCTGTACCGGCAAGGTGCCCCTTACGGAGTACCGGAAACTGGTGGACCAGGTACTGCTGCTGATGGACGGGAAGGTGGGGGAACTGAAAAAGGACCTGACGGAAAAAATGCTCCAGGCTTCCGAGGCTATGGAGTACGAAAAGGCCGCCCACTACCGGGATTCCCTCCAGAGCCTGGAACGGCTGGAAGAAAAGCAGAAGGCCACCACCGAAGGCGGGGACCGGGACGTGATTGGCCTGGCTTCCGACGAAACCGGGGTCTGCGTTCAGGTGTTCTTTGTCCGGGGCGGCAAGATTTTGGGCCGGGACAGCTTTTTCCTGGACCAGGAAGTGGGGGAGCCCGGAGGGGATATTCTGTCGGACTTTATGAAGCAGTACTACACCAAGCAGCACCAGCCGCCTAAGGAAGTCCTGGTGAGCCAGGAGCTGACGGACAGCGACCGGGTGCTGCTAGGCCAGTATCTCAGCACCCTGGCGGAAAAGACCGTGAACCTGTTGGTGCCCCAGCGGGGCTTAAAGCACGATCTGGTGCTCATGGCCGTAAACAACGCCAAAAAGAACCTGGAAGAACGGCTGCGCCGGGGCCACGCGTCCTTAAAGACAGACCTGGATGCCGCCGAAGAACTGCAAAAGGCCCTGGGCCTGTCCCAGCCCCTGGAGCGCATGGACTGCTTCGATATTTCCCACAACCAGGGCCGGGAAACCGTGGCCTCCATGGTGGTGTTTCGCAATGGCAGCCCCAGCAAAAAGGACTACCGCCGGTACAAACTCCGGTCCACAGAAGGCAAGCCCGACGACTTCAAATCCATGCAGGAAGTGGTGTACCGCCGCTACAAGGACCTGGAAGATCTACCTAGCCTGATCATCATCGATGGGGGCAAGGGCCAGCTGAGCTCCGCCCTGGAAGTAATCCGGGGCCTGGGGATTTCGGACGTGCCCGTCATTGGCCTGGCCAAGCGGGAAGAAGAGATCTTTAAGGAAGGGGAGCATACCAGCATCCTCTTGGACAAGATGTCCCCGTCCCTGCACCTGATCCAGCACATCCGGGATGAGGCCCACCGGTTTGCCATTACCTACCACCGGAAGCGCCTGGGGAAACGGAACCTGGTTTCCGTGCTAGACCACCTGGAAGGCATCGGCCCCAAACGCCGGGAGGCCCTGTGGAAACGGTTCGGCACCCTGGACGCCATGAAGCAGGCTTCCCTGGAGGATCTTGCTGCGGTGGAGGGCATGAACAAAAGCGCTGCGGAGAAGGTGTACGCCTTCTTGCAGGGAACCCTGTCGGAGAAGCAGGACCTGGTGCAGTAATACATAAAGTAGTACATATAAGCATATATTATTTATCGATAATTTTTATTAAAATTTGCCGAAACCTATTGTAACTCCTCCGGTACTTTGGTATAATCACAGTAAATCAAGAAAGTAATTACAGACTAGGGGGAATATAGAATGAAAAAATACGTTTGTGGCGTTTGCGGTTATGTATACGACGAAGCTGCTGGTGATCCTGAACACGATATCGCTCCGGGCACCAAATTCGAAGACCTGCCGGATGATTGGGTTTGCCCCATCTGCGGTGTAGGCAAGGATCAATTCGCCGAAGAATAAGAGAAATGAACAGTCCTGCCCGGCGGCAGGACTCTTTTTTTGTGTCTGCCAAGGAGGAAAGTGTATGAAACTGAAAATGATTGCCCTGGATTTAGACGATACCCTGTTAAATCCAGAGAAGAATATTGCCCCGTCCGACGCCCAAGCGGTCCGGAACGCCATTGCTGCCGGGTACTATGTCACCCTGGCCACCGGCCGGATGTACCGTTCCGCCCTGCCCTACGCCAACGAACTGGGCATCATCAACCCCTTGGTGGTGTATAACGGTGCCCTGCTCCGGGACCCCCTGAGCCATAAGGACCTGGGAGCCTGGCCCCTGCCCCGGGAAATTGCCCAGCCGGTCATCGACGACTGCCTCAGCCGGGGCATCTACATCCAGGCCTACGTCAACGATACCCTGTGGACCAAGGCGGACTGCGAGGAAGTCCAGTACTATTCCAAATTTGCCCGGGTGCCCTATGAAGTGAAAGGGGAGGAAATCCACCATTTGCCGGAGGATCCCCACAAGCTGCTGATTGTAGCCCGGGAGCCCGGCCAGACGGACCTTTTGCGGCAGGAACTGACGGAAAAGTACGCCGGTAAAATCAAGATTGTCAGCTCCTCCAAGGGCTTTTTGGAAATTACCGCCCCGGCTACCAACAAATGGAATGCCCTGCGGACCCTGGCCCAGAAGGAAGGCATCAAGGACCAGGAAATCCTCTGCATCGGGGATTCTGACAACGACCTGGAAATGATCAAGCACTGCGGAATCGGCTGCGCCATGGGCAATGCCTCTGACGCCGTGCGGGAAGCGGCCACCGTCATCACCGGGCCCAATACCCGGCAGGGAGTCAGCTGGATTATCCGGGCCGTAATGACCAAACAGCTGGACGTACCGGAAGAATAAAGAAAACTTCATGCCTTCCAGGCATAGGAGATTTGCTTTTGCGTAAATTTTTTTGCAGGAACGGATAGTACATAGTATAATTAAAAACACGATTTGCAATGCTGCAAGGGGGTAGATGGAAGATGGCGAGAACGCTGCTGATTACCGGAATGTCCGGCGCGGGGAAGACGCAGGTCATGCGTACGCTGGAGGATCTGGGCTATTTTTGCGTAGATAATCTTCCCCCCACGTTTATTCCGAAATTCATTGAGCTTTGCCGCAAGAAGGACGACAATACCAAACTGGCTTTGGTGGTGGACATCCGGGGCGGCAAATTCTTCAATGCCTTTCATGAGGTGCTGGACCAGCTGACCCAGAAAGGGGTCTCCTATGAACTGGTGTTTCTGGACGCTGAGGACAGCACCCTGATCCGCCGCTACAAGGAAACCCGGCGCCGCCACCCGCTGGCCGGCCGCAAGGGTCTCAGCGCGGATATCCAAAAAGAGCGGGAAATCCTCAGCCAGGTACGGCAGAGGGCAACCACCATTATCGACACCACCAAAACCACCACCAAACAGCTCCGCCAGGAGATTATCCAAAAGTTTGGCACGGAAGGCGAACTGCCGCCCATGAACATTGTGGTCCAGTCCTTTGGCTTCAAGTACGGCCTGCCCCTGGACTGCGACATGGTCTTTGACGTGCGCTTCCTGCCCAACCCCTTCTACCTGCCGGAACTGAAGGAGTTGTGCGGCAACGACCAGCCTGTGGTGGACTATATCAATGACAAACCGGTGACCCAGGAATTTTTGACCAAGCTGTTTGACCTGGTGAAATTCCTGCTGCCCCAGTATACCCAGGAGGGCAAAAGCCAGCTGATGATCGGCGTTGGCTGCACCGGGGGCCGGCACCGGTCCGTCTTTGTGGCCAACCGGCTGTGCCAGTTCATTGAACAGTGCGGGTATGGTGCCCAGGTGATGCATCGGGACCTGATCAAGAAATAGGAGAGATGCCTATGAAATGGATAAAGTGGTTATACCCGGGCCTCAACCTGAAACGCTGGCTGTTTGTTTTTGCTCTGGGCGTTATCATGGCCTGTGTAGGAGTCACTTTAATCTTCAATTACCAATTTGTGGGACTTATTGAGGCTCTGGTTTTCAACTTCATCAATTATGTGGGCGGGGAATACTACCAGTCCACCATGACGGCAATCGGCGCCTTCAACGTGGCCGCCGGGATCCTCCTGATGTTCTACGGAGCGGCCCGGGTCATCAAGACCGTAATCAATGCCGTTATGCCCGGGGAGAAGGAATCCCTCCGGGAACTGATTTTTACCCAGCAGAAACTTCATAAAGGGCCTTCCGTGGTAGTGATTGGCGGCGGCACCGGACTTTCCGTGCTGCTCCGGGGCATCAAGCTGATTACCAACAACTGTACGGCGGTGGTAACCACGGCCGATGACGGTGGTTCGTCCGGCCGGCTGCGCAAGGAAATGGGCATTATCCCTCCCGGGGATATGCGCAACTGCCTGGTGGCCCTGGCCGATACGGAACCCTTGATGGAGAAAGTCATGCAGTACCGCTTCCACGACAGTTCTTCCCTGAGCGGGCACAACCTGGGGAACCTGTTCATTGCCGCCATGAGCGACGTGGAAGGGGGCAATATGGAAGAGGGGCTGGCTGCCACCTGCGAAATCCTCAAGGTGCGGGGCCACGTCTGGCCCAGTACCGCCGAGAACATCCAGCTGAAAGCCCAGATGGACGACGGCAGCACGGTCATTGGGGAATCGGCCATTACCGCCTCTCCCCATAAGATTGTGAAGCTGATGACCGAGCCGGAAAACCCCAAGGCCTCCCAGCGGGCGGTGGACGCCATTATGCACGCCGACGCCATTATCCTGGGACCGGGCAGCCTGTACACCAGTGTGCTGGCCAGCCTGATTGTTCCCGGCATCAAGGAAGCCGTGATCCACTCCAAGGCAGTGAAGATTTACGTGTGCAACGTCATGACCCAGCCCGGGGAAACCGATGGCTACGGCGCCTACGAGCACGTCCAGGCCCTGATTCGCCACATGGGTACCCAGTGCCTGGATTACGTGGTGGTCAACGAGCAGAAAGCCTCCCCGGACCAGATTGCCAAGTACGGGAAGGAAGGCTCCGAGCCGGTGACCCCGGATGTGGAGAAAATCGAAAAGCTGGGCATCGACTGCGTGCCGGCCAAGCTGCTAAACGACAGCGACCTGGTGCGGCATAACCCCCAGAAACTGGCCAAGACTATCATCGGCCTGATCTACCGGCTGCAGCTGTTTGGCCGGGGCATTCGTTTCTTTGATTACTTCTTTGCCCGGCAGACCATGCAGGAACTGCGGAAACACGCCAAAAAGGAGTCTTAGTCATGTCCTTTTCCACTGATGTGAAAAACGAAGTAGCCCGGCTGGAAGGGGAAGAAAAAAGCTGTGAGCAGGCTGAACTGTTTGGCCTGTTGCGGATCAGCGGTTCCATTTCCCTGAGCGGCCGTAAGGTGGGCATCCATTTCACCACGGAAAATGCCGCCCTGGCCCGCCGGACCCTGCGGCTGCTGAAAAACAACTTTTCCGTCCAGACGGAAGTCATCGTAACCCGGTCCCGGCGCCTGAAAAAGAACAACCGGTACCAGATTCACGTGCTTCCCTCGGACGAAGCCCGGGCGGCCCTCAGCCACCTGCGGCTGCTCTCCCCGCCGGAAGAGGCGGAAAAAGTCCTGCTGAAAAAGGAGGACTGCAAGAAAGCTTTCCTCCGGGGAGTCTTCCTGGCCGGCGGTTCGGTGAACAAACCCATTGCCGACTACCATCTGGAGCTGCTCAGCGACAATTTGGACCTGTGCCAGTTCATCCAGAAAATCATGAAAGGTTTCGGTCTTCCCGCCAAGGTGGTGGACCGGAAAAACAGCTACATTGTGTACCTGAAGGAAGGAAATTCCATTGCCAATTTCCTGTCCCTGATCGGGGCCCACAACGCCTACCTGGAATTTGAAAATGTGCGGGTCCTGAAGGATATGCGCAACAAGGTCAACCGGGTGGTCAATTGTGAGACCGCCAACCTGAACAAGGTGGTAAAAGCCTCCGTGCGCCAGATTACGGCCATTCACACCATTGATGAGACCATCGGTCTGTCCGCCCTGCCTGATTTGCTGCAGGAAGCGGCCCGGCTGCGGCTGGAACATCAAGACCTGTCCGTAGGGGAGCTGGCAGCACTTACCGAAGAAAATATCGGAAAATCCGGATTAAACCATCGTTTTAAGAAAATCGAAAAAATAGCGGAAGAACTGAGGGAAGGGAAATGCTGAAAAAGGTAATCATATTCTTAATCGTACTGGCCCTGTTGATTTTGGGAGGCATGAAATTCTTTGAGGCGGACTACGCCCGTTTCTGTGACGAGACCGTGCCTATTTTCGCCTATCATCGGGTGGAATATAAGGATGACGTGTACACTATGCCTCCAGAGCAATTCGACCAGCAGATGCAGTATTTGAAGGAGCAGGGCTACCAGACCATCAAATTGGAAGACTACGTGCAGGGCCGCCGGGAAGGGAAAGTGTTCCACAAGACCTGCGTGGTGATTTTTGATGATGGCTATCTGGACAACCTGACCTATGCAGCCCCCATTATGCAGAAGTACGGCTTCGTGGGCAATATGTTCATGGCAGTCAAGTTTGAAGGCTGGCCGGGCTACCTGGACTGGCATACCCAGCACGACCTGCTGCGCTATGGCTGGGCTGAAGGCTCCCATACCTTTGATCATGAACCCCTGACCAAAATGTCTCCGGAAGAAGTGGACTACGAACTGGAACGTTCCATGAAATACGTCCGGGGCATCTATAATCCTGCCATCGGCATTGCCTTCTCCTATCCCAACGGCGCCTGCAACGACCGGATTGCTGCCCAGGTGGAAAAGGCCGGCTACATTGCCGGGGGGGCTGGGACGGTGGGCGTCAATACCAATAAGGTGCCCCTGATGCAGCTGCGCCGGGTAAACGTATTCCAAAACAAGCCGGAGGATATCGGCTGCTTTATCTACGAACTCCATAAGGCCCAGCTCATCAGCTACATTGCCCAAACGGGCATCGATCCTGGCTGGCTCCTTGCTTGGTACCACCGGATTCGCGGCTAGGTCTTGCGTTCTTGGCCAAAACAATATAAAATAAATAGAAAATCTTAGAATAGGGGATGAAACTATGTTGAAAAGAATTAAGACTGTCAATAAAGAGATGCTGAAAAAGACTCTGAGAACTGGCGGTTGCGGTGAATGCCCTGCTTCCTGCCAATCTGCCTGCAAGACTTCCTGCACGGTAGGCAATCAGGTCTGCGAAAAAGCCTAAGCGGTAATGCCATTGTGGAAGCTCCTCGCTTTGCGCGGGGAGCTGTTTTTCTTATAAGAAGGGCGGAACTATTTTGTTGATTCATAGAATGCATTTAGACGATAACTACGTAGTGCTGGACGTGAACAGCGGTGCCGTGCATATCATTGATAAGATGATCTACGACCTGCTGGGCTTTTATGACGGCACCAACGCAGAAGCCACCAAGGAACAGTTTAAGGGCGTATACCCGGAAGCCGACGTGGCGGAAGCACTGGACGAATTACAGGAACTCCAGGCCGCTGGCCTTTTGTTCTCTCCGGAATTCCCCGTACCGGATACCTTCCGGGAAGAACCGGTACTGAAATCCCTGTGCCTCCATGTGGCCCATGACTGCAACCTGCGCTGCCGGTACTGCTTTGCCGACACCGGGGACTTTGGCGGTCACCGTGCCCTGATGAGCAACGAAGTGGCTGACAAGGCCGTGGAATTTGCCATCAAAGGTAGCAAGCAGCGCCACAACCTGGAACTGGATCTGTTTGGCGGGGAACCGATGATGAACTACCCGGTGGTGCAGCACATTGTGGAATACGTGCGCAAAAGAGAAAAAGAAACCGGCAAGAACATCAAATTGACCCTGACCACCAACGGCACCCTGCTTACCGATGAGAACGTGAAGTTCCTGAACGATAACCATGTGATGCTGGTGCTGAGTCTGGACGGCACCCAGAAGACCCACGACTATATGCGGCCGTACCCGGGCCACAAAGGCTCCTACGAAATGGCCGTCAAGGGCTTCAAGAAGGTCATCGATTCCCGGAAGGGCAAGAACTACTACCTGCGGGGCACCTATACCCATTTCAACCCCCATTTCACCGAAGACGTGCTGAGCATGCTGGAAGTGGGCTCTGAAATCTCCATGGAACCCGTAGTGGGCACCGATGAACCCTATGTGCTCACCGAAGAAGACTGGCCGATTCTGGATAAGGAATATGAGAAGCTGGCCCGGGCTTACCTGGCCAAGAAACGCGCTGGTGAACCTTTTGACTTCTTCCATTTCAACGTAGCCCTGGACAACGGCCCCTGCGTAGCCAAACGTCTGGCAGGCTGCGGCGCCGGCCACGAATACTTTGCCATTACCCCGGAAGGGGATATCTATCCCTGCCACCAGTTTGTAGGCCGGGAGCAGTATAAGATGGGCACCCTGGACACCGGTATCCAGAAAAAGGATATGGTCCAGTACTTCCGTCATATGCACGTCATGAAGAAGGAAGAATGCTCCCAGTGCTGGGCCCGGTTCTTCTGCAGCGGCGGCTGCCATGCCAATGCGGATCTGGCCAACGGAACCATTGAAAAACCCTATGAATACGGCTGCCGGATCCAGAAGAAGCGCCTGGAAATGGCCATTATCTTGCAGGCACTCCTGACCGAAGACGTTCAGGAAGGGCTGGAAGATCACCGTCCTCATATCGACAACTTCAAATACCAAGTAGAAAAATAAAAAAAGTTGCAAAAAGCACTTGCTAAATACCGGAAAATCTGGTATTATCTTATCTCGTCAACGGCGTTGGATTTTTCTTGAACGTTCGGCTGGAAAGCCGAAACAAAAGAAAATGAAAAAAAGAGTTGACGAGATAAGAAAAAAGTGCTATTATAACAAAGTCGTCGGTGAGTAAGAATGCTGACAACGCAGTACCTTGAAAACTGAATATTGATTGACAGATGTGCGGGTCAAGTCACCTTTACGGTGATGAGATCGAGTCACTTCGAGATAACGAAGTAAAAAAATCAAAGCTAGTATTTTCAAGAGCCAAGCGGCTTTTCAAAATAATTCTATTTTGGAGAGTTTGAT
>PPYF01438624.1_pt1 | contig 18600 bp, 18 predicted proteins | sample 1559871 | NCBI WGS metagenome assembly PPYF01 (sample SAMN08240021, study PRJNA423297) | Human gut metagenome, whole genome shotgun sequencing project. | reverse complement strand
AGAAAAAAGCCTTGACTTTCAAGGGCTTATAATGATAGTTCTTGTTCGGAATTGACACTACCTATTCGCTCTCCTAAGGATCAAGTGCAGGTTCGATTCCTGCAGGGAACGTTTTCAAAACGAGGACAGCAGCTTTCTTTATTCAGTCACTGTCCTCGTTTTATTTTTCTATTTCTCTTTTCTTCTTACAGAAACAACTACACCTGTCACCGCAATACAAGCAACGCAAAAAATCACATACGATTTTGAATATTTAAAAATTCACATATCCCTGCAGCCAGATCTCACCTTTAAATCGTCTTCCAATCTCTGGCTCTCCCAGAACCTCTTTCTTCGGAACACAAACATCGAACTCCAGTTCATTGACATCCAGTTTCATCTGATAAAGCCGTTCTCCGGTCAATGTATTCTCCCTCTCTCTGATCGCCAGAATCTCTCCCATAATTGAATACAGATCACATTCCACCCCATAAGGCATAAAGTAACTGTCCACAATGGAATATACATCCTCTGTGGCCAATCTACGAGAAACTTTTGAGTAGATATCCATATCTTCCAGAGTCAACGTTTCAATTGCTCCCTGATCTCCATTACGGGCAGCACTCAAAAGTTGCTTTCGTGTTTTTGCTTCCTCTCTTGCGAAACGCATCTGTGTCTCACTTTTTCTTACAGGCAGCAGGATTCTCCCGGACAGAGCAAGACCGGAAAAAGTGACACCGTTTGGAGCTCCTGTCATCATACCCAGCTGACGCTCTTTCATATATTCTACGCCATTTTGCATTGTAAAAATCAGACTGATCCCCACTTTTGCATCTTCACAGATTCCTACGTACTGTTCGCGCTCGATTCGTTTTTCAATGGAAACATCTGCATATGTTGTAACACCACTTCCCTGAAAATACGGGAAATAGTATTCCATATCAAACTGGTCATGATCATCCAGTTCTCCACACAATGTAATCCCCACATCCTGACCGTATTCCTTTTGAAATTCACAGTAGTCTGCTTCTTCATTATAGGAAACGGTCATCTGATGGGTAAAGGTTTCTCTTGTCTGCTCCAATATTTCTTTTAGCTCTGCTTTTTTCTTGATGGGACCAAACCCAATTGCTTTCAAATACTGATGCATATTACTCCTTATTTTTTCGGTTCGATCACTGCATTTCCACCCATATATGGACGTAACGCTTCCGGAATCTTCACAGATCCATCTGCCTGCAGATTGTTCTCCAGGAACGCGATCAGCATTCTTGGTGGTGCAACAACTGTATTATTCAGTGTATGTGCAAAATATTTTCCGTCTGCACCTTTTACACGGATACCAAGTCTTCTGGCCTGTGCATCTCCCAGATTTGAGCAGCTTCCTACTTCAAAGTATTTCTGCTGTCTTGGAGACCATGCCTCCACATCCACAGACTTCACTTTCAGATCCGCAAGATCTCCGGAACAGCATTCCAGTGTACGAACCGGAATGTCCATAGAACGGAATAAATCCACTGTGTTCTTCCACAATTTTTCATACCAGTCCATGCTCTCTTCCGGTTTACATACAACGATCATTTCCTGTTTTTCGAACTGATGAATACGATATACACCACGTTCCTCAATTCCGTGTGCCCCTTTTTCTTTTCTGAAGCATGGAGAATAACTTGTCAGTGTCTGTGGCAGCTGCTCTTCCGGAAGAAGTGTATCGATAAATTTACCGATCATAGAGTGCTCACTTGTTCCGATCAGATAGAGATCTTCTCCTTCAATCTTATACATCATTGCATCCATTTCTGCAAAGCTCATAACACCTGTCACAACATTGCTGCGGATCATAAACGGAGGAATACAGTAAGTAAATCCTCTGTTGATCATGAAATCTCTTGCATAGGAAATAACTGCAGAATGCAATCTCGCAATATCTCCCATCAGATAATAAAATCCGTTTCCTGCCACTTTTCTTGCACTATCCAGATCGATTCCATTGAATCTTTCCATAATTTCTGTGTGATATAGAACTTCAAAATCAGGAATAACCGGCTCACCAAAGCGCTCCAGTTCCACATTTTCACTGTCATCTTTTCCAATCGGAACAGATGGATCAATGATATTTGGAATTGTCATCATGATTTTTTTAATTTTTTCTTCTACTTCTTTTTCTTCTGCAGAAAGTGCTTCCATCTTATCTGCACTCTCTGTTACTTTTCTTTTCAGCTCTTCTGCCTCTTCTTTTTTGCCCTGAGCCATCATTGCACCAATCTGTTTTGATGTTTTGTTTTTCTCAGCTCTAAGTGCTTCTACTTCACCTTTAATTTCACGATTTTTCTGATCCAGTTCCAATACCTCATCTACCAGTGGTAACTTAGAATCCTGAAATTTGTTTTTAATATTCTGTTTTACAACTTCCGGATTTGATCTTACAAATTTGATATCTAACATAATTTTCCTCCTCATACAGTGTATATCACTGCTTCATTGCTTTTTTCAAAGACTCTCTTTCTTCTTCTCCGAGTTCCATATAGCTTTCGCCTTTTACAATTTCCTTTATATAGGTATAACACCCTTCTCGGCTATGCATCGCATTAAACACCCAGCCATTATTATTTTCATCTAACATCGTCAGAACAAAACTGAGATTTCCTCCCATTTCCTGAAATGCATCATAACGTACAATTCCTATTTTCTGATAATGTGTTTTCATTCTTTTGTAAATTGTATCAATATCTCTTGTATTCTGTTTTACTGCGCGTTCCAGTTTTTCTACTGTTTTAAACTGCTCCAGAAATCCTTTTTCCAGAGATTTACCATCTTTTCCGCGCATAAAAATCTGATATTTTGCCTGCATACGCTTATGTTTCATTTGCAGATTGATCACAATCCCAATGAAAACCACCTGCATGATCAACAAAACAATTACCAGATACAGTAATACTTCTGTTGCCATTCTCATGTCTCCTTCTTATATCTGCGGGACACCTCTTAGCTTTGAATGGACATGATCAAGTCGAATATTCGCTCCAATTCTTCCTCTGAATAATATTCGATTTCAATTTTCCCCTTACCATTCGATTTTGGATTTACATTTACCTTTGTCCCCATGATTCCCTTCATTTTTTCTTCCAGGTTTTCATAGATAAATGTATGCTCAATTTTTTCTTTTTTTGCAGTCTTCTTGGGATTTTTCAATATTTTAATCAGCTTCTCAGTCTCCCTCACACTGAGCTTCTCATCAAATATTTTATTTGCAATTGTGTACTGTTGTTCTTCGTCTTCCAATGCAAGTAACGCTCTGGCATGTCCGGTTGAGATCATATCATCAATCACCATCTGCTGAACCTTACTGTTAAGTTTTAAAAGACGCATTGAGTTTGTCACTGCCGTTCTGCTCTTCGATACACGTTCTGCAATCTCATCCTGTTTTAGATGAAACTCTTTCAATAATCGCTTGTATGCAATTGCTTCTTCAATTGGATTCAGATTTTCTCTCTGAATATTTTCAATCAAAGAAATCTCCACAACTTCCTGCTCCGTATATTCACGAACCAGTACCGGTACTTCTTTTAATCCGGCAAGCTTTGCCGCTCTCCATCTTCTTTCTCCTGCAATGATTTCATAATAATCATTTTTCTTTTGTACCAAAAGTGGCTGAAGTACGCCAAACTGTTTGATAGAATCTGCCAGCTCAAGAAGGGCATCTTCATCAAAATCTTTTCTCGGCTGTTCACTATTTGGTTCTACCTGAGTAATCTTTACTATAGTCTCCCCGGATTTTTCCACTTTTACTTTTTCTTTTTGAGTTTTATTAGCCTGTTTTTCTGTTGTCTTCACTGTCTTGTTTGGAATCAGACTGTCTAACCCCTTTCCAAGTCCATTTCTTTTCACTGCCATTTTATTCTTCTCCTTTATTGATCACTTCTTCAGCCAATAACAAATAACTTTCTGCTCCTGAAGATTTTGGGTCATATAAATTTATTGGCATACCATAACTTGGCGCCTCTGCCAGCCGGACATTTCTTGGAATAATCGTTTTGTAGATGTTTTGATTTAAATTGTCTTTTACATTTTCTACAACCTGGAGTGAGAGGTTCGTTCTGGCATCATACATTGTGAACACAACGCCTTCTATTTCTAATTTTGGATTTAATCTCTCCTGAACAAGCTCTATTGTGTGGATCAACTGGCTTAATCCTTCCAATGCATAATACTCACACTGAATCGGGACAAGTACTGAATTTGCTGTGGTCATTGCATTGATCGTTAGCATACTCAATGCCGGTGGACAATCTATGATAATATAATCATATCTGTCCTTCACTTTTTCAACTTCATTTTTAATAATGTATTCTTTATTATCAACACCAATCAATTCAATTTCTGCTGCCGACAAATTAACATTAGACGGAAGTACATCCAGGTTTTCATAGACTTCTTTGCAAATACATTCTTCAATCCCAATATTCCCAATAATTAAATCATATACTGTATTTTCAACTTCATCTTTATTTACACTCAGTCCACTTGTCATATTTCCCTGTGGATCCATATCAAGTGCCAGAACTTTTTGTCCAAGACTTGCAAGTGAAGCTGATAAATTGATAGCTGTTGTAGTTTTACCTACTCCACCTTTTTGATTTGCAATCGCTATAATTCTTCCCATATTCGTACTCCTTTCATTGAACACGTTCTTATTATATCACCTTTTACTTTTATTATCTATACAATGTTTCACGTGAAACATTGTGATTTTTATGAAATGTTACTGTTTACACTAGATATTTCGTATTCAATACTTTTTCTCTACTTTTTAAAATGTTTCACGTGAAACATTTTTGACTATAATTCTTATAATCATTTTGTGATTCAGCATACATCTACCGTTCCATTTATTTTTGTGCCAAGTTTGTCCAAATAGTTGTTTCCGGCACAATTTCTTCTTCATTTCCCGCATAGACCTAATTCAGCTTTTCCTCTCCTCTATTAAATTTAAACTATTTCTCATTGTATCATAAAAACTACTTTTCAGATAGATTTTTCATTAATCCAAAATGTTTCACGTGAAACATTGGCTATTTACTGTTTGTCTCACAGAATTTTTCAAATTTTCTTTATTTGACACCTCTCCTGTAGTATAATAAGAAAGTATAAATGGAATTATAAAGGAGGGTATCATTTTGAACTGGAAGAAAAACTTGAAAACTTGTACGATCCTGACAGGATTAACCGTTGCTTCTATGCATATCGTTAATCGTTTCGTTTACTATATGTCTACAATAGATGAAATGCTGTCTGACAAAAATGCAGAATATTATGACTGGCGTTTTGGACGCATTTGCTACCACAAAACAGGAAGTGGATCTCCTCTTCTCTTGATCCATGATCTAAACGTCTGCAGTTCTTCCTATGAATGGAACCAGATTGTAGATCAATTATCTAAAACAAATACTGTATACACAATTGATTTATTAGGCTGTGGACGCTCGGACAAACCCTATTTGACCTATACAAATTATCTTTATGTCCAGTTAATCACTGATTTTATTAAACATATCATTGGTGAAAAAACTGATATTATCGCAATGGGGGAATCCGGTTCTTTTGTCTTAATGGCATGTGCTAATGATCACTCAATTATTGACAAAGTTCTTTTAATTAATCCTGGTGATTTGATTGAACTTTCAAAAATACCGACAAAGCGTACAAAGTTAAAACAGCATTGTATTAACATGCCTGTTGTAGGAACATTTCTTTACAATTTACGCTTTAATAAACGAACCATCGAAAAAGATTTACACTTAAATGGATACTATGATTTCAAGAAAATTGATACAAATACAGTAAAGACCTTTTTTGAAGCTGCACATACAGACAATACTGCCGGAAAATATCTGTATTCCAGCATCAAATCTCGCTTTACAAATGCAAATGTGATGTATTCTTTAAATCGAATTAACAACAGCGTGTTTATTATTGTAGGGAATGCAAATCCAGAATATGCACTAATTGCAAACCAATATCAAAATTATATGCCTTCTATTGAAATTCAAGAAATTGATCATACCAAACGTTTTCCACATCTGGAAGACCCTGAAACGTTTTTAGAACAGGTTGAAATTTTATTTGATATCAACAACGGAGAAGAGTTATCCACAAAATAATGTGGATAACTCTTCTTTTTTGGTGGATAAACTGTGAATAACGTAAAAAAAGGATGTAAACTTTTAAATTGTTGTACAATTAAAATACTTTACATCCTTTTTGTTTACTTCTTGATTTTTAAAGAATAATTTTTTTATTTCTCTCTTGTTTTATGACAATGGTTCTTTTGCTGGAAGTCCTGCTTTTCTCGGGTATTTTTTTCGTGTCTCAGAAATCTTTTTTATTTTCACAAAAGAACGTCCAATCTCGGTATCCGGCAGCTGAAACTTTACTGTTTTCTCAATTTTTCCACCAAGAAGAGACACTGCTTTTTCCGATTGTTTCAATTCGTCTTCAACAGTTCCTGATTTATAGGATACGAACATCCCGCCTACTCGTATATATGGAATGCAGTATTCACTCAAGGTTGACAGATTTGCCACTGCACGGGACACACACAGGTCAAATTGTTCTCTGTATGCTGTCTGCTTTGCAAAATCTTCTGCTCTTCCATGAAGCGTTTCCACATCTTCGAGCCCTAATTTTTCTACTACGGCATCTAAAAAATTAATTCTTTTTTTCAGAGAATCCAACAATACGACTTTCAGATGAGGAAAGGCAATTTTTAACGGCAGTCCCGGAAATCCCGCGCCGGTTCCGATGTCAATCACAGAATTTACCTGATTCATATCCACTGTTTTTACAATTGCAAGGCTGTCCACAAAATGTTTCTCATTTACTTCATCATACTCGGTGATCCCTGTCAGGTTCATCACCTTATTCCACTCCACCAGAAGCTCATAATACTGATGAAACTGCTCTTTCTGGCGTTCTGTCAGCCGGATATCCAGCTGGCTTAATTGCTGTTCAAATTTATTTTCCATACACTCTCCTGTTCTCTCATCTGCTCTCCAGATACACCAGCAGAACCGAAATATCTGCCGGAGATACCCCGGATATCCGGGATGCCTGCCCGATGGATGCCGGTCGGATCTGCGACAATTTCTGCTTTGCCTCTAATCGCAGACTCTGTACCTCTTCATAATTAATATCTGCAGGAATCCGCTTTTTCTCCAGTTTTTTAAACTGCTCTACCTGCTTTTCCTGCCGTTTGATATAACCTTCATACTTAATGTTAATATTCACCTGCTCTGCAACGTCGTATTTAAGCTCTGGACGCATTTTATCCACTGAGGCAAGGATTTCATAGCTAAGCTCCGGACGACGGATCAGATCAGCCAGAGACGCGCCTGAAACAAGCGGTGTACTTCCGCAGGACTCCAGAAGCTCCTGTACTTCTTTGGTCGTTCCCACATGCACACTTTCCACACGCTCGATCTCTTTTTGAATCTGCTCTTCTTTTTTCAGCAGGTTCTGATAGCGCTCCTCCTCGATCAGCCCGACTTCATATCCGATCTTTGTCAGTCTGAGATCTGCATTATCCTGTCTTAAAAGCAGACGGTATTCTGCTCTGGAAGTCATCATTCGATACGGCTCATGACTCTCTCCCGGCACGCTGCGGTACATCGCATACTGAACATCTTCCGGAAGAGAGCTTGACATCCCTCCCACATACATTTCGTTGGTGTCCAATCCTTCCGGCTCAATAAACACCTGATGCCGGTTCTTATCTGCAAATTTTACCACCTTGTCCTCGATCGACGGACAATATCTCGGTCCTGTTCCCTCGATCATTCCTGAAAACAACGGAGAACGGTCCAGATTTTCTCTGATAATTTCATGGGTCTTTTCATTCGTATAAGTCAGCCAGCAGGAAACCTGATCGATCTGGATGTCCTCAGGATCTGTTGTAAAGGAAAACGGTACGATGCGCTCGTCTCCTTTCTGCTCTTCCATTTTGCCAAAATCAATACTTCTCTTGTCAATACGTGCCGGCGTTCCTGTCTTAAACCGATACATTTCGATTCCAAGTTCTTTCAGACTGTCTGTCAGATAATTTGCCGGCTGCAGCCCGTTTGGTCCGGTCTGCATGCTGACGTCTCCGTAAATACATCTCGCCTTCAAATAGGTTCCGGTGCACAATACGACCGCTCTGCAGCGATATGTGGCACCGGAATAAGTTCTGACTCCTGTAATGATTTTTTTTCCGTCAGCCCCATCCTCAGTAAGAATCTCTGTCACTTCCATCTGCTTGATTTCCAGATTCTCCTGATCCTCAAGCACCTTTCGCATCGTTTTACTGTAATTTGCCTTGTCCGCCTGCGCACGCAGAGAGTGTACAGCCGGTCCTTTTGAACTGTTCAGCATCTTAGACTGGATAAAAGTCCGGTCGATCACCTTTCCCATCTCACCGCCTAACGCGTCCACTTCTTTGACAAGGTGTCCTTTGGAACTGCCCCCGATATTCGGATTACACGGCATCAGCGCAATACTGTCCACACTTACTGTAAACATCAGTGTCTGAAATCCCATCCTCGCACACGCAAGCGCTGCTTCACATCCGGCATGCCCTGCTCCTACGATCACCACATCATATTCATCTTTATTTTCCCATACAGAATTTGCTGAATATTTCATTGACCAAATCTTCTCCTATCGTTTCTCCTGTAATACTTCCGAGTGATTCATATGCATCCATCAGATCGATGGAATAAAAATCCTCCGGCATCTCATTTTCAATACTTTCAATCACTTTATACAGACTTTCCCTCGCAGACTGAAGTGCTGCTTTCTGTCTGATATTTGTAATGTATATTTCATCATTAAAGGACAGACTGCCCTTTAAAAACATTTTTTCCAGTGTCTTTTCCAACTCCTGGATTCCCAGTTCTTCCTTTGCTGATATCTCGATCATCGGAATCTCTCGTCCCGGAAGCTGTTCTGCCAGCATCTCTTTCGACACGACAGTCTTCAGATCAGTTTTATTTAACAAGATAATCGCCTTTTTATCAAGTACCAGATTCAGGATTTTCTGGTCGTTTTCATCCAATGACCGTGACGCATCCACCACATAGATAACCAGATCAGCACTCTTTGCATACTCTTTTGCTTTCTCTACACCCATCTTTTCAATCACATCTTCCGTATCCCGGATTCCTGCCGTATCAATGATATTCAGGCTAAGCCCCTGCAGATGGATCTGTTCTTCCAAAACGTCTCTGGTCGTCCCTTCAATGTCTGTCACAATGGCTCTCTCTCTTCCGGAAAGCACATTCAACAAAGAGGATTTTCCTGCATTCGGTTTTCCGACGATCACGGTCTGGATTCCCTCTTTTAAAATCCTGCCGTCATCTGATGACCGGATGAGATCCTCCAGTTCTCTTAAAATCCCTTCTGTCACTGTCTGCAGCGTCTCTCCATATCCATCCACACTGATGTGCTCCGGATCATCCAGCGCTGTTTCAATAAATGCCGTGTGATACAAGATCTCCTTGCGCATCTCTTCAATTTTTCGCTTTACACTTCCTTTGAGCTGACTCATGGAGCTTTTCAGCGCATACTCATTCTGAGATGTGATTACATCGATCACCGCCTCTGCCTGGGAAAGATCCATCTTTCCATTCAAAAATGCGCGCTTGGTAAATTCTCCCGGTTCTGCCGGTCTGGCCCCGTTTTTGATCACAGTTTCCAGAACCTTTCTCACCACAAATGTTCCTCCATGGCAGTTGATCTCCACGGTATCTTCTCCCGTAAAAGTTCTCGGTGCTCTCATCACACTGACCAGAACTTCATCGACCGTCTCTTCCCTATCTTTGATAAATCCATAGTGTATCGTATGGCTCTCTGCCTGAGATAACTGTTCTTTTCCCTTATAAATTCTGTCAATAATTGCAAATGCTTCCTCTCCGCTGATACGAACAATTCCAATTCCTGAATTGGTCATACCTGTAGAAATGGCAGCAATCGTATCCTTTTTCATCTTCCACCTCTTGGAAATAGTTTTCTGTATCAAGTTTCACTCTCACATATCCGTCCTGATGTTTATTGGCAACACGATTTGCAAGATACTGAAGCGCATCCAGAGTCTGCCCTCTTTTTCCGATCAGAATTCCCATATTGCTGCCCTTCATCTCAACACTGAGAGCACCTTCAGAATCCACTTCAGAAACAATTTCCACAGCCATGTCCATTGCTTTTAAGGTGTCATTCAGAAAAGCTTCCACAGCTTTGATCGCTTCATCAGAAACTTCTGCCAGCTCTGTAGCTTTCTTTCTTGCCGGCTCCTCTTCTGCTTTTTCTTCCTGCTTTTCCTGTACAGGCTCTGATACCTGCTCTTTTACAACACTTGGTTTTACTTCTTCAACCGGTATTGTCTCTTCTTTCACTTCTGCCACAGGTTCCGGTTTTCTGCGGGCTTCGATCACTGCCTGCTTCATTCCGATTCCAAGGAAACCTGCGCTGCCTTTTTCAATGACTTCATATTCCAGTCTGTCACTGGTAACTCCCAGCTGGATCAATGCCTCTGTGATTGCATCATCCACTGTTTTTGCTGATACTCTGATACTACCGTCCATCGTGAATCCTTCCTTTCCCCGACTCTCTATTTCTCGCTCTCTTCCGTTTTATCTTTGGCATTGTGTCCACTGTTATAACGGCTTACCATATTTGCCTTTGATGCGAGACTTCCCGGCTTGGCATTTTTGATATTCTCTTTTGCCTGCTGGATCTTTTCTTCTTTTTCTTTGCTGGAAACACTTGTCTTCTGTTCTGTTACATTTCGAGTGCTCTTTGTTGCCATCCGGTTGATTTCTTTTGCCGGAGCACCTTTTTTCTCACGTTTCTTCGCTGCTTTTTTGCGCTGCTCTTCGATCATATCTTCTACTGATTTCTTGCTCAGATATTTATTGATCGCCATCTGCTGTACACATCTTACAATCGCACTGATCGCCCAGTACAGACCAAGACCTGCCGGCAGTGTAAATCCCATAAATACAGAGAACAACGGCATAATATAGTTCATAGAATTCATGGATCTTGCCATCGGATTGTCCGGATCGATCGTCGTTGTCTGTTGCTGCTGCATCAGTTTTACACTAATAAACTGTGTCAGACCTGCCATGATCGGAATGATCACTGCCAGAATAATTCCAACAATTGAAAAATCCTTCAAAGCATCCATCAACATTGTCAGCGGCTGCTCACCAATGTTAATGCCAAGGAATGTATTCAAATGTCCCATCGTTGCAGTTGTCTTATCTACAACTGTCTCAAGAGACGGCATCTTGTCCACCAGAGTATTCCATGTGGAGTCCTGGAATTTATATAACACCCTCACCAGAATATTGGGGTCTGTATAATCATATGCATTTGCAGGCATATACACCGGAGCTGCATTTCCGATCTTTTCCAGAATCTTCTGATATCCGTCTGTCGCCATGATCTGATTAACAACCGGCATATAAATCTCTTTAATACCATTTACATATCTCGGTACTTCCTGAATAACAGGATACAATGCGAACAAAATCGGAAGCTGGATCACCATCGGCAGACATCCGCCTGTCGGAGAACTTCCGTATTTTTCGTAGATCAGCTGCTGCTCTTCCTGCATCTTGAGCATGGATGCCTGATCTCTTTTTCCTGCATATTTTTTCTGCAGTTTTTGAATTTCCGGCATCATCACAGACTGCATTTTTGAAAATTTCTGCTGTTTGATCGTCAGCGGGATCATCAATGTATAAATAATAATTGTAAACAGAATAATACATATTCCGATATTCTGAATTCCAAATAAATTCAGAAAATTATAGATTGCATCCATGAGCTTACCAAATACCCATGCAATCTGTCCGACAATCGGCCAGTCTGCCGCTGTCGCAGCGATTAAACCAAATTCCATCTTTTATCCTCCTTAAGGTACCGGATCATATCCGCCTTTTGCAAATGGATTGCACCGCAGAATCCTCCAGACGGTCAGGGCAAGTCCCTTAACTGCACCGTATTTTTCAATTGCCTCAATCCCGTACTGGGAGCAGGTCGGCGTATAAATACAGTGATACGTCGTCTTCAAACCGGATAAATACTTCTGATAAAACCGTATCATCCCTATCAAAATCTTCTTCATCTGCGTCACTTCCTTTGAAATCATGCATATATATTATGAAGTTTTCCCAGGTGGATGAGCGCGCTTTCTATATCATGATAACTTTTCTCTTTTGCGCCTGCTCTTGCAATCACTACTAAGTCAAATCCACATTGGAAATGTTCTTCTTGAAGTCGATAGCTCTCTCGAATAAGCCTTGTAAGATGATGTCTCACAACGCTGTTTCCTACTTTTTTACTGACTGAAATCCCCAAACGATTTTTGTCCATCCCATTTTCTCTGATATACAGTACCAGATATCGGTTGGCATAGGATTTCCCATTTTTATATACGACTTGAAAATCTTTATTTTTCTTTAAAGATTCGGAAAATTTCATCGATAACCTCTTTTTAGCAGCTCTTTCCCCTGGAAATACTGCACTTTTTTATAGAAGAAAAGGCCACATATATGCGGCCTAAGCTGATAACTGTTTTCTTCCTTTTGCTCTTCTGGCAGCTAAAACTTTTCTTCCGCCTGGTGTGCTCATTCTTGCTCTGAATCCGTGAACTTTTGCTCTGGATCTTTTCTTTGGCTGAAATGTCATTTTCATTGGTACATACACCTCCTTGTGGTTGATATACTTATTATAAAGTATTTACAATATTTGCCTCTTTTTTTCGTATCTCTACTATATATAGTGTTTATATAGTACTACTGCTGATAAACAGAAAGACACTGCTCTTAATTATATGCAAAAAAGCCCATAAAGTCAAGCATTAGCAGCAAAAATACTAAAATATAGTTTTTCACATATTTTTTTAGAAATTTTTTTATTACCGCTTTTTTTCACACCTGTTCCTTTTATTTTTTAGTTATCCAAATTTTTTCCACATAATTATCTACATTTCTGTTTCTTCTGTCATTTCTTTTCCCATATTCTCAAACGCCTTATATTTCCTGAGATTTTCACTTTTTTGTTTCATTTACAAATTTCCCTGATTTTCACCAAATTTCGAGTTTCCACATTATCTACATTTTTCTTACCCACAGTAAGAGGATTTATCCACAGTTATTCACATTTTGTGGATAACTTTATCCAAATTTGTGGATAAACCCTGAAAACGATGTAGAAAACCACTGTATATTGTGTCGATAGCCTGTAGAAAAATTTTTATTTCTCTTTAAGTTTCCCTTTTTATCGGCGTTGATAGTGTTTAAAAAGTTTTCCACATTATCAACAAAGTTTTCCACCTATCAAATTGTTTCCTGTTATTTTTACATTGCTTCTATTTTCATTTTGATGTAGAATGTAGTTGAGATACTCTGCTTATCTCTCATTTTATATTAATTAGGAGTTTACCATTGATGAACATTGTAGAAGAAAACTGGGAGCAGATTTTGAATAAGATGAAACTAGAATATTGCTCATCCAATATTTCGTACAATACGTGGATCGCACCACTTACCGTTTACGAAGTAACCGATGACACCGTATATATTCTTGTAAAATTACGTGCCAGCCTGGAGCACATTGAAGAAAAATACCTGCTTCCTTTTAAAGTATGTATTGCAGAAGTCACAGGTTACGAATATGAAGTCTCTTTCGTGACCGACGATCATGTTGTCATCCAGGAAAAAAAAGATACGGCAGTAAAAAAACAGCAGTCAAATGCGATTTTCGAACAGGCCAACCTGAATCCCAAATACACATTTGATACTTTTGTTGTAGGAAGCAATAACAATTTTGCTCATGCTGCATCCCTTGCTGTTGCGGATTCTCCGGGTGAAATTTACAATCCCCTCTTCCTCTACGGAGGTGTAGGACTTGGAAAAACCCACCTGATGCACTCCATTGCTCATTTTATTCTGGAAAAGGATCCGACGAAAAAAGTCCTCTATGTAACCAGTGAGACTTTTACGAATGAACTAATCGATGCTTTGAAAATAGGTAAAAACGGAAATGAACTTGCGATGACGACATTCCGTGAAAAATACAGAAATAATGATGTTCTGCTCATTGACGATATCCAGTTTATCATCGGAAAAGAAAGTACACAGGAAGAATTTTTCCATACATTCAACCATCTTCATGTTTCCGGAAAGCAGATCATCATCTCCAGTGATAAACCTCCAAAAGATATCGAGACTCTGGAGGCACGTCTGCGTACCCGGTTTGAATGGGGACTGATCGCGGACATCTCCTCTCCGGACTATGAGACCAGAATGGCCATTCTCCGGAAAAAAGAAGAACTGGACGGACTGGAGCGATACCACATTCCGGATGAGGTCATGCAGTATATTGCCAATAATATTACATCCAACATCCGTGAACTGGAAGGCTCTTTAAACAAGCTCATCGCGCTTGCCAACCTGGAGAACAAGCCGATCGATATTCCTTTGGCTGCAGAAGCCTTAAAAGATATGATTTCTCCGAATAATACACGGGAAATTACACCTGAGCTCATTATCGAGGTCGTTTCTGACCACTTTAATGTACCTGCTGCCGAGTTAAAAGGTAAAAAACGAAACGCTGAGATCGTTCTGCCTCGTCAGATTGTTATGTATCTCTGCCGTAAAATGACCGATACCCCGTTAAAGACCATCGGTCTGATTCTTGGCGGCAAAGATCATGCCTCCGTCAGCCATGGTGTCAAGAAGATTGAACATGATGTAAAGACGGATGAGGCTTTGAACAATACCGTTAACATCATTAAGAAGAAACTGAACCCCATTTAATTTGGAGTTTATACAGAACTATTATGAATCTAAACGTTTATTTTCTGAGGGTTTTTTGACCCTCAGATTCTTTCCGTTTAAGTGTGGATAATTCTGTGGAAATGCTGTGGATTATAGTGTTAATAAAATAATTTCTCAAGGAGGCAGTAAAAGTTATACAAACACCGTCCCCTTGTTTTCCATACTGTTTCTACAGACTTATGAAAGTGGACAACCCCTTGATTTATAAGGCTTTGAAGCATTTATCAACATATCCACACCCCCTACGGCGGCTAAGGCGGAAAACTTTTATATTTCTCTTTATAAGATTTGGCTGCTGAAAGTTTTCCACCACAAATCATATTTCACAAATTCGAAAGGAGATTATCAACAGATGAGAATCGTATGTACGAAATCCAATCTTGTAAAAGGAGTCAGTATTGTTTCTAAAGCTGTTCCTTCTAAAACAACAATGCCTATCTTAGAATGTATTTTAGTTGACGCATCGACAGATGTTATTAAGTTGACAGCAAATGATATGGAACTTGGAATTGAAACCAGAATTGAAGGTGATATTTTAGAAAGAGGTATCATCGCATTAAATGCTAAGATTTTTTCGGAAATTGTAAGAAAGCTTCCGGACAGTGATGTTGTAATCGAAACGACATCTGACAACCAGACTCTGATCACCTGTGAAAAAGCAAAATTCAATATTGCAGCACAGTCCGGAGAAGATTTTTCATATCTTCCTGTAATAGAGAAAGAAGATTACATTACTGTCTCAGAATTCACATTAAAAGAAGTGATTCGTCAGACAATTTTCTCCATCGCAGATAATGATACAAATAAGATGATGACGGGTGAATTGTTTGAAATTGAGGGCAACATACTGAAAGTTGTCTCACTAGATGGTCACAGAATCTCAATTCGTAAGATAGAATTAAAAGAAGATTACGGTCAGAAGAAGGTCATTGTCCCTGGAAAAACGCTTCAGGAAATCAGCAAGATCATTGGTGGAGAGGCGGAAGCACTGGTTGATATTTCTTTCACAAAGAATCATATCGTATTTGAATTTGACAAAACAGTTGTTGTATCCCGTTTGATCGAAGGAGAATATTTTAAAATCGATCAGATGTTATCCAGTGACTATGAGACAAAAGTCAGAATCCATAAAAAAGAACTTTTAGACTGTATTGACCGTGCCACTCTGCTTATCAAAGAGGGGGACAAAAAACCGATCATTATTGATATCAAAGACGGAACGATGGAATTAAAGATCAAATCCCAGATCGGTTCTATGGATGAAACTATTTTTATTACCAAAGAAGGAAAAGACTTGCTCATTGGATTTAACCCGAAATTCCTGATCGATGCTCTTCGTGTCATTGATGATGAGGAAGTGGATCTGTATTTTATGAACGCAAAAGCTCCGTGTTTCATCAAGGATGAAAATCAGAGCTATATTTATCTGATCCTTCCGGTAAATTTTAACGCAGTTGCGTAGAAAGGAGAGTGCATATGGAAACAATTAAATTAAGAGAAACAGATGAGTTTATTAAGCTTGGCCAGGCGTTAAAGGCAGCCGGACTGGTAGAATCAGGAGTCGAAGCCAAGGAAGTTATTCAGGATGGAATGGTCACGGTAAACGGAGAGGTTGACACAAGAAGAGGCAGAAAATTATATCCGGGAGATACTGCTTCATTTGACGGACAGGAAATAAAAATTGAAAAATAACGAAAAAACGTGTAAAATAGTTACATATTGATGGAGAAATTATGGTTATCAAATCTTTAAAGCTCAAAAATTACAGGAATTATGAATTACTGGATATGACATTTGATTCAAAGACAAATATCCTGTATGGAGACAATGCCCAGGGAAAGACCAACATCCTTGAGGCATTGTATTTGTCGGGTACGACAAAATCCCACAGAGGGACAAAAGACAGAGATTTGATACAGTTCGGCAGAGAGGAATCACATCTGGAGACGATCGTAGAGAAAAAGGGGATGGAATTCCAGATTGATATGCATCTCAAAAAGAACAGTCCAAAAGGAATCGCAATCAATAAAATTCCAATTCGAAAAGCAAGTGAGTTGTTTGGAATTGTACATTTTGTCTTTTTTTCTCCGGAGGACCTCAATATTATCAAAGATGGACCTGCCGGCAGAAGAAGATTTATCGACCTGGAGTTATCCCAGATCGACAAAGTATATCTGAGCAATTTATCAAATTATAATCGAATCATCAATCAGAGAAATTCTCTGTTAAAAGAGCTTTATCATCAGGATCACTTAATGGATACGCTGGATATCTGGGATATGCAGCTTGCTGAGTATGGGACAAAAGTGATCGAGAGTCGAAAACAATTTATCAGGCAGGTCAATCAGATCATTGCCGACATACATTACAGGCTGACAGGCGGGAGAGAGCGGATTGAACTGTCTTATGAGAGCAGTCTTGGAAGTCTTTCTCTGGAGCAGGCTTTGAAGAAAAACCGGGAGAGAGACATTCGGATGAAAAGCACTTCTGTCGGTCCGCACAGGGATGATTTGTGCTTTTTATCAGGTGATCTGGATATTCGCAAATTCGGCTCACAGGGGCAGCAGAGGACAGCAGCACTGTCGTTAAAGCTGTCTGAGATCGAATTGGTGAAAGAAGTGATCAAAGATACACCGATTTTATTATTGGACGATGTATTGTCTGAACTGGACAAGCACAGGCAAAACTATTTATTAGACAGTATTCATGATATACAGACCGTGATTACATGTACTGGGCTGGATGAGTTTGTGAATCATCGATTTTCTATAAATAAAATTTTCCGTGTAAGCAGCGGAAGTGTGACAAAAGAAAACTAGGAGGTTTTTAAATGGGTGCAACAGGTACTGAATTTGATGCAGAATATGGAGCAGACCAGATCCAAATATTAGAGGGGCTGGAAGCAGTAAGAAAAAGACCGGGAATGTATATTGGAAGCACTTCTGCAAGAGGACTTCATCATCTGGTATATGAGATTGTAGACAATGCGGTAGATGAGGCATTGGCTGGATATTGTGATACGATTAATGTGAGTATCAATCCGGACAATTCTGTGACGGTCGTTGACAACGGACGAGGACATTTCTTCCGGATGGCGAGATCTTTGAAGAGACTGTATTTGAATACGATGTATTAAAGCAGAGACTGCGTGAGATGGCATTTCTTACAAAAGGCCTGAAGATTATTCTGCAGGATCTTCGTGAAGAAGAAATCAGAGAGCATACATTCCATTACGAGGGTGGAATCAAAGAGTTTGTCACTTATCTGAACAAAAGCAAGACACCTTTGTATGATCAGATCATTTATTGCGAAGGGGAAAAAGACGGAGTAGTTGTTGAGATGGCGATGCAGCATAACGACTCCTACAGTGATAATACGTATGGATTTGTAAACAATATTACAACTCCGGAAGGGGGAACTCATATTGAGGGATTCAGAAAGGCATTGACGAAGACCTTTAATGAGTATGCCAGAAAGAATAAACTGCTCAAGGACAATGAGCCGAATCTGTCAGGTGACGACATTCGTGAAGGTCTGACAGCGATCGTCAGTGTTAAGATCGGAGAGCCGCAGTTTGAAGGACAGACCAAGCAGAAGCTCGGAAACAGTGAAGCGCGTGGAGCAGTGGATAATATTGTCAGTACTCAGCTTGAGATTTTTCTGGAGCAGAATCCGTCTGTCGCAAAACAGACAGTAGAGAAATCTCTGATGGCACAAAGAGCAAGAGAAGCAGCAAGAA
>PPYF01525616.1_pt1 | contig 18601 bp, 15 predicted proteins | sample 1559871 | NCBI WGS metagenome assembly PPYF01 (sample SAMN08240021, study PRJNA423297) | Human gut metagenome, whole genome shotgun sequencing project. | reverse complement strand
CGCCTTGCTCCAACCTTTGTTAACCTTAAATCTAATACTATGAAAAACACATTGCAAAGATACGGACTTCTGTGAACTTTGCAAATTATCCGAGAAAAATAGTATGTTTTATAACATTGATTAAGAATTTGAAATCTCAATTCTATTTTTATTAAGAGAAAATTTGATCTTACTTTAAGATACCTTCGGGCATTATTGGGAAAGTGGTCAATGACCCGTTTATCTTATATTCGGTATTATCTACTGTCATTTCCAGTCTCGGGACGATAACTGCATTGGTTCTTGTGGAAGAATCTTTCTTTTGCATTGTTTGCTCCACAAGTTTCTTCCAATCAATATCTAAACAGCGTTGTATCATGCCAATAACAGCACTGGTAGTTCCTCCATTATACATTTCAAACTTGAATTGGTGGATACTTGGTGCTATTGTTGCATCTGTAAATTTCCCGTTTTCATCTGATGAGTAAGTCAATGCTAAATATGGAATACCGTAAGTAGTCGAACTCGAACCACCGGATCCTAATTTTACGGAAAAATCGTATGTCCCTTTAGTTATGGGGGTGTCGGATACTTTATTCTTTGAATGTATATATCGGAAGAAATAACAATCGCGTGCTTCATTGTTTACTAGATACATGACAATATCTGATTCAAGAGCAGGATGATTACTGTCTTCTATTCCATAAACCAAGTATGTGTCTGTTACCTTTATTTTTAAGGTTTCTGTTTCTTGGGTCACGTTGTCAGTGATAGTAACTGTCGTTTCTCCTTTTTGTTTCCCATCCATGCGGAGAAATCCTATGATTTCTTTATAGCTGTCTTTACTGAATTGGGCACTGAGAATGGTGGGATCTGCTACTGTCACGTTCATATCACCACTTCCGTTGGAGATACTAAAACTATACCAGCCATCTTTCATTACTTCATACGATTTCTTTTCAATACGAAATGGCTGAATTTCCGGATCATCGTCGTTGCAACTTACAAAATTGATTGTACATAGAAATAATAAGAATAGCTTCAAAAAGTGTTTTGTTTTCATATACTTTATTTTTAGTCGTTTAGTTTATGTGCTTGTAAAAGTACAAAATTAATTCAATAAGTAATATGAAGTTTGTGTTTATTTTATACCTGCTCTTTAAAAAGTCAATTAGGCATCCTGAAATCATTTGGCAAACAACCGGTGATCTTCTTAAACAGGCGGCTAAAATATTGCAGATTTCGGAAACCGAGTTCCTGTGCTATCTGGCTGAGTGGTTTATCTGTATTTATCAACCACTCTTTAGCTGTCTCGAAACACTTGAACTGAAGGTATTCTTTGTACGACTTCCCTGTTTCATATTCCAGCAAATCATTGAAATATGCGGGAGAAAGACGAAGTACTCTGACGCACTCCTCAATAGTGGGAAGATCGGCGGACTGACTTTGTATAGTATTGAAATGGTCATCCAAAAGACGGTCAAACCGTTCGATAATCTTTTTGTTAGCTTCATTGCGTGTGATGAACTGGCGTTCATAGAAGCGTTCGCAATAATCGAGCAGTAGTTCGATGTATTTGGAAATGATCTTCTGACTATAGCAGTCGATGCAGCGTTGCAATTCTTGATTTATTTTATCCAGAAGTTCCAGTATGACCTGCTTTTCACGTAATGAAACATGCAGTGCTTCTTCGGGGCGATAAGAGAAGAAAGTATAGTCACGAATGTTCGCTCCAAGCGCAGTGCCGCAGATCAGGTCGGGATGAAACGCCAGTATCCATCCCTTGGAAGGACGTGTGTTGTCACTATCCTTCATACTGATTGACTCGCCGGGAGTCAGACAGAGAAGTGTCCCGTCCGAAAAGTCGTAGTACTGATGTCCGTATCTGTAGGCTTCACATTTGCATTCGCTCAACAGAATCGTGTAAAATCCGAATTTGAAATCCGTATGGGAGGATAAATCGGCTTTTGAAAGGTCGATGACACTGACCAGAGGGTGCAGCGTCTTACTCCCCATGCAGCAATTACATTGATGCACACTTCCTATCTTAAGTACTTTATCTCCCATGACGTAACTAATATCCTGATTAATGGAGCTGTTTTAGTTCTGTTGCTTATATTCGTTTGGCGTACATCCGACATTCTTCTTGAACAACCGACTGAAATGCTGCGGATACTGGAACCCCAGCTCATACGCAATCTGGCTGACCGTCTGGCTGCCTTCTAATATCCGTTCTTTGGCAAGTTCTATGATCCGGTGCTGGATATATTCCTGTGCCGTTTTTCCTGTTTCTTTCTTGATCAGGTCTCCGAAGTAATTGGAAGAAAGGCAGACCTTGTCCGCAAAGTATTTTACAGAAGGAAGTCCTTCGGTAAGTGCAGTCTGATTCTGAAAATATTCGTCCAATAACTGTTCGAACTTCACGATGATATCTTTATTCGCCTGATTACGGGTGATGAATTGCCGTTCGTAGAAGCGCATGCAATAGTCGAGCAATAGTTCTATATTGCGGACAATGAGCTGCTTACTATGTTTGTCGATGGCATGTTCCAGTTCGATTTGTATTTTGTGGATACAGTCGGTCACGATTTCCCTTTCCTGTTCGGAGAGATGCAGTGCTTCATTCACTTCGTAAGAGAAGAAACTATAGTGTTTGATGTTCTGCCCTAAAGAAGTTCCCCGGATTAAATCGGGATGAAATAAAAGACCGATAGATTTTGTACGAATTGGTGTCTGCTTGCGGTTATCTATCCCGATAACCTGTCCCGGAGCCATGCAGACAACGGTTCCTTCCTGATAGTCATAATACTTCCGTCCATATCTGAGATCGCCACATTTTGCGTCTTTCAGAAACAGAGAGTAGAATCCGATATTCATACGATAGTAGTCTACCGTCTTTGTCGCTTTCGAGAAGTCGATCACGTTTACCAGCGGGTGCAAGGTCTCTAGTCCGAACAGTTGGTCATACTGGTCAATGCTTTCAATTTTTGTTATTTCTTCCATACGGCTTACAGTTTTGATCTCTCACAAAGATAAAGCTTTTAAATGTATCTTTCTCATTCCGGATTTGCAAAACAGTAATTTGGGTATAAGATTCAGTAATTTGTATACAATGCCGGCGGGCAGTAGGAGGCAAACTCACTTTTTCCAGCTAAATATCAGCGTGTCGGAAACAAAAAAACGGGATAATCACGGGATGTGAATAGTAGAATTAATATATTTGTTCCTGCGAATTTTAAAAGACTTGTTTTATGAAAGCATTATTCATTGGAGGAACCGGTACGATCAGTACCGATGTAGTAGAATTGGCTCAACAGAGAGGGTGGGAGATAACACTGCTCAACCGGGGCTCAAAAAAACTGCCGGAAGGTGTGGGCAGTATCATTGCCGACATTCACGATGAGGAAGCTGTGGCGAAAGCTATTGCAGATGAAAGTTATGATGTCGTAGCTCAGTTCATCGCTTACACGGCAGAAGATGTAGAACGTGATATCCGTCTGTTCCGTAATAAGACGAAACAATATATTTTTATCAGCAGTGCATCCGCTTACCAAAAACCGTTGACTGATTACCGTATTACGGAAAGTACCCCTTTAGTGAATCCTTACTGGCAATATTCACGGCATAAGATTGCCGCCGAAGAAGTGTTGATGACAGCATACCGTACCAGCGGTTTCCCGATTACGATTGTCCGTCCCAGTCATACGTATAATGGAACGAAACCTCCTGTAAGCCTGCATGGAAATAAGGGGAACTGGCAGATACTTAAACGTATCCTTGACGGGAAACCGGTTATTATCCCTGGTGACGGAAGTTCCTTGTGGACACTGACACATTCCAAAGATTTTGCCAAAGGATATGTAGGACTGATGGCGAACCCTCATGCCATCGGGAATGCCTTCCATATCACCACAGATGAGAGTATGACTTGGAATCAGATTTATCAAACCATTGCCGATGCGCTGGGGAAACCTCTGAACGCACTCCATGTGGCTTCCGATTTTCTTGCGAGACATGGCGGGAACTATGACTTTCGGGGCGAACTGTTGGGGGATAAAGCCGCAACGGTAGTCTTTGATAATTCGAAAATAAAACGCCTTGTGCCGGACTTTATCTGTACAACTTCGATGGCGGACGGTTTAAGACAGTCAGTGCAATATATGCTTTCGCACCCCGAAACACAGACTCCTGATCCGGAGTTCGATTCATGGTGCGACCGTGTAGCCGACGCGATGGCTGTGGCAGACAGAGCTTTTGAAGCAGAATAAACGTTAGTTGAATAAGTGACTCATCTTGTTATTGATGATTGAAATATCCTATTAGCATATTCTGATTAGCTATTAGCTAATCGGATTATGCTAATAGCTAATCAGGATATGCTAATGGCCGAAACAAGTCGATCATAATGAGTAGCGTAGTTAATAAAGACCGTTCCGTCCCTGCTGAACCTCTATCCGGATACCGAAATTACCATTGGAGGACTTCAGTTCGAATGCTCCCCGGAAATTATTCTTCTCCCAAGGCATGGCACTACGGTTGGGCACTTTCCATCCGTCTTTGTCATAGTCTCCGTATGTATTGATTTTCCATCCGTTTTTCAGTTTGAAGGTGCCCATCTGCATGAACTGCGGTGAAGACGACAATCCCCAGCCATACCCATATCCGAAACCGGAGAAAGGGGAAGAAAATGCGTCGGTGAATCCCTGTGTATAGCTGGCGTCTGTATTCAGACGGAATATCTGATTATAGTCTTTACTCACATCCGGTACATCGAGACTGAATTTCGGAAGTTTGGGAGGGGCCACATTCATTAATCCCATATCGAGCAGGAAGCCACCGAATTCCTTTATATTGCTCGACGGAGCACGACGAATACTATCGGAAGGAACCTCCGACTGTGCGGATGCAAAACCGACCGATAATATCAGCGAAAGAAATAGAATCAGTTTTCTCATCTTCGTAAAGGTTGATTGATGACAAAGATAGAGATTTTTAGTCTGACTGCCTGCTTCCGTTATGTTTTCTTAGAGAAAAATCCTTTAAAAAGGAGTGTGCCGCTGTCTCGTCGGGATGGTGTCACTATCCCGCTGAGATAGTGTAAGTATCCTGTGGGGATAGTGACACTATACCAGTAGGATAGTGACACTATTTTAGAGCTTAGCTTGCAATGAGTTTATAGCCAATTCCCCGCACATTGACGATACGTATTTGCTCATCCTGCGACAACTTATGCCGCAGTTTCGTGATGAACACATGCAGACTCCGGGAATTGAAGAAACTGTCATCTCCCCAAAGTTCCAGCAGAACGTCCTGCGTATTGACCACCTGATTCCGGTTCTCACAAAGCCGTTTCAGTATTTCCGACTCGCGGTGGGAGAGTTCCTGTCTCACTCCGGCATGCAGCAATGTCTGCGCGACCGGATCGAACAGATAACTTCCTATCTCAAAATGGCTGGTAACCTTTGTTTCCGTGAAGCTGAACGCTTTTCCCATCAGCGCCTTGATACGTATGATCAGTTCCTGCATGCCGAAAGGTTTTTTCAGATAATCGTTTGCTCCGAGTTCGAATCCTTCTACTACATCGTTGATGGCCGAACGGGCAGTCAGAAACAGTACAGGTGTCTGCTTGTCCGTCTGCCGGATGCGGCGTACCATTTCGAAGCCGTCCATTTTGGGCATCATCACATCGGCCACCAGCACGTCCGGCCGAAGTTCAAAGAAAAGATGCAATCCTTCTTCGCCGTCGGAGGCGGTATGGATGGTAAAACCGTTTTCCTCGAGCGTATCTTTGATAATCATGGCGAGTGTCAGTTCGTCTTCCACCAACAATACTGTAATGTCGTTTTTGCTCATGTTTTTGATGTTTTAGATAGTAATGGTAAATGTACTTCCTTTGCCGGATTCACTTTTGACGGTGATGGTGCCTCCATGTTTTTCGACCATGCTTTTGACATAGAAAAGTCCTAAGCCGTATCCTTTCACGTTATGAAGATTTCCGGTCGGAACGCGATAGAATTTGTCGAATATATGTTTCTGCTTATCCAGGGGGATACCTATTCCATGATCGGAGACGGTGATAGTCACTGTTTCCCCCGTTTGGCGGCACTGAATCATAATCTCTGCTTCTTGTTTCGAATATTTCACGGCATTGTCTATCAGGTTACTGATGATATTGCTGAAATGAGTGCGGTCGGCTACTATCGTCAGTGCTTCCGGTTCTGTTTCCAGTGTTATGTGTACGGGGATATCCGCTTTTAGCTGGTGCTGCTCTATTAAAGAAGTAATCAGTTCTTTCAGACAAATCTCTTCGGGGTGCAGTCTGAACGTCTTGCGGCTTTCCATGCTCATGGAAAGAATCTGTTCGACGAGTCCGCTCAAGCGCTGTAGCTGTTCTTGGCTGATGCGCAGATATTGGTCACGTTTGCTCTTTTCTTCCGCCTGGTTGAAATTCAGCAGCGCATCGTTGGCGGCATACGCCACGGCAATCGGGGTCTTTAACTCATGCGTGATGTTGTTCGTAAAGTTGCTCTTCATTTCTTCCAGCGTCTTTTGTTTCAGCAGTGTGCGGATGAGGAACCAGAAGGAAAATCCGAGGATGAGGAAGATGACAAATGAAGTGACCAGGATGCCGGTCATTTGTTTCCATACCAGTGAGGTGATGGGTTCCATTATCAGTTGGTAGCGTTGACTGTGATGCCTGTTGAATTCGTAATCGTAGCGGATGGCTTTCGGGCTGGGGATATAGGTGCTGTCTCCTGCGATGCCCAGTGTATCTATGAATGTCTGGGATGAATCCTGAGTGGCTCCGCTGTATATATATAAGGTACGGTGAGGCACATCTATGTTGTGTGCTTTCAGTACATCGGTCAGTAGACTGTCATATTTTTGCAGGTTGATGTCGATGTAGGTGTCCACGCCGGAGTGCATACCCTGTTGGACGCTGAGTATGAGTTCTTTCATCGAGTCCTGTCTCTTTAATAATACATCGAGTCCGCTTTCGCTGGAGGCAACGGCGCTGGCATCCGGATCATTGTCATTGACGGCCAGGGTATCTACTGCTGTTTCCGTGCGTGTATGCAGGGTGTCTTTGTAGGTACTGTCTGTATAAGAGACAGTCTGGCTTGTCACCAGCGACTTGCCGTCCGCACCATATCCGGCGGAAACGGTGACCGAACCATGTTCCACATTATCCTTTTGCAGTTCGTTGACGCGAAGCACGATTTCATTAAAGTCGCTCGTACGCATGGCGTCTTTGATATTATTGTTCATTTCCTGCTTCATCGTGCGGTAAAGCCCTGTCAGCCAATATGTCTGGTAAACAAAGATGCCTGTCAGCGAGCAGATGACAAGGATAATGATATGTTTCAACGGTAGTTTCATACGGACAAAGATAGTATGAAACTGTTATTTTTCTTCTCTTTGATAAGACTAAATAACACTAGATAAGCCGGCGATAACGTAAAGTTTCGTTTTTTCTCCCGTATTTTGCAGCATACTCAAAAATAAATGCGATATGAAACGAACTTATTTACTGCTTTTGTTACTTTTCATGTATTGGATGTACGCTTCTGCACAGCAGGTACAGACAGCGCAGGAACCTGCCGACAGCGTAAAAAACGTAGCCTATATAGACAGCCTGTATCGGGAACTTCCCGAAGTCATGATCACCGGCGAACGTCCGGTAGTAAAAGCCGAACAGGGGAAACTGGTATACGACGTTCCGAGACTGGTCGGCAGCCTGCCGGTAGACAATGCCTATGATGCGGTAAAGAACCTGCCGGGAGTTGTCTCCATGAATGATGCCCTGATGTTGGGAGGGCAACCGGTCACTGTGGTTATCAACGGAAAAGTGAGCACCCTCTCTGTAGAGCAATTAAGCAACCTGCTGAAATCAATGCCCGTCAGTCGGATTGAAAAGGCGGAAGTGATGTATTCCGCTCCGGCACGTTATCAGGTGCGCGGACCGATGATCAATCTGATACTGACTTCGGGCATGGGAAAAGAACCTTCTCTTCAGGGAGAACTATATACTGCCTACAGCCAATTACACTACGAATCTCTGGCAGAGCGTGCGAGCCTTCTATACTCCGGATGCAAATTTTCTGCTGATCTTCTCTACTCTTACTCTTACAGCCGCGAACGGAGGGAGACAGACAAGGAAGCGCTTCACACGCTCGCCGACGGTTCGGTGCATCCGATGAATATGTATGATATCACTACTTCCCGCCACAACAATCACCAGATACGCCTTGGGATGGACTATGCCTTTACCGACAAGCATTTGCTGAGCTTGGTTTATACCACTGCTTTCACCGATGTCAAACCTTACGCCACAGTCACCGGTGCGCAGAACTCGGTCACCGATTCGCACTCGGAAGGACAGCTCCATAATGCCAAACTCGACTATCAGACTCCTTTCGGACTGAAAGCCGGAGCGGAATTTACCTATTATCATGCTCCCGGCAGTCAGCTGCTTTACAGCACACTGGGAGAAGAAACACTGAACTTCCTGAGCAAAGATAACCAACGGATCAACCAATGGCGTTTCTATGCCGGACAAGAACATACTTTGGGCGCAGACTGGGGATTGAATTATGGTGTTGCTTATACGACCGCATTGGACAATAGTTATCAAATGTATTTCGATCCCGAAACGGAAACTTTACTGCCGGACAACAACATGCAATCCCGTCGTCGCGAGCAGACGCTGAACTTTTATGCCGGACTCAGCAAGAGTTTCGGTGAGAAACTTTCAACGGATGTCTCTCTGGCTGCCGAGCAATATCATACGGATATGTGGAACGAATGGAGCCTGTATCCGGTTGCCAACCTGACTTATTTGCCTGCTCCGGGACATATCCTGCAATTTTCATTGAGCAGCGACAAAGAATATCCGGAATACTGGAGTATGCAGAACTCCACTTCCTACATGGGCGCTTATTCCGAAATTCAGGGAAATCCCTTCCTTAAACCGGCAACCAATTACGAAGCTAACATTAGCTATATATTAAAAGGTAAATATGTGCTGACCGCCTATTACAGCCGCACGAAAAACAAGGAAATGCAGACGCTTTACCAGTCTCCGGAACGTCTGGTCGAGATCTATAAATGCTTTAACTTCGACTTCTCGGAACAGGCGGGCTTGGTAATGGTAGTTCCCTTTAAAGTGAAGAAATGGCTGGACTCCCGCATCACGGCAATCGGCTTTCGTTACCGTCAGAAAGACAGTGATTTCTGGGATATCCCGTTCGACCGCAAACTGTATACGTTTGTATTGACCATGAACAATACCTTCACTCTTTCCACCAAACCCGATTTGAAGTTTACTCTAAGCGGATTTTATCAGAACAAGGCGATACAAGGCATTTTCGACCTTCCCCGTTCGGGAAATCTGGATGCGGCCCTGCGCTATACTTTCGCAAAGGGAAAAGCACAACTGACCTTGAAATGCGACGACATATTTAATACTTCCACCATTTCGACTAATGTCCGTTTCGGACAACAGAATGTGAAGAATCACTATATGAAGACTACCCGTGCCTTCGGTATTTCCTTCAACTACAAATTCGGAGGATACAAGGAGAAAAAGCGGGAAGAGGTGGATACTTCCCGCTTTAAATAATAAGTATTACCTATTTTCTGCATACTCATCCAGTACGCGCTTGATACTTTGTCCTATTTTTACGTAATCGGCTTCGTTCAGATTGGCGAGCGAAACACGGACACTCCATTTCGGTCCGGCAAATCCGCCGCCGTTCAGCAGGACGAGCGAAGTCTCGTTGGCAAGGCGGAAAACAACGTCGAGCGGATTGTAGGTCTTTTGCAGATAGTCTACAAATTCGTCACCGTAGAATTTTTTCGCCCATACCAGCATGTCGATTTCCGAATAATATCCGGCACGCAGCGGGTCTTCTATCAACGTGAAGCCGGTGCTGTCCCAGAGTGCATGCAGTCGACGGTGGATGATTTCCTGCATCTTTGCCTTGTACCGGTCTTCCTTGTCGAGAAGAGAGAAAGCGGCGAACAGGCTCATCTGCATTTGCTGGGGCAGCGAGAGTCCTGCGGTATGGTTCAGCGCAATCTGCCGGCTGTCGGCTACCATGCGGTCAATAAACTTCATCTTCTCGGGGTGTAAACTGAGGCTTGCATAACGCTTGTTTAAGATTGCTGTTTGCTCCTCCGACAGGCGGGCAATCATTTTGTCGTAGATGTTGTCTTCGTGTAGGGCTATCACTGCATTTCTCCATCCTGTGGCTCCGAAATACTTGGAGAAGGAATAGACGCAGAGTGTATTATGCGGCAATTCCGCCATCAACGAACGGAAGTGAGGTATGAATGTTCCGTACACATCGTCCGTAATGATCATCAGATTCGGATTGTCATTCTTTACGATGTTGACAATACGTGCGGCAGTCTCCGGACTCAGCGCATAACTGGGCGGATTGCTCGGATTGGTGATGAACAACGCTTTTATCTGCGGATTCTTCAGCTTATCGATATCTTCATCTTTATATTGCCAGGTATGCAGCCCGTCCGGTGTCATCTGATCGGCAGATATTTCGGTAACATCGAACTGATAGCGGCGTAATTCCGGAATCTCGATGTAGGGCGTGAAGACAGGAATCATCAAGGCGATGGAATCCCCTTGATTCAACAGAAAGTTTTCCTGCAATGAATCGAATACATAGCACATGGCAGCCGTTCCGCCTTCGGTAGCGAAAAGGTCGAATGTGCCTTTAGGGGGACGGCGGTCGCACATTTCCTGTGCCAGATAATCCTGTACGATCAGTTCGGTGAAGTGCAGGATACGGTCGGGGACAGGATACTGGTCGCCGATGACCGATTCCGCCCATTCATGAACCAGTCTGTCCGGATCGGCTGCGTGCTCCATCAGCATATAATTATAGGTTTCTTTCAGTAACCTGGCTCCGGATTCTTTCTCGTTCTCTTTGAGGAAAGCCTCGAAGCGGGCGGCTATTCCTTCCTGTTGTGGGATGCCTGCAATTCCTTCTTCCAGGGATTGGACACGGCGACATTCGCAAAGTCCGAATTTTCCTAACAGGAAGAATGCTTCACGCGGTTCGGTCGCAATCCAGTTCGGGTTGCCTCGTCCTGCGTTCAGCATGGTATGGGCCATTTTCTTGATACTCTCGTCAGCCATTTCGATGAGCTTGTTTTTAAGTTCGAAAGGGCTGATCGTTTCCATCTTTTTGGCAAAGTTCTTGGTGATAACTGTGCCAGTTGTTTTCTTTTCCATAATGGTTCTTATTGTTTTGATACTTAATTTTGATTTCCTATACATTCATTATACTGACATTTACATGAGCAATACGATGGCTACTCCCCAGATAATCAGTAGTGTATTACCGACTGCATACGTCACGGTGTATCCTAACGCGGGAGTGTCGCTTCCCAATGCGTCCTGAATAGCTCCCAGTGCGGCAGTTGTGGTGCGTGCCCCAGCTGTACATCCCAGAGTGAGGGCAGGGTGGAACTTGAACAGATATCTTCCCATCAGCAGTCCGCTGAGAAGAGGGATGGCGGTTGCCAGTGCACCGACGATAAACAGGCTGAATCCTACTTCCTTGAACCCTGTCACGAAGCTGGGACCTGCGGCGATGCCGACAACGGCGATAAACATATTCAGTCCTACATTATTCAATACCCATAACGAAGGTTCGGGGATACCGCCAAAGGTAGGATGTTTGCTACGCAGCCAGCCGAATACGAGTCCTGCGATCAAGGCACCTCCACTGGTGGACAGGCTGATCGGGATACCTCCCAGGTGAATGGCAAGTGCACCGACCAGACCACCGAGCAGAATACCCAGTCCCACGAAGATCATATCTGTCTGGTTGGTGGGGCGATCGATATAGCCCATCTGTTTGGCGGCAGTTTCTACTTCGAGTTTTGTTCCGGTCAGTTCGAGGATATCGCCGGAGTCGATCACTGTCTGAGCGAGTACCGGAACATTGATGCCTGCCCGCTTGATGCTGCGGATGCTGACACCGTGCATGAATTTCAGCGCACGGATCGTGGAGACCTTTTCGCCTGCGAATGTGCGGTGGGTGACCATTACCGGAAGCGTCTCTGCCGGGAAGTCGAGCAGTTGGGCGTCGATCACTTCCGGACCGATCCAGTCCTCTTCGCCGATTGCATATTCACGGCGGCCGCTTAACACGACTTCATCGCCCGGTTGTAGAAGCATATCCGGAGTGACTTCTTCTATGACGCCCTTTTGCCGTACGCGTTCTACAAACAGCCGTTTATCGTTTTCCACCAGATAGTTCTCCAGTTCGCTGACCGTTTTTCCTTTGCCGAACCATTCGTTGTCTATTTTATAAGCACGGAATACGACGGGGCGGAGGGCGGTGTAAAATCCGGGTTCATCTGCTTCGGAAGTTCCCATTTTGGCTTCCAGCTCTTTGCAGTCCGCTTTCACCTTCTCCAGTCCGCCCAGCATTTTGGGACCGAGTGAAGCCAGAATCCATGCGGAACCTGCCGTACCGAAAATATAAGTCACAGCGTATGCTACGGGGATGGCATTGATAAATGTCGCTTTCTGCGCATCGCTGATGCTTAATTGATTGATCGTGTCGCTTGCCACACCGATTACTGCGGAAATGGTCTGTGAGCCTGCCAGCAATCCGGCAGCCTCGCCTACATGGTAGCCCATGATTTTGGCAAGTATCCATGGGGCGATGAGGCTGACAATGCACATCAGGACGGCAAATCCTACTTGCGGCAATCCGTCTTTCTTCAATCCGCGAAAGAATTGCGGACCTACCTTATAGCCCACAGCGAATAAAAACAGGAGGAAAAAGACAGCTTTCATCGGGCCGTCTACACTAATGTTTAATTGTCCTACCAGTACTCCGACCAGTAGCACGCTGGTTACTGTTCCCAACGAAAATTTTCCTATTTTGAATCTGCCCAGCCAGAAGCCGGCGAATAAAGTGAGGAAAATGGCAAGTTCGGGATGATCCCTGAGTTGATTAATAATCCATTCCATATATGTTGTTCTTGTTTAGGTTATGTTCATAACAACAGTTCTTGTGCAAAAAGAGTTTAGTGGGTTAAGTACGTTATCGTCATAGTTTCTAAAAATATAAATTAATTGTGCGGAAGTCCCGGGTAAACGAGAGAGCGTCTTAAATTTCTCAGTTTCGCTTTTTTGTTATACTTTTGTCACTTCAAATAAAACTAATCATATTCTGTATGAAATCAGACATAGAAATAGCTCGCAGTGTCGAGTTGAAAAAGATCAAGCAAGTTGCCGAAGGCATCGGAATCCCCCGTGAAGAAGTCGAAAATTACGGTCGCTACATCGCGAAGATTCCCGAACAACTGATCGATGAGGAGAAGGTGAAGAAATGCAACCTCGTTCTGGTAACTGCCATCACAGCGACAAAGGCGGGTATCGGCAAAACTACAGTATCTATCGGTCTCGCCCTGGGACTGAACAAAATCGGAAAGAAGGCAATTGTCGCTTTGCGCGAGCCGTCTCTCGGTCCTTGCTTCGGCATGAAGGGAGGAGCAGCGGGTGGGGGATACGCACAGGTGCTTCCGATGGAGAAGATCAACCTTCATTTTACGGGAGACTTTCATGCGATTACTTCCGCGCATAACATGATTTCTGCTTTGCTCGATAATTATCTTTATCAGAATCAGGCGAAAGGTTTCGGATTGAAAGAAATTCTCTGGCGTCGGGTGCTCGACGTGAACGACCGTTCGTTACGCAGCATCGTAGTCGGACTCGGACCCAAGTCGAACGGCATCACGCAGGAGTCAGGCTTCGATATTACTCCGGCTTCGGAAATTATGGCCATTCTCTGCCTTTCCAAAGATGTGGAAGACTTGCGCCGCCGCATTGAAAATATTCTGCTTGGTTTTACATACGATGACCAGCCCTTTACGGTGAAAGATCTCGGAGTGGCAGGCGCTATCACGGTATTGCTGAAAGACGCCATCCATCCGAATCTGGTGCAGACGACCGAAGGTACCGCCGCTTTCGTACATGGCGGACCGTTTGCCAATATCGCTCATGGCTGTAACTCTATTCTTGCCACCAAACTGGCAATGTCATTCGGTGACTATGTGATTACGGAAGCCGGATTCGGCGCAGACCTCGGTGCTGAAAAGTTCTATAACATCAAATGCCGCAAAAGCGGACTCCAGCCCAAACTGACCGTGATTGTCGCTACGGCACAAGGACTGAAGATGCACGGTGGTGTCAGTCTCGACCGCATCAAGGAACCGAACATGGAAGGACTGAAAGAAGGATTGCGCAATCTGGATAAACATATTCGTAATCTTCGCTCTTTCGGACAGACGGTAGTTGTAGCTTTCAATAAGTTTGCCACCGACACGGACGAGGAAATGGAAATGCTGCGTGAGCACTGCGAACAGTTGGGCGTAGGCTACGCCATCAATAATGCGTTCAGCGAAGGTGGTGAAGGAGCGGTAGACATGGCCCGCCTTGTAGTCGATACGATAGAGAATAATCCGTCCGAACCTTTGCGTTATACGTATAAAGAAGAAGACAGTGTACAGCAGAAAATAGAGAAAGTGGCTACCAACCTTTATGGAGCCAGCGTCATTACGTATAGCAGCATCGCCCGCAACCGCATCAAGCTGATTGAGAAAATGGGAATCACTCATTATCCGGTTTGCATTGCCAAGACACAATACTCCTTCTCTGCCGATCCGAAGATTTATGGTGCCGTGAATAATTTCGAGTTCCATATCAAGGATATAGTGATTAATAACGGTGCTGAGATGATTGTGGCGATTGCAGGAGAAATCCTTCGTATGCCGGGATTACCCAAAGAGCCGCAAGCGCTGCATATCGACATTGTAGATGGTGAAATTGAAGGATTGAGCTGATTTTTACTATTTCATTTAGTATATCCTCTGTACTGTCAATCATCCAATATAAATCCCCGTCTTTCCACTTTGATAGTTTGGGAAGACGGGGATGATTGTATATAGAGTCCAGTGTACCGGTATGTTTGACCTTGTCTGATACACTGTACGATTGAAGTCGCCGCTGTCCGGAAGAGTATAGTGCGTATTTCAATTTCTCTTTTTGTAGTAAGAAAACATATTTTCGGGCAGATAGTTTGTCTGACTCTGTTAATAAATAAAAAAGAAAAGCCTGTTTTCTTCGCAGAAAGCAGGCTTATAAAACTCAAAATAAATTCTTTATGAAATGTTGAACACAAATGCTGCTAATTCACATTACCGGCATTTGGTTACTCAAAGAAAAAAATCTTAATCAGCAAAAAGAGGATATTTCTTCATTGTCTCATTGACACGTGCACGTACTTGTGCGATCACCTCTTCGTTTTCCACGTTAGACAGAACTGTTTCGATCATTTCGGCAATTTCGACCATCAGGTCTTCTTTCGCACCACGGGTTGTGATGGCAGGAGTACCCAAACGGATACCGGAAGTTTGGAAAGCAGAACGGCTGTCAAACGGAACCATGTTCTTATTCACGGTAATGTCAGCAGAAACTAATGCTTTTTCTGCTACCTTACCTGTCAGATCAGGGTATTTGCTACGCAGGTCAACCAGCATGGAGTGATTGTCCGTACCACCGGAAACGATTGTAAAACCACGGTCTATCAAAGCCTGTGCCAGTACGGCAGCATTCTTCTGAACCTGTTTTGCATATTCCTTGTATTCTGGTTGCAGGATTTCGCCGAAAGCTACGGCTTTGGCAGCGATTACGTGTTCCAATGGTCCGCCTTGTACACCTGGGAATACAGCTGAATCCAGTAATTGAGACATCATTTTGATCTCACCCTTCGGAGTTTTCTTTCCCCAAGGATTAGGGAAGTCTTTACCCATCAGGATAACACCACCACGAGGTCCGCGAAGTGTTTTATGTGTAGTAGAAGTGACGATGTGTGCATATTTAACCGGGTTCTCCAACAGTCCGGCAGCGATCAGACCCGCTGGGTGAGCCATGTCGATCATCAGGATAGCGCCTACTTTGTCTGCGATTTCACGCATACGTTTGTAGTCCCATTCGCGGGAATAAGCAGAGCCGCCGCCGATAATCATTTTCGGCTTTTCGCGCAAGGCAACTTCTTCCATCTGGTCGTAGTCTACACGGCCGGTTTCCTGATTCAGATTGTATTCGCAAGGAGTGTAGATAATGCCGGAAGTGTTTACTAATGAACCGTGAGAAAGGTGTCCGCCGTGTGCGAGGTTTAATCCCATAAATTTGTCGCCCGGATTCAAAACAGCCAGAAATACGGCTGCATTGGCTTGTGCTCCTGAATGCGGTTGTACGTTTGCCCATTCGGCACCGAAGATTTCTTTCAAGCGGTCGATAGCGATTTGTTCGCTCTGGTCAACTACTTCGCAACCTCCGTAGTAACGTTTGCCCGGATAACCTTCTGCGTACTTGTTAGTCAGGCAAGAACCCATTGCCTGCATTACCTGGTCACTTACAAAGTTTTCAGATGCAATCAGCTCGATACCTTTCAGCTGACGTTGGTGCTCTTTTTCGATGATATCGAAAATTAAGTCGTCTCTTTTCATTCTTTTTATAGTATGATTAAATTTCTAATTCGAGATACCTATTTTAAGCGCACAAAGTTAGTGAAAATAAATAAAGAACGAAGGAACTATAAGAAAAATGTTAGTAAATGGAGGAAATTAATAGATAATGGATAATTTATCGTACGGAATGAATAGGAGGTGTCTGTTTTTGCCGGTTGCCGACTATCAAAAGTTAATCAGCCGGCTGTCGGATGTCCCTTAAAGAATGAATCCGAACGAGAAACTTAATGCGCTGTCGCGGCGGCGGAAAATGATAGGGCTGACTCCCGTGCTGCCGTCTGAATTGATATTGTCATATACGATGGATTTGGAGATATTTCCTATCCCCTGTTCGTAGCGGAAGTCGAAAAAGATGCGGGAGATATTGACGCCGACGCCGATCACGACGCTGACATTGAGCGGATACAGCTTTTCATGAATCCCTTTCTGGTCGAAGTTCGTGAAAGTGATTTCGTTCTGCTTTCCCCATAGATACCGGAGTTTGGGACCGGCAAAGATAGACATTCCGTACGGTCCTTTTTTCACTACATTATATCCGTAGAGAACAGGGAAGTCGATACTGTGAAGTACGGATTGTACCGAAGCATAATCGGGTTCGATGGCAGGATGCTGCGAACCGAGTTTGTCAAAGGTGATCTCGCCTTTACTGACATTATAGGATGCTTCCGGCTGAATGAAGTGCTTCTTTATATTAAAGCGCATGAAGATCGCGCCGAAATAACCGATCTTATAATTATTTTGTACTTCGTCGATGGTTACGTCTTTGATTTTCAATTCGGATACCATAAACATGGAAGAATTAAATCCGGCTTTGATACCGAAGTTAATTTTCTTCGTGTTGGGACGTTCCACTTTATCTGCGTTACGATCTTGGGCGAAAGCTGTGCAAGCTATCGCCATCCAACCGAAAAGAATTATGTTGCGCAGTATATTCATGGCAGTACTTTTTTCTTTATTTCTTCTTTTCTACACTCCAGCCGAATTTCCCTATTTTTTCTCCCAGGTCGTAATATCCTCCGTGCACATATACCAGCGGGTTCGCTTCCGCCAGTTCGAACTTGCCGGTTTCGGGATTCAGGTTCCGGTCGTCTGCACGGACGTTTACCACATCGGCGATAAACATATCATGCGAACCGAGCGAAACAATTTCCTTCACGCGACATTCGATGCAGAGGGGAGACTCTTCGATCAGCGGTGCGCTGACTACGGTGCAGCGTCCCGGAGTGAGTTTCATCTCTTCGAATTTACGATAATTCCGTCCCGAACGTACTCCGCACCAGTCGGTGGGGAACGCCATATCTTTAGTTGTCAGATTGATGACGAACTCCATATTCTTCTTGATGATGTCGTAGGAGTGTCGTTCCGGTCGTACGGATATATAGCACATGGGCGGGTTTGTGCAAATCGTACCCGTCCATGCTACTGTTATAATATTATATTCACTTTCATCTTTTCCGCAACTCACCAATATGGCAGGCAGCGGATAGATCATCGTTCCCGGTTTCCAGTCTTGTTTCAATTTAATAAAAAATTAAGAATGAGGAATGGAGAAACTAGAGGATGGTGATTTCCTCGCGTTTCTGTTCTTTCTCGCAATAATGGCACTTCACGATGCAATTATCCTTGTCTATCACATGAAATAACGTAGACATAGGTTCATTGTTCGTGATACATTTCGGATTGGCACATTTTACGATGCCGTGCAGTTCGTCCGGCATTCTGACTTCTTTCTTTTCAACGACTTCGTAGTCGCGGATAATGTTCAGTTTTACGTAAGGTGCTACTACCGATATGCGGTTGATTTCTTCGTCGCAGAAAAACTTGTCGGCGATTTTAATAATGCCTTTTTTCCCTAGCTTTTTGCTGTCGAGGTTGAAGCCGATGGTGATGTTGCACTTCATTTGCTCCACGCCCAGAAGCTGTACGACAGTAAAGAGTTTTTCTGATGGGATATGGTCAATCACTGTCCCGTTTTTCAGGGCAGCTACTTGCAATGCTTGTTTATTTTCGCTCATAATAAAATATCGTTTTTAACGTCCTCTAATGT
>PPYF01672374.1_pt1 | contig 18602 bp, 20 predicted proteins | sample 1559871 | NCBI WGS metagenome assembly PPYF01 (sample SAMN08240021, study PRJNA423297) | Human gut metagenome, whole genome shotgun sequencing project. | reverse complement strand
AATCAGTTGTGTACCAGTGTTCCTATATTTTCACCGGTCATTACTTTTTTCAGGTTACCTACTGTGTCCATGTCGAAAACGATAATGGGCAGGTTGTTTTCCTTGCACATGCAGGTTGCTGTAAGATCCATTACTTTCAAACCGCGCTTCAATACCTCATCGTAGGTGATATCGTCAAATTTCGTAGCAGTGGGGTCTTTTTCCGGATCAGCTGTATAAATGCCGTCCACGCGTGTTCCTTTCAACATCACATCGGCTTCTATCTCGATACCACGCAGTGAAGACCCGGTATCGGTAGTAAAAAACGGATTGCCTGTTCCGGCAGACATAATCACAACTTCTCCGTTTTCCATCGCTTCAATCGCTTTCCATTTGTTGTAAAACTCACCGATGGGTTCCATGCGGATAGCTGTCAATACACGTGCCTTGACTCCGGCCGCTCCCAATGCGGAACTCAATCCCAAGCTGTTGATAACGGTTGCCAACATCCCCATTTGGTCACCTTTTACACGGTCAAAACCTTTGGAAGCTCCGCTCAGCCCCCGGAAGATGTTTCCACCACCGATTACAATACCTATTTGTACGCCAAGGTCGTGTATTTCCTTGATTTGTTGCGCATATTCACCCAGACGTTTTTCGTCTATACCATATTGCTTTTCGCCCATCAGGCTTTCGCCGCTCAGCTTCAGTAGAATTCTTTTAAATCTTGCCATATTGGTTTGTCTTTTAGTTTTTTGCAAAGATAAAAATATTAATCTTTTTTACTTGTTTTATATCCTAAAATATTTCTTCCCATGACTCCTTGCATTACTCCGCGAAGTAGAAGATAGGTAATGAATGCCATCCATAAAGCGTGATTGCCCATTGCCCCCCGGAAACCATAGTAAATAAGAAAGAAACTGACAGAGGCTACTATCATGGCTTTCAGCATCAGATGGGTGGCTGTCGCACCGATGAATATTCCATCGAACAAAAAAGCAGAGAAGCCTGCCAAAGGAATGGCAAGTACCCAATAAAAATAACTTTCGGAAGCATGAATGACAGTTGTTTCGTCAGTCAGTAATCCGAGAAAGGATTGTCCCCCTATACTATATAATAAGGTGAAAGCAAGCGATAATCCTACTCCCCAGCCGAATAGTTGGCGAACCGTCGTGTGGAGTGCTTTCTGATTATTGGCTCCGATATATCTTCCTGCCAATGCTTCTCCGGCGTATGCGAAGCCGTCCATAATGTAGGAGAATAAAGTGAATAATTGCATAAGTAATGTATTGACCGCCAACACCACTTCTCCTTGTGCCGCACCAGCCGAGGTGAAAAAGACAGTAACCGCCACCAGGCAGATGGTACGGAAAAAGATATCCCTGTTTACTTGGAAGAAACGGTACATGGCCTGTTTGTCAAAGAAGGAATGCCATTCTATGCGTTTCCGCAGGGTGCTGTAGTAGCGTAACCACAACAAATATGCCATGACTAGCCCGGCATATTGTGCAGTTAACGTTCCGATGGCGACACCTTCTATTTTCATTCCTAATCCATATACAAGAAGAAGACTGACCGCAATGTTCACTATATTTTGTGTGATGGCTATATACATGGGGAAACGGGAATTTTGCATACCGATATACCAGCCGGCAAAACTGTAAAGCCCTAATACAGCCGGTGCTCCCCAAATACAGATATAGAAATAGAGGGACGCCAGATGTTCTACTTCTTCAGTCGTTTGGATAAAGGTGAAGGCGGTTCTTTCTATAGGATATTGCAAGGCTAGCAAAGTAAATGCAATGAATAATCCTACTCCGACGGAACGGAGTAGTAACCGGGTGACTTCATTCAGGTCGTGCCTGCCGTATGCTTGTGAAGTCATGCCGCTGGTTCCCATACGCAGAAAACCGAAAATCCAGTAGATGATGTTGAAAAGCATTCCGCCTACAGCTATCGCTCCGATGTAGGCGGCAGAGCCCAAATGACCTACAATAGTAACATCAATCAAGCCCAACAGAGGAACTGTAATGTTTGAAACGATAGAAGGGATGGCTATTTGAAGTATTTTTTTGTTTCCGTTATTAAGTTGAATCATGAGTGTAGATTGATAGAGATGGATACAAAGGTACTCTCTTTCTCATAAATAACCAATGAAAATTTAAATTTGAATTGAAAATAGTTGTTGTTTAAGATGATATATCATTGGAATATAGATATATTTGCGGTTATTAAAATGATCAAAACAGGAGAATTATGAAAGAGAATTTTCAAATCCATATTTGGTTGGGCTTATTGTTATGTCTGTTAGGCATGTCATGTTCGGATGATACTCCGGCTAAAGGAGATGACCCGGGAAATGGTAACACGGAGTTGGAAGTCAATGAGTGGATAGAGAGTGTCATGCGCAGTGATTATTTGTGGAATAACGACATTCCTGCTCAAAATAAGTTGGATTTCTCTGCTGATCCCCAAACATTCTTTAGATCTATGCTCAGTTTGAAAGATGGAAAGACGAGAAACGGAAAGCATCTTTATTATTATTCTTATATGGAGAAGAATAAAGATTATAAAGCACGTACCAGCATTGATGCGGATGATACTTATGGTATGGAGTTTACTTTATTTAATGTTGTAAACGATAGTAATCAACCTTTAGGATATTATTATGCCCGTATTCTGTATGTTCTTCCTAATAGTCCGGCATCAAGTGCAGGTTTGGAAAGAGGGGATTGGATCGTGGGTGTTAAAGGAAAAAATAATATTAATTCCGATAATTATGGAATCTTATTAAATGGAGATAGGACTCAATGGCTCGTCAAACGTGGCGATACAGAGGTCAGAACTATTGATATAGAAGCTTCCCGGGCCGTGGAGGACAATCCCTTGTTCTATCACAATGTATATACTCGGGGAGATAAGAAGATTGGGTATTTGGTTTATAATCATTTTACTTCCGGACCGAATGGATATTCGGATCGTACCTATGATGAGGAAATGAAGAAGATATTCGCCGGATTTCAGGCGCAAGGTGTGAATGAATTTGTGCTGGACTTGCGCTATAATGGAGGTGGATATGAGAATTCTGCTAATATGCTCGCAGGACTCCTCATTCCAGAAGCTTCTCGAAAAAAGGTGTTTGCTGTTTTCTCTGACAATAAGGGACAATCCTATTCCAATGATTTTTGTGTGGAAACGAAAGGAACGGCAGGTTACTTGAAACTTAATTCCAATCGAATTTATATATTGACAAGCCAAAGTACGGCTTCTTCTTCGGAAGTCGTTATTAACAGCCTCAACCCATTTATGGATGTTACCCTTATTGGCGAATTGACAGAAGGGAAAAATGTAGGAATGGAGATGCAAAAGAATGATAAATATGAATGGATATATTGGCCTATCACATTGAGAGTGACTAATGCGGTGAATGATGACTACAGTGCTGGTTTTAAACCGGATATAGAATGGAATGAGTATGATTTGACTCAGAATCCGACAGACGCTTTATTACCATTGGGTGATCCGGATGAATTCATGCTGGGTAAGGCCATCTCCTTGATCACAGGAATAAACCGGTCAGCCAGAAGCATGAATACGTTATCCCAACCGATTATGAGGGGGGAATCTGTGTATCAATCGACAGAACGTAGTAATTTGTCTTAATGAAACAGGGTTGGGAGCAGATGAATGAAATTCTTCCTGGTTAATATTGATCCCTATCCCAATAATGCTCTGTGAAATTTGGCTTCCTGTTAAATCATTTTCAATCAATATGCCGGCTATTTTTTTGTCTTTCCAATAGATATCATTGGGCCATTTTATTTGCAGGCAATCTGCATGGACATAATGGGCCAATGCGGTACAAATGGCAGAAGCTACCGCCATAGATAAAATGAACTGACTGGCGGGAGCGATTGTTTGGGGGTAAAATACAGTGCTGAATGTCAGATTCTTGCCATATTCTGATTCCCATGAATTTCCACGCTGCCCTTTTCCGGCGGTTTGATATTCTGCCATAAGCGTGGTGAATTCCTTGATTTCTTTTTCCTGGCAAAGTTCTGCAAGTCGGTCATTTGTTGAGGTTACGGTTTCTTCTTTTAAGATTTTGCTTGACCAGTTAGGGGATCTCATCATATTCTTTTTTAAGTTTACGGGTGAATTTTTTGATAACCTCTTCGTATGAGTGGTCTATCAGTGATAAAATAAGTTTGTCGTCAATGTCACCTTGTAAGGATACTTGGTTCCAATATTTCTTATTGAAGTGATAGGCTCCTTCAATGCCGGAATGATGTTCTCTTAATTCCAAGGCATATTCGGGTGCACATTTTAAAGATAGCCATTCCGGGTTGTCCAATCCGATACAGGCATACATTTTCCCCATGACTTTGAATACTAAGGTGACATTGTCAAAAGGGAATTCTTCTGTTGTTCCTTTCTTTCTGATACAGTAATCGCGTATTGTTTCTATGTCCATATATAATATATATATTTTTACCAAATCGGAGGATAAAAGGCTTCTTCAATATGCTCTATAGTGAAAGGAGTCTTTTCGCCCACTAAGGTGATGATATCAAAACGTACAGGTAAATCTACTGAGAACTTGCGCAAGTATGCATCAGTTGAAGCTATAATTCTGCGAATCTTCTTATCTGTTACTGCATCTTCCGGATTACCGAATCTAGTATTCTTGCGGGTCTTTACCTCTATAACAATTAGTTCGTTCCGATATTCGGCGACAATATCCAGTTCTTTTTTTCCGCAATGCCAGTTCCGGTGGCGGATAGAATATCCTTTATCTATGAGATATGCAGCGGCCTCTTCTTCTCCCTCTTTGCCAAATTCGTTGTGTTCTGCCATTCTGTTTCTTTTTGTACAAAAATACTCTTTTTTATGCTTTGTATTTACAGAAGTAAAGCTAATTTTGCAGAGAATATGGCAAACAACGTAAAGATAAGATGGCAGATGATACCTATTATATGAAACAAGCCTTGATGGAGGCTGTAAAAGCGGCTGAACAAGGAGAAGTTCCGGTGGGGGCGGTGGTAGTCTGTCGTGACCGCATCATTGGTCGTGGGCATAATTTGACAGAAACATTGAATGATGTTACAGCTCATGCCGAAATGCAGGCTGTCACAGCTGCGGCTAATACCTTGGGCGGGAAATACCTGAATGAATGTACTTTGTATGTCACTGTGGAACCGTGTGTGATGTGTGCCGGTGCCATAGCCTGGGCACAGACAGGAAAACTTGTCTTTGGTGCTGAAGATCCCAAAAGGGGATATCAAAAATATGCCCCCGATGCCTTGCATCCAAAGACGATCGTGGTGAAAGGAATACTCGCCGATGAATGTGCCCGATTGATGAAAGATTTCTTTAAGAAAAAACGATAATTCTTATTTCACCTCTTCATAATCTACATACTCTCCCTCATCGTCATCAAAGATTTTTTTTCTGTTTCCCGATGAATGAGAATGTCTATTTGAAGAAGATGAAGAGAATTCTGCAAAGTTTTCATTCTCGTCATTCGTTTGAGTCTGGGCATATGTATTTTGTTTTTGGTGGGTAGATGTTCGATTCTGGTAGGGGGGATGCTTGCCGATCCCGAACAATACACGCAGAATGTTGCCTAATATAGTGAAGCCGATAAAAACAATCAGCAGAAAAATAATAAGTAGAAAGCCTAAAAATCCAAACATAGTAATTTCTTTTTTTTATATACCACGTACAACAAGCGTGCCACGTTTATTGTTTACGCTCTTTTTTAGTTAAAAGAGATAGAATGATATACCACAGGATGATAGCTGCAAAACTGCTGATTTTGAAGAAAGCCAACAGGGGAATACATACAATGAGGGTATAAGGCATATAATCGGCAACAGGCAATAGAAAATCAGGATAGTGTACCTCTTTAAATAAAGAAAAGACAATGGCGGAAGGAGCGAACCCAAAAGTGATGTCATCGGCCAACGAGTCTAATTCTTTTCCTAAAGGCCCTGAAACTTTGAACAAACGTGCCAACATGCCATCAAAGAAATCAAATACAGCGCCTAGTATAATGAAAGAGATGGCCAAGGTATAGTTTTCGTTAAAAGCCATGACACTGGCAATACAGCCGGAGAATAAATTACAGCAAGTTACCGCGTTAGGAATGTGGCGTGTGATACAGTTTGCCATTGGTGATTTTCTTATTTTAGTTTAGCAATGACGGTTTCGTTACCTACAGTCGCTTGTCCCATCTTGACACAGACTTCGGTTCCTAGTGGGAGATAAACATCTACACGCGAACCGAATTTAATAAACCCCATGTGTTCATCAATGTAGCAATCTTCTCCTACTTCGGCATAGGTCACGATTCGACGGGCTATTGCTCCTGCTATCTGGCGCGCCATGACAGTATGTCCTTCAGGAGTTTCAATAACGACCATAGAACGTTCATTTTCCGTACTGGCTTTAGGCAGCCATGCTTTCATAAATTTACCGTTATGATGGTCTACATGTTTCACTACTCCGTCTACGGGATACCAATTGGCATGTACATTGACAATGCTCATAAAAATAGAAATCATTAACCGGCGGTCATGAAAATATTCATGTTCATCTACTTCTTCTATAACTACTATTCTTCCGTCTGCCGGGGCTACTACGATTTTTTCAGTGTCGTGCTCGAATAATCGAATGGGACAACGGAAAAAGTTAACCATTAACAGGTAAACAACGATACTTGCGGTGGCAAATATATAAAATGGAATTTTGCACTCAATTCCCCAAAACAATAGGGCATTGATACCAATTAACAGGATGGCACTGACAATTAAGATGCTTGTTCCCTCTCTATGTAGTCTTATTTTTTTTAATTTCTTCAGTCGGTTCATGATTGTATAAAACCAATTATCGTGCAAAAATAAACTTATTTTGAAAACCTTGCAAATAAAAGTTGTTAGAAATGCCTATTTCGACTTCATTTAAGATAAAAAAAGCGAATGTTGATAACTTCTTCTTTATCTTTTTGCAGGTTTTATGAAAGCAGAGTATCTTTAGACAATTTTTTAGTAGAGTAATGATTATGCAGGATTTTGTCCATTTACATGTCCATACCCAGTATTCCATCCTTGATGGCCAGGCGTCTATTCCACGTTTGGTAGACAAGGCTATGGCTGATGGAATGAAAGGTATAGCCGTAACAGACCATGGTGATATGTTCGGTATCAAGGAATTCTTCAACTATGTAAATAAGAAGAATAGCAGTACTAACAGTGAGATAAAGGATTTGAAGAAAAGAATAGCCGGACTGGAAAAAGGTACGGTGGAATGTGATAATCCCGAGACGGAACTTGTGGCATGCAAGGAAAAATTGGAAACGGCAAAGAAGAAACTGTTTAAACCGATTTTCGGTTGTGAGATGTATGTGGCGCGCCGTCGTTTATTCAACAAAGAAGGAAAACCCGATCAAAGTGGTTATCACTTGGTTGTGCTTGCTAAAAATGAAAAAGGATACCACAACCTCATAAAATTAGTATCAAAGGCGTGGACGGAAGGGTTCTATATGCGTCCGCGTACTGACCGTGTGGAATTGGAAAAATACCATGAAGGGTTGATTGTCTGTACTGCGTGTATTGCCGGAGAGGTTCCTAGAAATATCATAGCTGGAAAATATGAAGAGGCTGAGGAAGCTATCCAATGGTATAAACGTGTATTCGGAGATGATTTCTATTTGGAATTGCAACGTCATAAAGCGACGGTTCCTCGTGCGAACCATGAAGCTTATAAATTGCAGCAAATTGCTAACGAAAAGCTGATAGAGTATTCTAAAAAATTCAATGTCAAGCTGGTTTGTACCAATGACGTTCACTTTGTAGATGAAGAGAATGCTGAAGCACACGACAGGCTGATCTGTCTGAGTACGGGTAAGGATTTGGATGATCCTAACCGTATGCTCTATTCAAAGCAAGAGTGGATGAAGACACGTGCCGAGATGAATGAAGTTTTCGCTGATGTTCCCGAGGCTCTTTCAAATACGGTGGATATTTGTGATCAGGTGGAATTTTATAGTATAGATCATGCACCGATTATGCCTACTTTTGCTATTCCTGAAGATTTTGGAACAGAAGAGGGATATCGGAAGAAATATACAGAAAAGGACTTGTTTGATGAGTTCACTCAAGATGAAAACGGTAACGTGGTAATGAGTGAGGAGGCCGCTAAAGCCAAAATAGAGAAACTGGGTGGCTATGACAAACTCTATCGTATTAAACTGGAAGCTGATTATCTGAAGAAATTAGCGTTGGAAGGTGCGCACAAGCGTTATGGAGAAGTATTGAGTGAGGAAGTGCAGGAACGGATCAAATTCGAACTTCATATTATGAAGACGATGGGTTTTCCCGGTTACTTCTTGATTGTGCAGGATTTTATTCGTGCCGCGCGTGAAGAATTGGATGTGTCTGTGGGACCGGGACGTGGATCGGCGGCAGGTTCTGCCGTAGCATATTGTTTGGGTATCACTAAAATAGACCCTATTGCATACGATTTGCTGTTCGAACGTTTCCTGAATCCCGACCGTATTTCTTTGCCTGATATTGATGTGGATTTTGATGATGATGGTCGTGGACGAGTATTGAATTGGGTAACTGAAAAATATGGTCAGGAAAAGGTGGCGCATATCATTACATACGGTACGATGGCAACCAAGCTGGCAATCAAGGATGTAGCCCGTGTACAGAAATTACCTTTATCGGAGTCCGACCGTTTGTGTAAGTTGGTTCCGGATAAGATTCCTGATAAAAAAATGAATTTGCCTAATGCCATAGCTTATGTTCCCGAACTACAGGCAGCGGAAGTCTCACCCGATCCTATTTTGCGTGATACGATAAAGTATGCAAAGATGTTGGAGGGGAATGTCCGTAATACCGGTGTGCATGCGTGCGGTACTATTATATGTCGAGATGATATAACGGACTGGGTGCCTGTAAGTACGGCAGATGATAAGGAAACCGGTGAAAAAATGCTGGTGACCCAGTATGAAGGTTCAGTTATTGAAGATACTGGATTGATCAAGATGGACTTTTTGGGTCTGAAGACCCTTTCTATTATCAAAGAGGCGATTGAAAATATCAAGCATAGTAAGGGGATTATCTTGGATATTGACGAGGTTGACATTTCGGATCCTCCTACTTATGCTCTTTATAGTGAAGGACGGACGATTGGTACATTCCAGTTCGAATCTGCCGGTATGCAGAAATATTTGCGGGAATTGGAACCTAGCACTTTTGAGGATTTGATTGCGATGAATGCTCTTTATCGTCCGGGACCTATGGATTACATTCCGGACTTTATCGACCGTAAGCATGGCCGTAAGCCTATTGAGTATGATATTCCTATTATGGAGAAATATTTGAAAGATACATATGGTATTACGGTATATCAGGAGCAGGTCATGCTTTTGTCACGTTTGCTGGCGGATTTTACTCGTGGCGAATCCGATGCCTTGCGTAAAGCAATGGGTAAAAAACTGAGGGACAAACTAGACCATATGAAGCCTAAGTTTATTGAAGGCGGACGGAAGAACGGTCATGATCCCAAAGTACTTGAGAAGATTTGGACGGACTGGGAAAAGTTCGCTTCTTATGCATTCAATAAATCTCATGCTACTTGTTATTCGTGGGTGGCTTATCAGACAGCTTTTCTGAAAGCAAACTATCCGGCGGAATATATGGCGGCTACGATGAGCCGGAATATTTCGAATATCACGGAAATTACTAAATTGATGGACGAGAGTAAGGCGACTGGTATCATGACCAAGGGACCTGATGTGAATGAAAGTTATCTGAAGTTTTCTGTGAATCGTAAAGGGGTGAGAATCAGGTGGATATTGCTACTCCCGAAATCATTCCGTCTCCTGCATGGGGGGATTTGGAACGTTTGAATAAGGAACGTGATTTGGTAGGTATCTATCTTTCTGCCCATCCGTTGGATGAGTATGCTGTTATATTAGAGAATGTATGCAATGTCCACATGGCGGAACTTGCCGATTTAACCCCTTTGCAGAACAGAGACTTAACCATGGGAGGGATTGTGACTGCAGTGCGTGAGGGGTATACCAAGACGGGAAAACCATACGGTATTGCTAAAGTGGAAGATTATTCGGGCTCAGCAGAATTTGCTTTCTTCGGTAATGAATGGGTAGAGAAGAAGAACTTTTTTATGACCGGTATGTTTTTATTTATGCGAGGGAAATGTCAGCCAAAACAATGGCGGCAGGAAGAATGGGAGGTGAAGATAAGTACTATTGAGTTGTTACCGGAAGTAAAGGAAAAGATTATTGAGAAACTTACAGTTTCAGCTCCTTTGTCTGCATTGGATGAAGAGCTGATAACGGAGTTTTCAGCCTTAATCAAGGCACATCCCGGTAATGCAGAGCTTTATTTTCATGTGATGGATGAGGATGGACAAATGTATGTCAATCTGATGTCACGTACTATGAAAATTTCAGTTCAAAAAGAGATCATGACTTATTTAAAGAGCCAACCACAGCTCTCTTACAAAATTAATTAGTATATTTGCGCTAACATTTTAAATAACTAAGTATAATAATTATGGCACTAGAAATTAAAGATAGCAATTTTGAAGAATTGCTGGCATCAGGCAAGCCTGTAGTAGTGGACTTTTGGGCAACATGGTGTGGTCCTTGTAAAAAAATAGCTCCGGATGTTGAAGCTTTGGCAGAAGAATATAAGGATCAGGTAATAATTGGAAAGTGCGACGTGGATGATAACGACGAACTGACCGGTAAATTTGGTGTACGTAACATTCCTACTGTTCTTTTTATCAAGGACGGTGAAGTGAAAGATAAGACTGTAGGTGCAGTGACCAAAGCTCAGCTGGAAGAAAAAATAAAAGCTTTACTGTAATAAAAAGAATATTCACCCCTTTAATATATACGACTATGGGAATGGAAGACGATTTCTTATTGGAAGATGAGGATGATCAAAAAACGATAGAGTTTATCAAAAATTATCTGCCTCAGGATTTGAAAGATAAATTCACGGAGGATGATTTATATTATATCCTTGATGTGATTGTGGATTACTATACCTCCAGCGGATGTCTTGATGTACAACCTGATGAAGAGGGATACATTAACATTGATCAAGATGAAATTGTGAATTACATAGTCAAGGAAGCCAAGAAAGACGGAATGGGGCCTTATGACCCCGATGATGTATTCTTTGTAGTCCAAGGGGAAATGGAATATGGGAATTCATTGGGACAAGTGGATTAAGAAGAAAGTCTCATAATAAAATAAAAGATGCGTATCTCTATGTGGGGGATGCGCATTTTTTTATACTTGAAAACAAGGTAGTATCTACTATTAGCTCTCTTATTTCTTTTGTAAAAGAAAATAATAGAATACCTTTGTAAAAACACTCATGCTCATTTTAACTATAAAAACATTGCTTAATGGCTAAAAAGAAAAATTCCCAATTCCTACCTGGTCTTTTGGAGGATATCATGTCTTTATTGACCCCGGAAGAACAAGAAATTGCATTTGAATTGTTTAATGATGGAGCGAATCAGGTAGATGAAGAACTGTCTCATATTTATTATCATCATCAGTGTCCCGATTATAGATTGATTGCGCAGCCGATCGCATCTTATCTGATGCCTTTGTGGACGATGGATGATATGAGTAGTCTGTCACCGGCTGAAATCTACTCTTCTTGTGCTGTTATTCCACAAGAAACATTGGAACGAGATCTCCGCAATTTTATCTTTAATATCTTTGTCGTATATCGGAAAATGCCCGAAAAATGTTATTCATATAGAATGTGGTATGCATTAGGAATAATGGAGCATTTTCGTATGGAACATTGTTTGGATATTGTTTTGGAAGTGCTGCGGCAAGATTTGGATTTTTATGATTTTTATTTCGGTTATTTGTATGAAACAATGTTGTCTGCCATTACCTATCAATTGGGACAGAATCAATTAGATGTTTTGATGGACTTTATGAAAGAGCCCGGACTGCTTCCTATGTCTAAATATAGAGTGATTGAAGCTGTTGCTCATATTGTGATAACTCATCCTGACAGAAGAGAGGAAGTGATGGATTGGTTTGGTAATTTGTTGAGTTACTATTTTGATGTACTGAAAGAGCAGAAGAATGATATTTGTTCTACTTTGCTGCTTGATCATGTTACAGCTTGCATGATGGATATTCGCGGGGTAGAAACTTTACCTATTTTGCAAAAGATTTATCGGACTTATCATATTAAACCTTATGGTATTCCAAGTATTAATGAACTAAAGAAAAAAATGCCTTATGCGGAAATGCATGGGTTGGAAATGGAACGGGTAGAGGATTATCTAGTTGAAGTTTTCGAGGTTGCTACTGACGAGGAAGAAGATGAGGAGATTTATGATGATCCGCTTTATATGGAGGAGCAGCCTGCTAAAAAATTTAGAATAAAAATAGAGTTGAAAGACTCTGAACCATTAGTCTGGCGCATATTGGAGGTTCCTTCGAATATTTGTTTGGAAAGATTTTCTGAGGTGGTAGAAGTGGCAATGGGATGGGATGGTTATCATTTGCATCGTTTTATTAAGGGGAACACTTATTATCTTCCTCCCAAAGATCGGGCAGATGATTGTTTTTTTGAGGGTGTACCCAAACAGTTTGATTCCGGTATGCTTTCTTTAGGTGAATTATTAAGTCGTAAGGGATCAAAAATTAAGTATGAATATGATTTCGGTGATAGTTGGATACATGAAATTATATTAGAATCCTGCCAGTCCTATAAGAAAGAGGAAATTCCGGTTATAGCCTTGTTGGATGGTGAAAATGCTTGTCCGCCAGAAGATTGTAATGGCATATGGGGGTATAGGAAAATGCTGAAAGCTTTAGAAAAGCCTCGCTCTAAAGCTGCGCGTGAATATAAAGAATGGTTGGGGTATAATTTTGATCCTACTGAATTTGATCTTGATGAAACTAGGGGGCTGTTGGCTGAAATTGTAGATTGATTTGGATTTTTGTTATAACAGGGGGCGGGTGGAAATCCTGCTCTTTCCTAAAAAACTTGTTTTATGTCTGTGGATAGGGGAATGTAATATCCACAGATTTTGTTCACTATGTGTTTATACGATGCCTTGTACATTCAAAAAGAAATAAATGCCTGTAGCTATCATTAATAGTCCTAATATAGCATAGAAAAGTCGTGCACGCTGACGCCCTGCATTACTGACAATGAACTGTGTGTTGTGTGCGGTAAAGAACCACTCCCAATTAAATAAGGCTGCCAGAACGGACAATAGTCCTACCAATACGAATATGGCTTGGATCAGATAATGCATTCCCATAATTTAATGAATTTGGCTGTAGGGGCAGATTTTGTTCGTCCCTACAGTGAATATTTTTCTTTTATTCAGCTTCAAAGTGCATGATTCGGCTTCCATCTTCAGATTCTTCAATCTCGACTTTTACAGCATTGCCAGGCAAAAGTTCTTCTACCAGTTCCGGCCATTCGATGAAGCAGAGGGCACCGCTATAGAAATAATCCTCATATCCCATGTCGTATACTTCGTCCAGTTTCTTGATACGATAGAAATCAAAATGGTAAATAAGTTCACCGGTTTCATCCGAACGGTATTCGTTGACAATGGCAAAAGTTGGCGAGTTGATGACATCTGTTACCCCCAGCTCTTCGCATACAGCTTTGATAAATGTTGTTTTACCGGCTCCCATCTTTCCGTAGAAAGCAAAAACGGTATTATCACCCATAGCTGCGATGAATTGTTTGGCAGCTTCGTGGATAGAGTCTAAAGAATTGATTTTAATTTCCATATCCATTGGTTTGATTGAGTTTCTTTTGTTTGCAAAGGTACATGCTTTTCCCCATTTTGCAAAAAGTATAGATGAGGATTGAAAAAAAGATTATTGCTGCACCCGAAGGAACTTGTAATTTATAAGAAATGAACAGTCCGCCTAAACAACCTGCATAACCGGTGATGACAGACCACCAGATAATTTTCTTGAAACTATGGGTAAACAAATTGGCGGTCATTTGCGGTAAAGTCAGCAGGGAAATGGCAAGTACTATACCTACCATGCGGAGGCATGATACGATGGTCAGTGCGATGAACATCATCAGAATATATTCAAATAAAGCTACCGGTATACGTTGGGAACGGGCGAATTCCCGGTCGAAAGCGATGCAAATGATAGGATTCAGAAATAAAGTGAAGAATAGTGTCAGCAGCACGGAAAGAATGGCAAGTAACAGAATGTCTGTGGGCGTAATGGTCAGAATGTTGCCGAACAGAAAGGCGGATAAATCGGGAGTGAATCCTGGAGCTAGAAAGCTAAAGATAATACCTACTGCCATACCGAAAGTCCAAAACACGGCGATAGCGGAATCTTCGCGCATATCTTTCCGTTTGCTTAACCATTCTACCCCAAAGGAAGAGAGTACGGAGAAGATTGCAGCAGATAATAGAGGGGAGATTCCTGCGTATAATCCTAGGCCGATACCTCCAAAAGAGGCGTGGGTAATTCCTCCACTGATGAATACCAAACGGCGCGTCACAATGTATGTGCCGATAATGCCACAGGCAATGCTGGCAAACAAGCTTCCTAGCAAGGCATGTTGGAAGAAAGTATAATGCAAAAGTTCTAATATATCCATATTTTTTTCAGTGGTTTTTATTCAAATGGAGACTTTGCTTGGTGTAGGCGGATTATTTGAATCTTCGTTCACCTACAATCAGGAAAAGCTCGTCTTTCAACTCGTCCGGCAGTTCTATTCCACGCAATTGCAGGCTACGGCTCCATCCGGCTACTTCATCTTCTTTACAAGTGTACATGATTTCCCGAAATTCTTCCACTTCTTCTTCATTATAACCATTTGAGGGACGGCCGCGAAAGCGGTCCAGTTCCTCGTCATCATAATATTCTATTTTTTTGCTGACAGCGGCAAGCAGGCTTTCTTTTTCACAAATTTCATGTTGCCCACAACATTCAGCGTCTGCTTCCACTATTTCGGGAGCAGCCTTCAATTCTCCGCTTTCTATCTTTTTTTGTATCTGGCGGTTGTGTAAAACTCCCACTGTCATGGCGATACCTGCCAAAATAATCAGACCAATAATAAGTATGAGCATAACTTTATACCTCCTCTATTATAAAACCAGCTTTCTTTAAATCTTCCCAATAGTAAGGATAGGATTTTGAAACGACCTGTGGATTATTAATCCGGATTTCGGGCATTACTACACAAGCCGGAGCGAATGCCATAGCCATACGGTGGTCCTCATAAGTGTCAATGGCAACATCAGCGGTCATTTCACATCGTTCACCTTCCCAAGACAGAATACGATCATCTGTTTCATGAAGTATATATCCTAGCTTTCCCATTTCTTCTATCAAGGCTGCCATACGGTCTGTTTCTTTAATCTTCAAACTTTGTAAGCCTGAGAAGCGGAAGGGAATATTCATTAACGCACAAGTGACGACAAACGTTTGTGCCAAATCCGGTTGGTTGATGAAATCATAATCCAGCCGTTCGGTTATTTTATCGGTCTTTTTCAATGTTACCGTTTTATTTCCATAAATACTTTCGATTCCTAGTAACTGGAAAATTTCAGCCACTTTACTGTCCCCTTGATAGCTTGTTTCGAATAATCCCGGTAAGATGATTTCCGCTTTGTTGGAAAGAGCGGCTATCTGATACCAATATGAAGCTGCGCTCCAATCACTTTCCACGTAGAAAGGTATGGATTGGTAGGGTTGCGGCTCAACTTTTAGTTGATATTCATTGAGCCATTTGGCTCTAGCACCAAAATCGTTCATCAGCTGCAGGGTAAGGTTGATATAAGGGCGGGATATGATTTCTCCTGTCAGTGTAAGGGTCAGTCCGTTACTTAGTATAGGGGCAATCATCAATAAGGCTGAGATATATTGAGAACTGACATTACCCGGCAGGCTGATGGTATCTTTCTGCAGTTTGTGTCCGGTGATACGCAGAGGAGGATATCCGTCATTGATTATGTATTCAATTTCTGCTCCCAGCTCACGTAAAGCATTGACCAACACCTGGATAGGACGTTGTTGCATACGTTGTGTACCAGTGATGATCCGTGTTCCCGGAGTGACGGACAAATAAGCAGTAAGAAAGCGCATGGCTGTTCCGGCTGCCATAATGTCTATGGTATTTTTGCCGTCATTTAAGGCGTGAATCATTACTTGGGTATCATCGCAGTCAGATAGGTTCTCAAGTTGGAATGTTCTATTTCCCAGTGCATTGATTATCAATGCACGGTTGCTGATACTCTTGGAAGAGGGGAGCTGGATAGTTGTATGTATTTGAGCGGGTGCCGTTACTTTTATTTGCATCATACCTTATATAATATAATAATGTGTATCGGATTGCAAAGGTAGGAATATTATCTTAATACTTGAAGGTTGCTACTTAAAAAAGGAGGCCGGAGAGTATAAAAAAGCCGGGAACATGGAAAGGTGGTTGTTTTGTTCCCGGCCCGGACATATAGTGAAAGTTAAGCTATAGTGATGCTTGAATCCAAATAAACATCTTGAATGGTATTTAGCAATTCAATTCCGTCTTTCATTGGTTTTTGAAAGGCTTTACGTCCACTTATGAGACCCATACCTCCGGCACGTTTATTGACGATTGCTGTTATTACTGCGTCTTTTAGATCAGAACTGCCATGAGATTCACCTCCAGAGTTGATTAATCCTACACGTCCCATGTATCCATTGGCTACTTGATAGCGACAGAGGTCGATAGGATGTTCTGAAGTCAGTTCGGTATAAACTTTATCATTTGTCTTTCCGAATTTAATGGCTGTAAAACCACCGTTATTGACCGGTAATTTCTGTTTTACAATATCTGCCTTGATAGTAACTCCCAAATGATTGGCTTGTCCGGTTAAATCGGCTGCTGTATGATAATCTACACCGTCTTTTTTAAAAGCATTGTTACGTAAGTAACACCATAAAATAGTAGCCATGCCTAGTTCGTGGGCATATTCAAAAGCTTCCGCTATTTCAACCAGTTGTCTGCGGCTCTGTTCAGAACCGAAATAGATAGTGGCACCTACTGCTACAGCTCCCATATTCCAGGCTTCTTTTACAGTACCAAACATCACTTGGTCGTAAGAATTGGGATAAGTCAATAATTCATTGTGATTTAGTTTGGCAATAAAAGGAATCTTGTGGGCGTATTTGCGGGCAACGGAACCTAATACTCCGAAAGTAGAGGCTACGGCATTACAGCCCCCCTCAATAGCGAGTTTTACAATATTTTCCGGATCAAAGTAAAGTGGATTGGGAGCAAATGAGGCTCCTGCTGTATGTTCTATGCCTTGGTCTACAGGAAGAATAGATACATACCCTGTATTTGCAAGTCGCCCGTGTCCTAACAGGGTTTGAATACTGCTCAGGGTACGAATATTGCGGTCTGATGATATCCAAGTATCATCAATGGTGCTTGAAGAAGGGATATGGATTAATGATTTATCTATAGTTCTACAGGTGTGCTCTAAATAAAATGCTGCTTGGTCACCCAATAAATTTGTTATTTTACTCATACTCTTTTTTCTTTAATTGATTAATAATCTTTTATCCATAATGTTTTCTTTCTAGTATAAAAGCGTATGATTGCGTTTGAATGCACTATTGAAAACACTATTTTGATGTATTCTCCATTCTGTGATGGAGGTTTCGGACAGCGCAGGAAAATTATTTCCTGCCACCGGGGTTGGTTTTTCCTTGATCGGCTACAGCTTCCATTAGTTTTTTTATTTTTTCCGGATCTCCCAAAAAGTAGTCTTTCTTCAAATTCAGGTCATTATCAAACTCGAATACATACGGAACAGCAGTAGGTAGATTAAGACCTACAATTTCCTCATCCGGTATATGTTTCAAATATTTAATAATTCCTCTGAGGCTGTTTCCGTGAGCTACTACCAGCAGTTCGTTTGCTGTAGCTAGATTGGGGAAGATGATGCATTTCCAATAAGGTAATATACGTTCTACTGTTTCTTTCAGAGATTCGGTACGTGGAAGATCTTTGTCAGGAACTTCTTTATAACGGGTATCTGTTTTCGGATTGCGCGGATCATCTTCCGGTAGGGCATTGGGGGCTACGTTAAAACTACGGCGCCATATCAAGACTTGTTCTTCTCCGTATTTAGAAGCTGTTTCGCTTTTGTTTAATCCTTGCAATGCGCCATAATGTTTCTCATTTAGGCGCCAACTTTTCTCTACAGGTATCCAGTCTTGATCCATTTTATCTAGGACACAGTTTAATGTTTTGACCGCACGCTTTAAAAAAGAAGTGTAAGCTTTATCAAAATGAAATCCTTTTTCTTTTAAGAGTATACCTGCTTGGTTGGCATCAGCGATACCTTTTTCGGTTAAATCTACATCTGTCCATCCTGTAAAACGGTTGTCTTTGTTCCAAGTACTTTCTCCATGGCGGAGTAATACGATTCTTTTCATTTGTTCTCCTTTCTTTATTACCCGGTAATACATTTTCTGTTGGCGGCAAAATTAGTTGTAGCATACATACTTATCAATACCCATTAATTATGAATTTAACAGCGGAAGGCAAGGTTTT
>PPYF01370596.1_pt1 | contig 18605 bp, 12 predicted proteins | sample 1559871 | NCBI WGS metagenome assembly PPYF01 (sample SAMN08240021, study PRJNA423297) | Human gut metagenome, whole genome shotgun sequencing project. | reverse complement strand
CACCGAAGGAACAAAAAATAATCCCCTGCTCAGCCAACTTTTCCCGATACGTGGTCGCCACCGAAACGGAGTCAAAAATAGCATCTACCGCCACCTCTTTGCCTTCACGCACCGGCACGCCAAGCTGATTAAAAGCGGCTTCCACTTCGTCAGTCAAAAAGCTGCTGGCCCCCGGCTGCTGCTTAGCGCCGGGCTCCGAAGCACAGGTATCGTCGCAGTTACCGCACGACGGTGCCGAGTAATAGCTGTAATCCTGATAGTTTAAGCCCTGGTAGTGGGCTTTCAGCCAGTGAGGCTCTTCCATCTCCAGCCAGGCATGATAGGCCTTCAGGCGAAATTCCAGCATCCATTCCGGCTCATTACGGCGCGCAGAAATCGCCCGCACCACCTCTTCGCTGATACCTTTTGCCAGTTCATCCGTTTGTAGCTGGGTAAAGAACCCTTCTTTATAGTTCAGCGGGCCACCGGCCCAGGTCTGGACATCGTCAGTTGCGTCAGTATTACGCGTCATTATGTACCGCCTATACCCCGAAGCTTTCGCCACAGCCACATTCGTTCTGCGCCTTCGGGTTATGATATTTGAATAGCTGGTTCAAGCCTTCGCGCACGTAATCCACTTCGGTGCCGTCAAGAAACGGCATGGCGCGTAAAGGTACCCACAGCTTCGCGCCGTCGGATTCAAACAGCAGATCGTCTTTATCCGGCTCGCTTACCGCATCAAGCACGTAACCAAACCCCGCGCAGCCAGTTTGTTTCACGCCGAGCCGCACGCCCTGAATTCCCGACTGTTGTTCAACCAACGCCCGGATGTGTGCGGCGGCAGACGGCGTCAGCGTAATGCCGCGCCAGGTGACATCGTTGGGATCAAAGGTTCCTGAATGCAAATCCATAGGTCTACCTCATCAGTGAAGCCACAAAAGATAACGCTATGTTAGTGATAATGATTATCACTTCAACCCGCGTCGGGTGGGGTTATTCCGCACCCGTCTCTGCATTTGGGGCTTTTTATAAGCATAGACCCTGCATTCCGCGACGAATGAGATAGATGTATTTTTACAATGCTTTGAAAAATAATGGATTTATCTAAGATGATAGGTATGTTAGGCAAGGAGGATAAAGATGCATAGCCAATGCCTATTTATTTAATTGATTTTAGCGTGTTCTGTGAAGGTGTCTGCCCGCGGATTATCAATAAGATAGGATAGGCGCAGCCGACGGTTCGGCAGTCTGCCCCAAAGCGTCGATTAACAGGGAACCTTATGTTCTATCCGCCGCGAGAGTTGCGATACGAGGATAAGTGCAGTGGGCCCCCATCTTAGGGGATCTGGCGATTGACCAGGTCGAAACGCAGTGACGAAGAAAAATGAAAACATCCGTCAGGCGTTAGAAATTGCCGCGCAAAACACCATACCTTAGCGGCTTATCAATATTCCGCCGCTGCACATGTATCACCTCTTTCTGCGAGTGTATTCATCACATTATTACCCTTTGCGACGTTCTCATTATACCGACAGATAAATAACAGTCTGAAATTATTATCCGTTCAACATATTATTCATCATTAAGAGGCGATATCAGCATTCACACTGCGGGTTGAGATTAACAGTTCGTAAAAGTTAAACAGTCCGCATTTGAATATTAATCATATACATAATTTATGGGTGAGACATCTCGGCACAAATGCTAGAATATATAAAGCCATTGTAACCAGATATGCACTAAAGGTTTTACCATTGTGTTACACAAAAAATACCTATTCGCAATAAGCATTATCATTGCCCTCACAACCTCCCTCTTTGCCTCCATTTTCATTAATGAAACGCAGCGATTACGCAACTATCTCGGCTACGTTGCAGAAAATGGAAAATCAGCATTATTCTTTGAAGAGTTTATCAACCAAAGAATTGCCTCCCAGTTATCCAAAGATTTTGCGACAGCGCATTCAAATGACAGCGACCTGAATGCTCAACAGGTCTGCGCGAAAATTGAAAAAATAGGTGATGTTTCAGGCTTTAATCTGACCCGCAAAAACGTCACGGAAATCGATGGGACATTGCAAACCCGTAATACGGATTGCAAATCCTGGAGTCGTGATTTGCCGGCGCTGGCCGACATCAATAAGACCATCTTTAGAAATGAAGGCAAGTACAGTTTTTCGAATTACAATGGCTATCTTTTTGATGACATTCGTTATTATATAGACCTTGCCAATAACTATATTTACATCAATAAACTGGTGGATACTAACCGCTACACATTTAATAATTGGCTGGTTGCCGATGGTAATGCCATCAACATATCAAAAAGTGCGCAAACAATAGAAATAGACGATACGGCACTTGTTGACCTGTTCAGTGGTGAGAGCATTACGTCCAGAATCTACGAAGACGGATATACGCAGCAAAACATCATTAGCATGCTTACGCCTGTTTTTGATAGAGATAATTTGAAAGGGATTTTTATCACGGATATTAGTGTTGAGAGTTTAGCAACATCCTTTTTCACGGCCGACCGCCCATTTTTATGGCGTTTTCTCAATCTCTACGTTACGGATAATAACTCTGGAGCCGAAATTCAATTCCATAAGCCTAAATATCCAACATTGGCGACCATGAACCATGAAGAGGAAATAACCAGTCATTACACCCTGCATGTAAAACTTGGTTATATTTATATTTTAATCAACAATGCCTGGCTGGTGATTTTGTATCTCATCAGTACGCTAGTTATTTGTAAATATATCAAAACGCAGTTTATCAAGAATGAACTATTATCGAGTGATAACGCTATTGACTCAATGACAGGGCTGTACAATAAAAAAATATTAACCCCGGCACTGCATGAAAAAATACAACTGTTGATTGCACGAAACATTGCCATCACCGTCATCGCGATTGATAGTGATGGACTCAAAAACATCAATGATACGCTAGGCCATCATGTGGGTGATAAAGTGATCCAGAATCTCGGAATGGCTCTGTCGTTATCCATCCGCAAAAGTGATTATGGGATCCGACTTCATGGTGATGAGTTTAGTTTAATCCTCATTGATAATACGCTGCGAAGTTCTCACGTCATTATCTCGCGGATCCATGAAAAACTCGCCATTATTGATAGAAAAAAATTGGTCAATTTCTCTTATGGCTGTTACCAACTCACCAAAGACGATACGCTGGAATCCGCATTTTTGCGTGCTGATAGCCTGTTGTACCAGCATAAACGCGACAAATACGATTATCGCAATGCCAAAAAATAGTCTCCGGTGCCGCCCTCGTCACGGGCGATAATATGAATGACAAACCCAGGGAGATCTCCCTGGGTGATCATGCGTATCACTGCCAGTTCCAACAAAAAAGCACCGGGCAGGTTTATTGGCTATTACGCCTTATCGGTTATTTCAATAACCACGTGGCGATCCGGCGCAAGGCAGTTGATCAACTGCTGGCCTGTCTGACCATCACAGGTTGCGCCCGTAACCGAGCCGCTAGCACCGCGTCCTTCAGCCGTAATATTTGCCGCAGGCATTCCTAACACGACTAATTCATCGGCAACGGCCTGCGCACGCTTCGCCGACAACTGTTGGTTGTAATTAGGCGCTCCGATACGGTCGCTGTAGCCAATGACGACCGTCGCTTTATTGTTCGCCGGCTGCATACCTGTGCTTTGATACAGCTGCGCGATAGAGGCTTTCCCCTCCGGTGTTAATGTGGCGGAGTCATACGCAAACATCACATCAGATTTTAAATTAAAGCGCTGAGGCTCAGCCGCCGGAGCAGAAACGACGGCAGGTTCAGCAATCACCGGCGCATCATCATGTTGGCCAAAACGATAGGAGATGCCCGCAGTCACTGAGCTGACATCGCTCGACACGCCAATTTGGTTTTCATTTCCAACATTACTCACCCACTGATATTCCAGACGCCCCGCCCAGTTCTTATTAAAGGCATATTCCGTGCCCACAGCGACCACCGGACGTACGCCAGTGTCAAAGCGATTGTGACCTTTAATATCCGATTCTGCACGATACCCCATAGCACCTGCACGACCATAAAGATCCCAATTATCCGTCAGGCCGTAGCTTGCTTTCAGCGATAGCTGTAGACCCTGGCTTTTCATCTGAGAACCTGATGCGCCATTTTTGCCGCTAAATTGCATATTACCTAAATAATCATAGCCGCCTTCAACTGCCAGCCATGGCGTGATCTGATAGCCCGTAAATACGCCGCCGCCGACATTATCGCTGTCAAAGCCCACATCACCATATTGATGCCCATCGGCACCCGTTTGCTGACTTGCGCTGGTGTCAAAGTAATGTGACCAGCCAAATTTACCGCCTGCATACCAGGTTCCAGCATCTGCCGCGGCAAATGCGGTGGTTGCCGTCAATGCGTTTGCAATGATGAGTGTAATAAGCGCCTTCTTCATAATTTTCCTATTATCGATTAGCCATCAGTCAATGGATTTCCTGTAAAGTGGCGCTACCATAAAGTGTTTATTCAAGGCGGGTAATAATTTTATTATTTATTTCTGGACGGTTGCGCCCACAATTTCGTTGATGAAACAATATTGTAAATACAAGCACAACATCATTTATTTTTAAATAATGTAGAGGGGAAGAACCATCACCAAACGCCCGCCCTCTTTTTATCTTTGGCCTTGGCTATCCTATACACAGCGAGAGCGCATTATTTTTGGGTGTTGATACCCATTCTTTCATGCGGGTTTATGCTAGATTTGTTGTCCTGACACTGTGTGTTAATGATAAAGAGTGAAGCTTCAGCGAAGGCTGAAACGGATCCGGCTCAAGGATTTGGGCGCGGCCCATTCGTTTTTACAGATCGGTTATCATCGTGAGGTAAAGCAGGAAGAGCCCGTCCGTGACTTTCTGAATAGAACATCAGATTATGGAGTTTACTTGAAAAATCATCATATTGGCGACATCATCCTTGACGAAGAGGCTATCGCAGCCGGCGTACGCCGCGTGGCAGAACGGTTAAATCAGGATTTTGCGGATGCCGTGGTCATCACCGTGGTTCCAGGCGGGATCCTCTACACCGCCGACCTGACCCGTCAGCTCACTTTTGATGTCAGCATGGACTATATCTCCTGCCCTCATACGCCAGGCGAGCGTAACAATAACTCAACTATTGTTTACCATCATAATATTGAGATCGCAGGCCGCCATGTCATCATCATCGACGATGCCATTGAATCCGGCGGTACCATGAAGCGCCTCGTGGAGCACATTACGGAGAACTATCAGCCTGCATCCGTTTCTATTGCCGTATTGTTTGTTAAACCAGGCCGCGTTGAGATCCCGGTGAAACAATACTATGCCTATGAAATGGAGAACGACGACCTGCTGATTGGCTACGGCATGCCGTGGGATAATAAATATCGCAACCGTCCTAATGTGGCAAAATTAATCAAGTAACCACGCACTGTCCAGAACCGCATGGCTTAATACGCGCGATTAGCGTATTAAGCCCGTCATAGTGGGTGCTGTTCTCTGCTATCAGAAATATATTCGCGCAGGCTGCGCGTCTATTATTTAACCAAACCATTACCACTTCGAAATTATCACCTTGAAATTCTCTCGATAATCCTCATTTAAAAAACACCAATTTGACGAAGCTCAAAACATAACGAGTACGACAGCGCTATTAATTCACACCGCAAATCTTGCACGTCTAACAATGTGAAAGGAGGAGACGATGAAAACCTACGATCGTAACCGTAACGCTATCACTATCGGTAGCCACGTCATGATTGCCAATAATGGCGCAACTGGCGTGATCCGCTCAATCCACGGAGAAGGCAAAACGGCAGAGCAGTTACGCCGCTCTGACTGTGTGGAAATTGAGGGCTGCGACGGCACATATTGCCCACTTGAGCTGATCCGCCTGGGCTTCCACTAATCGTGCTGCGTCGTTAAGAGCGGGCCGATAATATGGCCTGCTCTTGTCAGAACTATCTCACCTGCAACAAATCGCTATAGCGCGTCGTATAACGAGGTGACAGCATCTCGCGTTTCATCTGCCATAATGGCGCGATACCCTGCCCGGCAAAATAAACGGTGCCACGGCCTTCTTTTTGGTTGAGCTTATCCAGCGTTGTCATTAGCTGCTCGCTGTTACGCTTCGGCACAGCGTTATCAAAGAGATCGAATTGCGCGACGCCTTGGCTATAAAAGTCCCCTAACATCACCCCGGCTTTTTGATAGCGATGCCCATCACGCCAGATAATATCCAGGCTCTGAATCGCCGCATTAATAATATCCCGGGTGTCCTGAGTGGGCGTCAATAGCCGGGTCGCGGCGTTATTCCCGTAATACATTTCGTTCGCGGCAAACGGCGACGTTTTGATAAAAGTGGCGATAAAGCGGCAAAACTGACGTTCATGGCGCAGCTTTTCCGCAGCACGGGTTGCATAGCTACACACAGCCTGCCGCATAGATTCATAGTCACTAATGCGATCGCCAAACGATCGGGAGCAGATAATTTCCTGTTTATTCGGTGCAAACTCCTCAAACTCCAGGCAGGATTCACCGCACAGTTCGCGCACCGTTCGTTCCAGCACCACGCTAAAGTGCCGCCGAATTATCCAGGTGGATTGTTGTGCCAAATCGAGCGCCGTCATGATCCCCATGGCATTAAGTTTTTTACTGATGCGCCGCCCAACGCCCCACACTTCTTCTACCGGTACCAACGCCAGTAGCCGACGCTGACGATCGGGGCTGGATAAATCCACCACGCCATCCGTTTGAGGCCATTTTTTTGCCGCATAATTGGCCAATTTGGCGAGCGTCTTGGTTGGCGCAATCCCCACACCTACTGTAAGGCGGGTACGTTGCCGAATGGTTTCCCGAATGTCCAGGCCAAACTCTGCCAGCTTTCGGCAGTTACTAACGCCCGTAACATCGCAAAACGCCTCATCGATACTGTAAATCTCAACTTTCGGCATCATCTCCTCAAGCGTCGCCATCACGCGCTCGGACAGGTCGGCATAGAGCTCATAATTGCTGCTAAAACAGACAACGCCATGACGCCGCAGCGTTTCCTTTTGTTTAAAATAAGGAACGCCCATGGCCACAAATGGCTTGGCTGCGGCGTTACGAGCAATGACGCAGCCATCGTTGTTACTCAGCACAATCACCGGTCGCTCCTGTAGATCGGGACGAAACGCAATCTCACAGGAAGCATAGAAGCTATTGACATCGACTAAGGCAAACATACTTAGCGCCTGATTTTAATGATACCGGTGACGACGCCAAAGATATCCAGGATCCCCTCACTGCCGATCACTATCGGGCTATAGGCTTCATTCATCGGGTTAAGTTGCACAACGGGGCGGAGCTGTAGCTGTTTGACGGTAAATTCTCCATCCACGGCGGCGATAACGATATCCCCCTGCTTTGCCGTCAACGCGCTGTCGATCACCAGGAGATCGCCGGAACTAATCCCACCGTTAATCATGCTGTCGCCCGCAGCCTTGACGAAATAGGTCGCCGATGGATGCTGCACAAGCAGTTCGTTGAGGTCGATGCGCTGCTCGATGTAGTCCTGCGCCGGACTGGGAAAACCACATGATACGGTAGTGCTAAACAGCGGCAACGCAATAACGTCTTGCTGCTCAGAGAATGTGAAAAACTGCATAATGATCACCCATGCATATACTGTACATATATACAGTATATGCATTGCGTGTTGACTTCAAGCACCCGCCCGGTGGCATCCGGCAAGTGCGCCGACGAAACGCGGGCCAAGTCATCGTATTTTAAGTAGTTATCCGTGAGGAAAATATTGTACTAAATGCCGCTTGCCGGTCACTCTTCCCCCGCGAAATGAAGCAGGAATGATGGCCGAAATCGCCATCGCCTTCGACAGCCTCAAGGCGCGGCGAGCAGCAAACTTCACCGGCATAGCGAAAAAGTGGGCGGCGCAGAAATAATCAATTCAGTACGGATAAATCTGATCACGCGCCTTCATAAAACTAAAATCACAATATCATCAATGAATGAAAACCAGCCGCGGATGTTTTTATGCCGCTATCTTCTCTTTTTTTTCGCCAAAGCGATTCATTTTCCTCTGCGAATTTAAGCCTTGTGTATTGAAATAATCTGTTAACTTAATGATTTGTTATCAATGACATTTTCTGTAGACTGTCTTTTTAGCTCACCTGTAAAATGGATATTTATATCATCTCACTGCGCTCATTATTAAATCGATGCGCGTCTGGCATTGATTATAAAAAAATAAAAATTCATGTGGTTTAATGTTACAAATGAAAAGAAATTCAACAGAACAGAAAAATAAAGACTCATTTATTACGTCTCGTTACATAATACTCTGTGTGGGTATTCTTTTTTGTCTTGCTGTTTTGCTGGTGCGCGTTGCGGATCTCCAGTTTCTCAACCATCCCATGCTGGCTCGTGAAGCGGATCAGCGCTCATTGCGTACCATCGAGCTGCCGACAAACCGGGGAACGCTGGTCGATCGCAACGGTGAAGCTCTGGCAATGAGCGTACCTTCCCGCGATGTGATTGCCGATCCGGTAAAAATTGTCGAAGACAGCCCTAACTTTCGCGATCCGAAATGGCAATATTTGGCTGCGGCCCTCAATACCACTCCCGAGCAAATTGCCAACAAAATTTACCAGAATGCGCACCGGCACTTTCTTTTTCTCGATAGAAAAGTGGAACTCGGTATCGCCAAAGATGTCGCCAATTTGCACATAAAAGGGATTAGCGAAGTCTACGACGACAGCCGTTTCTACCCAATGGGTGAAGCCGCCGCCCCATTACTCGGTATTGTGGGGGCCGACAATACCGGACTGAACGGCGTAGAAAAAGGCTATGACAACATTTTACAAGGTGAGCCGGGCAAAGAGATTTACCGTAAAGACGCCGCAGGCGGCATTATTAGCGTACTCGATTACGATGCGCCAAAGCAGCCACCTACCGTCCAGCTCAGCATTGATAAGTTTGACCAATACACCATGTACAGCAAACTGCGCGAAGGCGTGTTGCTGAATAAAGCGGACTCCGGCGCGGCGGTACTGGTAAAAATTGATACCGGCGAAATCCTCGCGATGGCCTCGTACCCTTCGTACAACCCCAACAACTTTGATAACGCCACCCAAACGCAGATGCGCGATGTGGCCATTAACGACAGTTTTGAACCGGGTTCAACGGTAAAACCGCTGGTGATCATTGAAGGGCTGGAGAGGCATATTATTCAACCCGACACCCTGCTTAATACCACGCCGTATAGCGTAAATGGGCATTTGATCCGCGACGTCGGCCACTGGCCACAGCTGACTCCGACCGGGATTTTGCAGAAATCGAGCGATATCGGGGTCTCCCACATCGCGCTGGCGATGCCGGCGCAGGCGCTGGTCGACACCTACCGGGCGTTCGGCCTTGGTAAACCAACCGGTCTCGGGCTGAGTGGCGAAAGCGTGGGCTATTTCCCACTGCATCGCCAGCAGTGGGCCGATATCGAACGCGCCACCTTCTCTTTCGGCTACGGTCTACGCGTGACGCCGCTACAAATTGCCCGTGAGTATGCCACCATGGGTTCATACGGCATCTATCGTCCGCTTTCAATAACCAAAGTCACGCCGCCGGTGATGGGGCAACAGATCGCCGATCCGAACATCGTGAAAACGGTGGTACGAATGATGGAGAGCGACGTATTGCCCGGCGGGAGCGGCGTCAGAGCAGCCGTTCCAGGATATCGGCTGGCCACGAAAACCGGTACGGCAGAAAAGCTCGGCAACAGCGGAAAATATGATGGCGGCTACGTGAACTATACCGCGGGCGTAGCCCCGGTGAGCCATCCTGAAGTCGCGCTGGTCGTCGTCGTCAATAACCCAACGGCGGGTACCCACTTTGGCGGCTCGGTGGCGGCCCCTATCTTTGGCAACATCATGGGACCGGTGCTGAAAAACATGAATATTGCGCCGGATGCGCTGCACTAAGATTTGTGCGGTGAACGGTCGGGCTACAAGAATAAGCCCGACCGTATGGCGGTTAGACGACGGCCGCCGTCAACCGCGAGGAACAGCATAACCGTCCCTGCTCATCAAAGATCTCTATCTGCCAAACCTGGTGACGACGCCCGGCGTGCAACGCTTTACATACGCCGCGAACGCGCCCGCTGCGCGCAGAACGAATGTGATTGGCATTCACTTCAAGGCCGACCACCTTCTCCTCGCCTTCGGTGCACAGATAGCCGGCAACGGAACCAAGGGTCTCAGCCAGCACGACCGACGCGCCACCATGCAGCAGACCAAATGGCTGATGTGTACGCCGGTCCACCGGCATGGTGGCCTCCAGGGAATCATCACCGATACGGTCAAACTGGATATCCAGCAGCCCTACCATATTACCTTCGCCCATCGCATTCAGGGCTTCCAGCGTCGCTTGTCGTTTCCAGATCATCCGATAATCTCCAGTAAAGCCTGTAATGGATGGCGGACCCCGTTGCCCTCAACGCGTTTCACCTGACTACGGCAGGAATAACCCGTGGCCAGACAACGGTTACGCGGCAGTCGCTGCATTGCCTGATGCCAGGACAATTCATAGATGCCTAACGAGTTGGCGTGGTTTTTCACCTCGTGGCCGTAGGTTCCGGCCATCCCGCAGCAGCCGACGCTCACGTTCTCAAGCGTAGCGCCAAAGCGCGCAAAGATCGCCGCCCACTGTTTCGGCGCCGCCGGCAGCGCGGTCACTTCCGTACAGTGGCCGAACAGATACCAGGATTCTCCGGCGGGCAGCACGTTCTGATGGTTCTCCAGCGCCTGAGGCAGCCACTCGTGCACCAGCATCACATTGAAATCACCGCGTTTTTCGCCCAATACCTGTTTGTATTCATCGCGATAGCACAGCACCAGCGCCGGGTCGACGCCGACCATTGGCATGCCCAACGCCGCTACCCGATTGAGGTATTCTGAGGTTTTCTGCGCGGTTTTAGTAAAGCGCGTCACGAAGCCTTTAATGTGCTGCGCCTTGCCGTTCGGTGAGAACGGCAACAGCACTGGCTGATAACCCAACTTATCAATGAGACGAATAAAGTCGGCCACCACTTGCGCATCGTAGTAGCTGGTAAACGGATCCTGCACCACCAGCACGGTTTGCGCTTTTTGCTCCGGCGCCAGCGCTTCCAGTTGCTCAAGAGTCATATTCGCCGAGCGATGCGTCACCACCTGCTTTTGCAGCGACGGTACCGACAGCATCGGCAAATCCACCATCCCGATGTGTTTTTCCGACAGCTTGCGCACCAGCGGCTGGCTCATAAAGAAGTTGAAGGTCTTAGGCGCGCGCGCCATCAACGGCGCGTAGCTTTCCACCGTCGCCACCAGATGATCGCGAACCGGGCGCAGATAGCGCGTGTGGTACAGCTGCAGGAAGCGGGAGCGAAACTCCGGCACATCAATTTTGATCGGGCACTGCGTGGAACAGGCTTTACAGGCCAGACAGCCCGACATCGCCTCTTTCACTTCATGCGAGAAATCGTATTCGCCTTTACGGGCATGCCAACTGTTACGCGTCCGTTCAACCAAAGAACGCAAGCTCGCACGTTTTTCCGGCAGCTCCTTTTCCAGCATCGTCGGATCCACACCGCGATCGGCCAGCAGGCGCAGCCACTCGCGCACCAGCGTTGCCCGGCCTTTCGGCGAGTGCATGCGGTTATTGGTGATTTTCATCGACGGACACATCGGGCTTTTGGCATCAAAGTTGAAGCACAAACCGTTACCGTTACACTCCATCGCCCCGCGCCAGGACGAGCGCACGGTCACCGGAATTTGTCGGTCGTAGGTGCCGCGTTTCACCGCATCCACCTTCATCATTGGCGCATCCACGCCTTCCGGCGGGCAAATTTTCCCCGGGTTCAGGCGGTTGTCCGGGTCGAATGCCGCTTTGACTTTCCGCAGTTCAGCGTAAAGCTGTTCACCAAAGAAGGCAGGGCTGTATTCGGCGCGGAAACCTTTGCCGTGTTCGCCCCACAGCAAGCCGCCGTATTTGGCGGTCAGCGCCACCACGTCATCGGAAATCTGCTTCATCAAGATCTCCTGCTGCGGGTCGCACATATCCAGCGCCGGGCGAACGTGCAGCACGCCCGCATCCACGTGGCCGAACATACCGTAGCTCAGGCCATGGCTATCGAGCAGCGCGCGAAACTCAACGATATAGTCCGCCAAATGCTCCGGCGGCACGCAGGTATCTTCCGCAAACGGAATGGGCTTTGCCGCCCCTTTCGCATTGCCCAGCAGGCCGACCGCTTTCTTGCGCATCGCATAAATACGCTCGATACCATCGAGTTCATTGCAGCGCTGCCAGCCAATCACCCCGCCCTCGTGCTGCGCAATAAGCTCATCAAGACGCTGGCATAGCGCCGTCACCTGGCTTTCAATCAGCGTCTCATCATCGCCTGCAAATTCGACGATGTTTAACCCAAGCATCTCTTTATCGGGAACGTCGGTAATCAATTCATTAACCGAGTGCCAGACAATATCTTCCCGCGCCAGGTTCAGCACTTTTGAGTCAACGGTCTCAACCGAGAGCGCGCGGGCTTCAACCATAAACGGTGCGTTACGCAGCGCGGAATCAAAGGAGTCGTACTTGATGTTAACCAGACGGCGGACTTTCGGCAGCGGTGTAATATCAAGACGCGCTTCGGTGATAAACGCCAGCGTCCCTTCCGAACCGGTCAGCACGCGAGTCAGGTCAAATTCAGTCATCGCGTCGTTGAAGACGTGACGCAGATCGTAGCCGGTCAGGAAGCGGTTCAGCTTGGGGAATTTATCAATAATCAGCTGACGGTTATCGCGGCAGCGTTCAAATACGGTGCGGTAGATTCGCCCTGCCGCCGACTGCTCTTTTGCCAGCGTTTCAGCAAGCGCCACGGGCACCGGCTGGGTATCGAGAATATCACCGCCGAGCAGCACCGCACGCACGCCAAGGACGTGGTCGGACGTTTTGCCGTACACCAGTGACCCTTGGCCGGATGCGTCGGTGTTGATCATGCCCCCCAGCGTTGCACGGTTACTGGTCGACAGCTCTGGCGCGAAGAAATAGCCGTGGGGTTTCAAATATTGGTTGAGCTGATCTTTGATAACGCCGGCTTCAACCCGCACCCAACCCTCTTCAGGATTGATTTCAATAATGCGGTTCATATAGCGGGACATATCAACGATGATGCCCTGATTCAGCGCCTGTCCGTTGGTGCCGGTGCCGCCGCCGCGCGGGGTAAAGACCAGGGATTGGTAGCGTTCTTCAGCCGCAATGCGGGACAGCAGTGCGACGTCAGCCGTGGAACGGGGGAACACTACCGCATCGGGAAGAAGCTGGTAGATGCTGTTATCGGTCGCCATCGTCAGCCTGTCGGCGTAGCGAGTTGCGGTATCTCCGGTAAAGCCTTGTTGCTCCAGTGCTTGCAAATAGTTCAGCACCAGCGGTACTTCGCCAGGCGCCTGGGAAATCTGTGGGATCATTACGTTTGACCCTTTCTGAATGTTGTGTTGTACGCACACACTATCACCAGCTATCGTCAATACTGTTGGCGGCAAATACTGTGTGTATAAATGTTTAATCGTTTGCGTCGTGCCGTTATGGTTTTATCACATTTTTTCCTTATGCGCCCGGTAGTTTTTACCGCAAAATCAGCGCCGGGAATTTATTGATATCATTGTCAATGAACGGATTTATGCCGCATCAGCGGCCTTTCGAGTGACTGAAGGTAAAGCTTATTTATGAACACGGTTCTTAAACCACGAGATATTCCGCAAATACTGCTATCAGTGCTGTTTATCGCGCTGATGATCATCGCTTGTTTATGGATTGTTCAGCCGTTTATTCTGGGCTTCGCCTGGGCATCAACGATCGTGATTGCGACCTGGCCCGTCCTGATTTGGCTCCAGCGCCTTCTGTTTGGCCGCCGTGCTCTGGCCGTGCTCGTGATGACGCTGCTGCTCTTTTTACTGTTCGTCATTCCCATCGCTCTGCTGGTGAATAGCCTGGTGGACACCAGCTCGCCGCTCATTCATGCCATTACCAGCGGCACGCTGACGCCACCCGATTTTGCTTGGTTAAACAGCATTCCGTTTATTGGCGCTAAAATGTACAGCGGCTGGCACAGCCTGCTCGATATGGGCGGCAGCGCGCTGATGGCCAAAATTCGTCCTTATCTCGGCACCACCACCACCTGGTTTGTTGGCCAGGCCGCCCATGTCGGCCGCTTCCTGCTACACAGCGGCCTGATGCTGTTGTTCAGCGCCCTGCTGTACTGGCAAGGTGAGAAAGTGGCCTTCGGTATGCGCTACTTCGCCACCCGTCTAGCGGCCAAGCGCGGCGACGCTGCCGTTCTGCTGGCGGGCCAGGCTATCCGCGCCGTTGCGCTGGGTGTGGTCGTCACCGCGCTGGTACAGGCCGTGCTGGGCGGTATTGGGTTGGCAATCTCCGGCGTGCCTTACGCCACGCTGTTCACCGTAGTGATGATTTTTTCCTGCCTGGTGCAACTGGGGCCATTGATCGTGCTGGTACCCTGCATTATCTGGCTATATTGGACAGGCGATACCACCTGGGGCACCGTGCTGTTGGTATGGAGCTGCGTGGTCGGAACCATGGATAACGTCATCCGTCCGATGCTGATTCGCATGGGCGCCGACCTGCCAATGATTCTAATCCTTTCCGGCGTTATCGGTGGTCTGGTCGCTTTCGGCATGATTGGCCTGTTTATTGGCCCAGTGCTATTAGCCGTATCCTGGCGCCTGTTTGATGCCTGGCTGCATGAAGTACCGCCGCCGTCATCCGATCCGGAGCAGGTTTTGGAAGAGCTGGCGGAGCTTGAGCAGAATCACTATCCAAAACAGTAAGATAAAAAAGGCGGGGAAACCCGCCTTTCACTTAAGAAAAGTTGACCAATTCCTCGCCAAACCCCACCAAAAACACCTGTTATTCGCGACATGCCTCGGAAAATATTCACATTTATTTAACTATTGAGAGGAATCCGATCGACGCAAAAAATGCGTATGCCTACTATAACCTCCAAGGTAATAGATCAACCCATTGATTTATATATCCCCTGAGTGAAACAACGAATTGCTGTGTGTAGTCTTTGCCCATCTCCCACGATGGGCCTTTTTTTTATCTAACGCACGGCAATTTCCGGCACGCCAGTGCCGGAAGCGAGTGGACAATATCACCCGATGTCACAGCGGCTCATCATTCGCCAATTGGACGGCAGCACGCGGGTTTCACCGTTAACCCGTACCGTCACACGGTGGTGAATGTCTGCCGATGAACTACCGATCTGCAGCTCAAACTCCCCCGGTTCAACAATGCGTTGCCCCTCATAGCTGGTAAAGTTCAGCATATCCACCGGCAGCGTCACGGTCAGCGTTGTCTGCTCTCCCGGTGACAACGTCACGCGTTGGAAGGCTTTCAGCTCCTGAAGCGGACGCACCATAGAGGCGACTCTATCGCGGACATAAATTTGCACCACATCGCTGCCGCTGCGTTCACCGATGTTTCTCACCGGAATACGCAAGGTGATATCACCGTCAATCGCCACCTGGCTGTGTGCCAACTGCGGTTCGCCATAGCGAAACTCCCCCCAACCTTTACCGAAACCAAAGGGATACAGTGCGCCGAAATGGAAAGCAAACGGCGTGCCGCCGCTTTTTAGCTTGTGGTTATAGTAGAAAGGCATCGCTCCGGCGCTTTTCGGCACGCTAACCACCAGACGCCCCTGCGGTTCAGCGCGGCCGGTCAACACGTCGGCTATCGCCCAACCGCCCTCCTGCCCAGGTGCCCAGGCAAGCATCAGCGCCGCCACTTTCGCCTCCAGCCCCTGCAGGTTATAAGGACGACCACCGGTCATCACCACCACTACCGGTTTGCCGGTATCCACCAGCGCCTGCAGCAACTGTTGCTGCACGCCCGGTAAATTCAGGCTATCGGTATCGGAACCTTCACCCACCGTCCCGCTCTGGAACAACCCCGCCAAATCCCCCACGCAGGCGATGAGCACATCGCTCTCCTGCGCGGCGCGCACCGCCTCGGGAATCAGGCTGAGATCCACAGACACCGGCGAAGACTGCATCGGTTTACCCGAGCTATCGCCAGGGAAAACCGGCGCTCCTGCCATCCGTTGTTCGATAATATGACAGCCCTTGGCATAGCGAATCTGCTTCTCCCCCAGATAGTGACGCAGCGCCATCAGCGGCGTGGTCACCTGCGAGGTTTTCTCCACCATATCGCTGATAATCAGATGCACCGGGAAGCTATAGCCGCTTAACAGCGCCAGCGGATCATCCGCCGTTGGGCCTACTACCGCCACGCGCGGTTTACCGGTCAGCGGCAGCGCCTCGCGGTTTTCCAGCAGCGTAATGGATCGAGTCGCGACCTCTCTTGCCACCTGCCGCGTAGCCTCAGACTGCAACGAAATCGCATTCTCATCGGTATAAGGATGTTCAAACAGGCCGAGGCGGAATTTCTCGGTGAGCGTGCGGGCCACAATCTCATCAATTTTTGCCGGTGTTATCAGCCCGCGTTCAACCGCCTCCGCCAGATGGCGGGCGCAGTCATCTTTCGGTAGCTCAACGTCCAGACCGGCATTAAACGCCAGCACGGCGGACTCTGCCGCATCCTGCGCCACCCCATGATGCTGATGCAGTAAACTCACGCCGCCATAGTCAGCCACCACAATACCGTCGAAGCCCCAGCGTTCACGCAGCACCGTGGTCAGCAGGAAACTGTCGCTGTGTCCCGGCTGATTGTCGATATCGTGATAGGCCGGCATCACTGAGCCGGCATTAGCCTGCTTCACCGCCATTTCAAACGGCAACAGGAAGGTATCGTTCAGTTCGCGAAAACCTAAGTGCACCGGCGCATGGTTGCGCGCCCCTTCGCTAAACGAGTGGCCGACGTAATGCTTAAGCGTCGCCAGCACGTCCCGCTTTTCGCCCTGTAACCCCTCGACGTAGGCGCAGGCCATTACGCCCACCAGCCATGGGTCTTCGCCGAAGGTCTCTTCGGTACGTCCCCAGCGCACATCGCGAGAGACATCCAGCACCGGTGCTAACCCCTGCTTGCAGCCGGTTGAACGCGCCTCTTCGCCAATCTGCTGTGCCGCACGTTTCACCAGCTCAGGGTCCCAGGTCGAACCGTAGTTCAGCGATGAAGGAAACAGCGTTGCCTCTTTACACAGCAGGCCAACCAGACACTCTTCGTGAAACAGCGCCGGGATCCCCAGCCGCGTCTCTTCCATCATCATTTTTTGCAGACGGTTGGCCGCACGGACGCCGGTTTTCGCATCAACGATATGGGTGCCCAGCGGACGGGTGATTTGCCCAACGCCAAGTTTCAGGCGCTCGCTCAGCGAAGTTTGTTCACTGACGCCCGCAAACTCATCGCTCATATCGGTTCTTTCGCGATGCTGACCATCTTCCGACAGCACCAGCCACCAGGCGTGCATCTGGGCATACTTTTCCTCGGGCGTCATGCGTGACAATAAGTCATCGACGCGTTCCTCAATCGAGCGTTGCGGGTCTTTATAAATCGGGGTCATAGCCGTTCTCCTGAGTTGCTGATCAATACCCGCAATCATTCAGCGTGATGACGGGTAAGCGCACGGTATTAACAGTTGTGAATCAGTATTCAGAAGTGACGGACGGGGAACAATTGTCAGAATTGCCTGTAGATTTATGATTTTTGGTTTTCTTCGCGGAGTGTGATCGGCAGCAACTCCCGGGGATAAAAAAATCCCGGACGCAAGGCCCGGGATTTTTACACGATAACGCGTTATTTTTTCAGTTCAGCCAAGCCCAGCCAGGTCTGCACCACGGTATCCGGGTTCAACGACAGGCTGTCGATCCCTTCTTCCATCAGCCAGGCGGCGAAATCTTCGTGGTCTGATGGCCCCTGACCACAAATACCGACATATTTACCCTGCTTCTTCGCCGCGCGAATAGCCATCGACAGCAGCGCTTTGACCGCATCGTTACGCTCATCGAACAGTGCGGAAACCACACCTGAATCACGGTCAAGACCCAGCGCCAACTGCGTCATGTCGTTTGAGCCAATAGAGAAACCATCGAAGTGTTCGAGGAATTGCTCGGCCAGCAAGGCGTTGGACGGGATCTCACACATCATAATGATTTTAAGACCGTTTTCTCCACGTTTCAGCCCCTGACGCGCCAGCTCATCTACCACCGCTTTCGCCTGATCGACGGTACGCACGAACGGAACCATGATCTCAACGTTGGTCAGCCCCATGTCGTTGCGTACCCGTTTCACCGCATCGCACTCCAGCGCAAAGCAGTCGCGGAAGCTGTCTGAGACATAACGACCGGCGCCGCGGAAGCCGAGCATTGGGTTCTCTTCTTCCGGCTCGTAGCGTTCACCGCCCACAAGGTTAGCGTATTCGTTCGATTTGAAGTCAGACAGGCGCACAATCACGCGCTTCGGATAGAATGCCGCACCCAGCGTCGCAATCCCTTCGGTCAGACGGCCAACGTAAAACTCTTTCGGCGAGTCAAACCCTTTCATCATCTCGCGGATTTCGTTTTGCAGCTTCGGCTCCTGGTCATCAAACTCCAGC
>PPYF01188964.1_pt1 | contig 18606 bp, 17 predicted proteins | sample 1559871 | NCBI WGS metagenome assembly PPYF01 (sample SAMN08240021, study PRJNA423297) | Human gut metagenome, whole genome shotgun sequencing project. | reverse complement strand
AAATCATTGGCTGGATGACCGAACGCTACGGAGATTTTGTTCGCTATAACCCACCGTTAACGGGTCAGACGCTGGTGTTATGGGCGCTGCCAGTGGTGTTGTTACTACTGATGGCACTGATCCTCTGGCGAGTGAGGGCGAAGCGATGAAACAGCCCAAAATACCGGTGAAAATGCTGACAACACTCACAATATTGATGGTATTTCTCTGTGTCGGCAGTTATCTGTTAAGCCCAAAATGGCAGGCGGTACGTGCGGAGTATCAGCGTCAGCGCGATCCGCTACATCAGTTTGCCAGCCAGCAAACCCCGGAAGCGCAGCTTCAGGCATTACAGGATAAAATCCGCGCTAATCCACAAAACAGCGAACAGTGGGCGTTACTGGGCGAGTACTATCTGTGGCAAAACGATTACAGCAATTCGCTGCTGGCGTATCGTCAGGCGTTGCAACTACATGGTGAGAACGCTGAACTGTATGCGGCGCTGGCGACGGTGCTTTATTACCAGGCCAGCCAGCATATGACCGCCCAGACTCGCGCAATGATCGACAAAGCCCTCGCGCTGGACTCTAACGAAATCACCGCTCTGATGCTGCTGGCTTCCGATGCGTTTATGCAGGCGAATTACGCGCAAGCCATCGAACTATGGCAAAAAGTGATGGATCTCAACTCACCCCGGATCAACCGGACACAGCTGGTCGAGTCGATTAATATGGCGAAACTGTTGCAGCGGAGATCGGATTAATCATCTGGTGATGAAGATTATGTCATTGAGCTGCATAAAAAATAATCGAATGAACATATGCCAAAAATAATCACTAATCAGTATTATTGCAGATTAAACAAATAAAAATCTTTCCATAACAAATGGTTATTCATTAATCCTGCCATAAATTCGCGTTATTATGCATTAATGCAGCGAAAAGCTCTGTTGTTAAAGGGTTGCGCAACATACCGCGCAAATGATACTGATCATAAGCGTTAAAAAAATCTACAAACCAACGCAACACAATTCATGCCCTGGCAGTATGTCACGTTCTCGCGTTTCTGAACGGGGAACGGCGCTCCATTGAGGAAGTTATTCTGATGAAAAGTATAAAATTCAGCCTGGCCTGGCAGATTCTGTTTGCTATGGTGCTGGGCATTCTCCTGGGAAGCTACCTGCACTACCATAGCGACAGCCGCGACTGGCTGGTCGTCAATTTGCTCTCTCCGGCGGGTGATATCTTCATCCATCTGATCAAAATGATTGTTGTGCCGATTGTGATCTCCACGCTGGTGGTGGGTATCGCGGGTGTTGGTGATGCCAAACAGCTCGGGCGTATTGGCGCGAAAACCATTATTTACTTCGAGGTGATCACCACCGTCGCCATCATTTTGGGGATCACTCTGGCGAACGTCTTCCAGCCCGGTGCCGGGGTGGATATGTCGCAGCTGGCGACCGTCGATATCTCGAAATATCAGAGCACTACGGAAGCGGTACAAAGCAGTTCCCACGGCATTATGGGCACGATTTTGTCGCTGGTGCCGACGAACATTGTGGCGTCGATGGCGAAAGGCGAAATGCTGCCGATCATCTTCTTCTCGGTGCTGTTTGGTCTGGGGCTTTCCTCCCTGCCCGCGACGCATCGTGAACCGCTGGTGACCGTGTTCCGCTCCATCTCTGAAACCATGTTTAAAGTGACTCACATGGTGATGCGTTATGCACCGGTGGGTGTGTTTGCGCTGATTGCGGTGACGGTGGCTAACTTTGGTTTCTCTTCTCTGTGGCCACTGGCGAAACTGGTGCTGCTGGTGCATTTCGCCATTCTGTTCTTCGCGCTGGTAGTGCTGGGAATTGTGGCGCGCCTGTGCGGGTTAAGCGTCTGGATCCTGATTCGTATTCTGAAAGATGAGCTGATTCTGGCGTACTCCACTGCCAGCTCTGAAAGCGTACTGCCGCGAATTATTGAGAAGATGGAAGCCTACGGAGCACCGGCGTCGATCACCAGCTTCGTGGTGCCGACCGGTTACTCTTTTAACCTTGATGGTTCGACGCTGTATCAAAGTATTGCCGCTATTTTCATCGCTCAGCTGTATGGCATTGACCTGTCCATCTGGCAGGAAATCATTCTGGTGCTGACGCTGATGGTGACCTCGAAAGGGATTGCTGGCGTGCCGGGAGTGTCGTTTGTGGTGTTGCTGGCAACGCTGGGTAGCGTAGGTATTCCGCTGGAAGGTCTGGCGTTTATTGCCGGTGTTGACCGTATCCTCGACATGGCGCGTACTGCGCTGAACGTTGTGGGTAATGCGCTGGCGGTGCTGGTGATTCTTAACCGTTGGTTAATTTTTCAAACTCTTCACACCCGGTATCAAACCCTTCCATACAGCTCAGGTTCAACCAGTGCAGCGCCTTTTGCTTGTTCTTCTCGATAAAACCTTCTTCACCGTTTAAGAACATCATTCCCGCCCAGTACTCGGAATAACCGGTTCGGGAAATTGCAGAGCTGCGTTTGAAATACCAGGTTGCCTTGTCATCGTCGGCCTTAATGCCCACGCCGTTGGCGTAAATCAAACCAAGCAGCATTTGGGCATCGACGGCAGAGTCGTTCTCCAGATCTTCCGAGGCGTTTTCTAACAGCGAAATTGCCTTTGGATAATCCGGTTTACCCGCTTGAGTATTTACCAGAATATGCGCCAGCGTTACTTCACCTTCTTTACTGCCCGCTTGCGCCGCTTTCTCTGCAAGAACTTTTGCTTGTGGATAGTCCAGACTGACCGGATTGGTGATTTTGATCTGCGCCAGCAGCGCGCAGGCATCAGCATCACCGCTGTCGGCGGCTTTCTGTGCCCAATATTCGGCTTTGCTCAAATCGCCGGAGCTAAACCAGCTGTCGGCAAGAAAATATTGTGCGCGTCGGTCCCCGGCCTCTGCTGCCTTTAAATACTGGCTGCCAGGCTCGGAGTCGTTGGCGTGGGCAAAGAATGTCAAAAACAACATCAATGCGATAATTTTTTTCATTTTGATAATACGATTGGGTAGGGAGTAACCAGTATAAAGAGTTCGAATGGATAAAAAAACAGCCTCCGAAAGGAGGCTGTAGAAAGGACGGTATTACGCCAGTGCCGCTTCGCGCAGGCGAGTTTTCAACTTGTTGTACTCGTCAATCACGTACTGCTCGGCGGCGCGCTGATCGGCGATCGGCTCGACGCGCACGGCGCAGTATTTGTATTCCGGCGTTTTCGTAATCGGGCTTAAGTTTTCGGTAACCAGCTCGTTACAGGCACCAATCCACCACTGGTAGGTCATGTAAATCGCCCCTTTGTTCGGACGATCGCTGACCTGCGCACGGGTGATAATTTTGCCTTTACGCGAGTGCACCCAAACCAATGCCTCATCTTCAATACCCAGACGTTTGGCGTCTTCGGTATTGATTTGTGCGTAGCCAGGTTCATCAGCCAGCGCCGCCAGTGCCGCACAGTTACCGGTCATCGAACGGCAAGAGTAGTGACCAACTTCACGCACCGTTGACAGTACCATCGGGTACTCGTCGGTGAGTTTGTCGATTGGCGCTACCCAGTCGCAGGTGAAGAACTGCGCCAGACCGTTCGGGGTATCAAACTTCTCTTTAAACAGATAAGAAGTCCCCTGATCGGCATCTGAAGTATCGCGGCAAGGCCACTGAATGAAGCCCAGTTCGCCCATTTTCTCGTAAGTCGCACCGTAGAAATCCGGGCACAGATGACGCAACTCATCCCAGATCTCCTGGGTGTTGTTGTAGTGCATCGGATAACCCATACGGGTGGCGATTTCACTGATGATTTGCCAGTCCGTTTTCAGATCCCATTTCGGTTCAACCGCCTTGAAGAAACGCTGGAAGCCACGGTCAGCCGCAGTAAACACGCCTTCATGCTCGCCCCACGACGTTGACGGTAAAATAACATCCGCCGCCGACGCGGTTTTGGTCATAAAGATGTCCTGAACGATAACCAGTTCCAGATCTTCAAAGGCTTTACGTACTGCCGACAGCTCCGCGTCAGTTTGCAGCGGATCTTCGCCCATAATGTACGCGGCACGCACTTCGCCATGCGCTGCGCGGTGCGGTAGCTCGCTGATGCGATAGCCGGTATGCGCTGGCAGGCTTTCCACGCCCCAGGCTTTGGCGAATTTCTCGCGGTTAGCCGGATCTTTCACGTACTGGTATCCCGGATACGTATCCGGCAGCGCGCCCATATCGCAGGCACCCTGTACGTTGTTCTGACCACGAACCGGGTTAACACCCGCATGTGGCTTACCGAGGTTACCGGTCAGCATCGCGAGGCTGGTCAGAGAACGCACGGTTTCCACGCCCTGGTAGAACTGGGTTACACCCATGCCCCACAGGATGGCGGCGCTTTTCGCCTGGGCATACATCCGTGCCGCCTGACGAATCTCACTGGCGCTGACGCCGGTGATATCTTCAACCGACTCCGGCGTGTAGCCTTCAACGATTTTACGATACTCTTCAAAGCCTTCTGTACGGGAAGCGACGAATGCTTTGTCGTACAAATTTTCTTCAATAATGACATGGCCCATCGCATTCAACAGCGCGATGTTCGAGCCGTTTTTCAGTGCAATGTGCATGTCAGCAATGCGCGCGGTTTCAATTTTGCGCGGATCGCAGACGATAATTTTCGCCCCGTTACGTTTAGCGTTAATTACGTGATTCGCTACGATTGGGTGGGAATCCGCCGGGTTGTACCCGAAAACGAACACTAAATCGGTATTATCAATTTCGTTAATAGCATTGCTCATTGCGCCATTACCGACCGATTGGTGCAGACCTGCAACCGATGGGCCGTGTCAGACACGAGCGCAGCAGTCAACGTTATTGGTACCAATAACGGCGCGCGCAAATTTTTGCATTACATAGTTGGTTTCGTTACCCGTACCACGCGAGGAGCCGGTCGTCTGGATGGCATCCGGACCGTACTTCTCTTTGATGGCGCTCAGGCGCTCGGCAACGTAATTCAGTGCCTCATCCCAGGAAACAGGTTCGAGTTTGCCGCCACGCTGGCGACGGATCATGGGGGTTTTCAGGCGCGGGGTCAGGATCTGGGTATCGTTAATGAAGTCCCAGCCATAATAACCCTTCAGACACAGGGTACCCTGGTTGGTTTTCCCCTGCGCTGCCTCCGCCCGGACGATTTTGCCGTTATCGACGACCAGGTTGATTTTGCAACCTGATGCGCAATAGGGGCAAACCGTGACGACTTTTTTCATCGGTCTCGCTCCAGTTAATCAAATCACGCATACGCGCTCTCGACTACAGTATGCATCTTTTATGCCACATTTTATGTGGGGTCATTCCCTGATATTACGGGCACTATTTATTCAAAACTCTGACGAAAAACAGGCTGTCGTCAGTTTTGACGTGACGAAACGAAATACCGCGTGACAGCCATCACGCGGCAGACATTTTATTTTTTCTCGACGACGGGACCTGCCTGATACCCGCCGCCCAGCGATTTCATCAACTGAATGCTTTGGATCACCCGGCGGCTGTCCAGCATCAGTAATGACATCTCTTCGGCAAGCACTGGCAACCGGGCTTCGGTGGCCTGTAAGCGGCTGGTTAAGCCGCGCTGATAGGCGGCCTCGGCAGCGCGCTGGGTAAAGCGCGTGGCTTCCACGCGTTCAGCCTGCATTTCTCGCTCGTCGTTGAGCGTTTGCAGACGCGTGCCGTTGACGGCAACGTCACGCACCGCGTTCAGTACTGACTGGTTGTAACGTTCAATCATCATGTTGCTGGCGGCGCGCGTGCCTTCGAGATTGGCATTCAACCGTCCACCGTCAAACAGCGGCAATTTCAGACCCGGGATGAAGTTGAACTGGCGACTGGTTTTTTTGAATAAGGTATGCAGATGGATGGAGTCCAGACCGAAAAACGCTTTGATATCAAAGCTCGGATAGAACAACGCCCGCGCGGAATCCACCTGATCTAATGACGCCTGAACATACCAGCGCATGGCTTGCAGATCCGGGCGTCTGGCGAGCAACTCATAAGAGAGTGTCGCCGGAATGCCGGTCTGGACTTGCGGTAATGCCACCGGTCTGATCTCCGGCATATCGCTGGCTCCCGCGCCAATCAATGCACGCAGAGATTCTCGCGTTTCGGTGATTTGCCCTTTGACGGCAACAATTTGTTTATCGACCGCCAGAATCTGTGCCCGCGCGCCGTGGAAAGGCACTTGCGCTTCCAGACCGTGCGCCACTTTACTCTGGTGCGCTTTCACCGCGTAATCAATCACATCGTGAGTTTGTTCTAACAGATCGAGCATCTGATAGCTGGCCTGCATACTGTAATAAAGCTGCGCTACGCCCGTGGCCAGCGATAGCTCTACTGCTGCGGTTTCTGCCAGCGCGGCATTATGCGCGCCAATGGCGGCGGCAACCGCTGAGCGATGCACACCCCACAAATCAAGATCCAGTCCGGCAAACAAACCTACTGTGGCTTCCGTATAGTACGGCCCGTCCATACCCAGTGCTGGCGCATCCATTGAATAAGGGCTTAAAAAGCCGTTCGCCGAGACACGTTGGCGGTTGAGCATCCCTAACGCTGCGACCTGTAATTGTGAACCGGCATCTAACAAATCGGCCTGGGACTGCGCTTTTTCTTCCCGCAGTTTCGCTTCGGCGAGGGTGTGTGAACCACTTAGCGTCCGTTGGATCAGCGCATCCAGCTGCGGGTCATTGAGTTGTTTCCACCACTGCGCCTGCGGCCAGCCGGAGCTGGCAAGATGAATATCGTCGGCCAGTTTGATTTGTTCCGGTTTGAGCTGTTGATGAGGTGCAGAATCCTTACGTACCAGGGCACAGCCGGAAATCAGCGTCGTGCTGCCGAGAATGCTGCACAACAGCAGACGTGAAAGTTGACGATTGATCATTGCGTGGCTCCTTGTGCCTGTTCCGTGGCGGGCGTTAATGCCGGGGCTGTCCAGTCTGGCAAGCGGGCGAAAAGCTGGCAGACGTGTTGCTCCTGTTTTAATAAGGTGGGCAGGATGGCCTGAGAGGCGGGTGTCTCTTCAAGCGTTATTTGAGGAGAACGGCTGAGTGCGGTTGCCAGACCGGCAGCGTATTTCTCCAGGGCGTCGGCAAACTGACCTGCTCTGTCCGGCTGTAGTGCGTTATCCAGCGCCTGCGCCGAGTTCCAGGTGGCATCCCAGGCGTGAAGAAGATCGCGGCCCTGACGAATAACCGTTTGCGAACGTTCAATCAGTAATGCGCGTTCTTCGCTGTCCAGTTGACGCTCCAGCGCCACGCGTTGGCACATCTCTTCACAGGCATTAAACGCCGCATGCAGACCTATACGAATTTGCAGATAAGTGCGCAGAGCCGTGACTTCCTGCTGGCGTGGGATCCGCATTACTTTACTTAACATACCCAGCGCGCCAGCCAGTTTTTGCGGCAGCGTGCGCGCTTCACTCTCAGGCCAGACAAAGGTGTAAATCACCGCGGACACCACGGTACCAATGATGATACCCAGGGCGCGATCGCGAATTTCCACCAGGTCGTACACCGGGCCAAAAACGGGTTTGGCGGCGGGCGTTGGCGGCGTATTCGGGTCCATCTGACCCAGTTGTAACAACGTCTGGCAGATATTCTCCAGGTTACATTCCCGTGCCGCCATCGCTTCACTTTCACTGATCCGCCAGTCGCTTTGCCAGCACTGACCTTCGGCAATGGAATGCTGCAGCTTGTTGATTTCTGAGGCTAATTTTTGTCGGAATTCAATAATTGCCTGAGAATCAGCAAAAGAGGTGGGATCGTAGCGATTCAGCGTCGAGTAAATGTAGGTTACCGTTGCCACGCAGCTTTGCCACCATGCGTTTTGAGTTCGCCAGTTGGCATCGTCCGCGAGGCAAAAGACATTGAGTTTTTGTAGCGCCAGCGCCTCTCTTTCAATCCGCGTTTCGGGTAGCGGTGCGAGGCTGTCTGTCAGGTGACTAATGGCATCATCAAGCCGATCATTAAGCGCCTGATGCATTTGCGAAATGGCACGACTGGGAAACCACAGCACGCCGATTAACGTCATCAGCAAGGTTGGATAGAGGCCAACAACGATACACCACAGCGTTAAGCGCACGACCACTTCCGGATAGTCGAGCATGGCGGGGAAGGTTTGCCCGTAAATAGCGACAATGGCGACGGCGAAAAAGACCAGCCCCAAGCGATGGGTGCGCATCAAAAACATGCAGCCCATCAGGATCGGTCCGGCGATGATCAATCGGATCAACGGTTCGCCGTATGACCATTTGTAGATCAAAAACAGGCTGCCGATCTCCAGCACCGTGGCAACCACAAACAAGATCGCGACAAATTTGGTGTAAAACGCGTTCGACTGAATACCGTAAAACAGCACTGCCAGCGATAACGCCACAAAAGGGATCTCAAAGGTCATCGAGATCAGAATCACCAGCAGGCAGCCTACCCAGAGTTGCACGGTCTGCGGCACGCGACCTGGTCGCCGCTCGCTTAACTCTTCATGAAAGAACGCCAGCAGCCTGACCACCGGTAATGGCAGGGAGTTGAGCGCGCTCATTATTGCGGCTCAAGATTAGCGACTGCCGAAGCGCCGATGCGGAACATTTCCGGGTCAGGTTTATCGACCATGATTTTGACCGGAAAACGCTGGGCAACGCGGACCCAGTTAATAGAACGAGACACTTTCGGCAGGCCGCCCAGCACCAGGCCGCCGTCATCCGGTAGCACGCCGTAGCCAATCGAATCCACTTTACCCTCGAAGGTTTTGCCGCTGTCACTCATCAGGCGAATCGTTGCGGGTGTACCTGAGCGAATATTCTTTCAGTAATGGCTCGGTGCGGCGTAATGTATCTGTGGCCTGTTTCGCGGCGGCACGGGCTTTTTCTACCGTGGCATTAACCGAGTCGGCACCAAACTGTTGCGCGTCAACGCTACGCTGGGTGAGCATAATTTGCTTATCCAGCGCCGCGAGGGAGGCTTCAGCTTTCGCCAGATTGGCTTCGTACGGGCGCGGGTCGATGCGGAACAGCAAATCGCCCTGTTTGACTGCCTGGTTGTCGGTGACCGCCAGTTCTACAATGCGGCCGCTGACTTCCGGTACCACATCAATGGTATCTGCTGACGCGTAAGCGTCATTAGTTGATGGCGCACTGTCTACGCGCCAGATAACGAAAACAAGGGCAACCAGCGCCAACGCAACCACTAACAGAGCAGGGAATTTACTGCGAGGAGCTTTTTTCGGCGTACTTTCCATGAGCGCGTCTCAAATAGATTAGAAAAATGCCAGCCAGAACAGCATGGCGTAGAGAGCAAAAAGGGCGGTATAAATAATTCCGACAAATGCCAGATTGATATTTGCCCGCTGAATAACTCGCCTCGTGATGAGCGTCAAAATAAGGCTGGCAATGGCGCAGAAAAACCAGCTGGGATAATAAGCGCCGATCACCGGGATTGCCGGAGATAATGAGCATCCCGAAACCATGAAGACGGGAATTATCCAGGCTGTTTTTTTGAGTTGCATCGCCATGCGAGAGAGAACTGTTGGCATATTAAATACATCCTGTCTGCTGCGAACAATATCTGTAGTGAATATCAATATCCATTGAAGGCGTCAGTATGGCTATTTTCTTGATGCATATTGAAGTTCAGGCTGATATTTTTACCCGCGGCTTTCGCGCTATCGAGGCGAACGGACATAAAGTCGAACAGCATTTCGACCGACATCCCGCGAATAGTGTCCGGGGAACCGGTGGTGCCGTGGCTGAACTTATGCACCCCTTCGCGCAGCTCTTTCGCGCCGGTCAGGTAGAAACCGCGCCAGGTGGCGGACTCGGCCTGATAGCCCAGCTGTTCAAAGTTATTCGCTTGCAGATTCTTCGCGACCTGGTCACCCGGGTTGGCGGCAATCACCTGTTTCAGCAGTTCTGCCGACCAGCGGTAATCACCTTGCTTGTTCGCTTCTTGCGCCAGGTTGATGACACGGGCAGAACCGCCCAGCGCCTGCACGTAACGTTTACCCATCTCCACCTGACCATACGGATGCAGGTTAGCCGGGTTACCGTCGTAATAGCCAAGATAGAAGTTATACACCGCGCGGGCGTTGTGGCTGACAGAACCGTAATAGCCACGGCTGGCCCAGTTATTGGCAAGTGCAGGCGGCAGCTTAATCATGTCGCCGATTTCTGCTGGTGTCGCGGGTTTTCGCGCCGCGTAGAGTGTAGAAGTTGTGCAGGGTATGCGTGGCGTTCTCGGCGGTACACAGGGCTTTCAGGGCCGGAATATAGAAGTGCATTTCGGCTGGCGCTTCGCTACCTGGGGTCATCAGGAAGTCAAACTCCAGGCCGTCGATAATCATCTTCTCGCCAGTTCGGACGATAGTTTTAGTCGGTGCAATAATGCTCGGGTCGCCCGTTGCCAGCGTCACGCCAAGGCCATTACCCACGTTGCCTTGCGCGTTGTGCGGCAGTAACAGACCGTAAGAGTAGAGCGCACGGCGGCTCATGATGTTACCCGCCAGCACGTTTTCGCTGATGGCTTCGTCCATAAAGCCTGCAGGGGCAATCACCTGAACTTTGCCGGATTTAACATCGGCTTCAGAGATAATGCCTTTCACGCCACCATAGTGGTCGGTGTGGCTGTGAGTGTAGATAACGGCAACAATCGGTTTTTGCGGACGATGCTGGAAGTAAAGGTCAAGTGCGGCTTTTGCGGCAGGCGGCGTCACCAGCGGGTCGATAACAATAATGCCTTTCTCGCCCTCAACGAACGTAATGTTAGAGATATCCTGGCCGCGCACCTGATACATTTTATCGGTGACTTTGAACAGAGTTATTCATATAAATCTCCATTTATCATTTATGTCGTAAATATGTAATCCATGCAAAATACGTCATTTAAAGCTGGCGTTATCATAATTGGGAAATTGCGACTTTAATAAGTGGAAGTGTGAGCGGAACGCGCCATTTTATTAGGCATTTGTGCTGAAGAGGGAAAATTACAGTAAAACTATCATTGCAGAAAATAATATGAGTCGTTTTATGTGTTTATTATATATATTGTACCTGTCGTTGGCACAGCGGGACATTGCGCTACTGTGCCAACGTTTTACTCATGGGGCTTTAGCACAGAACTGTGGCAAAAAACGTTGATGCGCCAATATTGCTGCACCCTGAGCGCCATTAAAGTCAGAAGATGAGGCGGCAATAAAGCGCACGACCTGATGCGGCAGTGGACGGCGCAGGTACTTTTGGGTCATGGCAACGAGAGTCTCGCGTGGGAAGGCGGGCATATCCATCACGCCACCGCCCAGGATCACCGCATCGGGATCGAACAGATTAATGCTGGTGGCAATGGCCCGTGCCGCGTTTTCAAGCAGACTCTGGACGAAAGGGGCGTTTTCCGCATGGACGAAAAGATCGCGCAATGGGTAATTTCGGGGCTGTTGTTCGTACCAGCGTCTTAGCGCCATTCCAGAGCAATTGGTTTCCAGGCACCCAGGATTGCCACACGCGCAGTGTTGGGTCATATCTCCCAGGGGGATATGACCCAGTTCGCCTGCCACACCGTGTGCACCCGTCCACGGCGCACCGTTCATCCACACTGCGAACCCCATCCCCGTACCGAGATAGGCCGCCAGAACCAGTTGTTGCGTAAGGCGGTTTTCTACTACGTCCCAGGAGAGTTGCAGGTTAACGTCGCGGGAAAACTCAACCGGACAATTCAGCGTATTTTCGAGCTTATCGGCGAGATCATATAAATCCGCCGCTGTTAACGGCAGGTTAGGCGTAGAAATAATGGTGCGTTTATCTTTACTGACCAGCGCCGGAAATCCCATCACCAGACCATGACAGCGAGCGTTAAAGCGCCTGAGTTGCTCGTCAATCATTTCGCCGATACCCGACACCAGGCCGGGAGCAATGACTTCTGCGGTCCGCTTTTTTTCGCAGTGTAGCGTTTCACCTTCTGCTGTCCGCAGACAAAAGCGGATATGCGTTGCCCCCATATCCACGCCCGCTACGACGTTATGCTGTTTTTGCATGAGGCTGTACCTCGCTTTTTGCAGCCAGAATCTGCGCGGTCATAATTCTCCATGCTTCGTCGATATTTTCCGCATGATTAAACAGGCCGGAAGTGCCGACGATAAAGACATCCGCCCCTGCCGCCATCAGTTTTTCGTAAGTTGCCTGGTTGCAGGAACCGTCCACCTCAATTTCGTACTCCAGACCTTCTCGTTCACGCCATGCCTTCAGTTCGGCAAGTTTATCCAGCATTTCAGGAATGAACGGTTGTCCGGCAAAGCCGGGATCGACAGTCATGACCGTAATTTTATCGGCCTTATGGATATAGTATTTCATGGCCTCAACTGGCGTCTCCGGGTTAAGGATCAGCCCCACTTTCATGTCATGACGGCGGATTTCATCAATCAGGCGGAACGCCTGGCCGTTGATGGTTTCCGGATGCAGAGTGATGAAATCTGCTCCCGCACGCGCCAGTTGAGCAATGTAATCCTGCGGCCGCGTCACCATCAGATGACAGTCGAGCGGTTTAGTTGCCAGTTTTTTAACCTGACTTACGAAGAACGGTGAGAGTGTCAGATTGGGGACAAAGTGACCGTCCATGATATCGATGTGGAAGTAATCGGCATGGCTGTCGATAAATTCGATCTGTTCTTTAAATTTCAGCAGATCCATACACATTAACGAGGGGGAGATTTTCATGTTCAATTCCTTACTTACTGATAAGACGGTCAAGGGCGACAGCCGCGATAATTAATCCGCCCATCACCACCAGTTGGTAATAGGTTTGTACCTGCAAAATATTCAGACCGTTGTTGATGGTGCCGATGATCAACCCGCCAATCACCACAGAGAAAATGCGCCCCTTGCCGCCGAAGAAACTGGTGCCGCCAATGATGGCGCTGGCAATGGCATAGGTTTCAAAACCCATACCGGCAAGCGGTTCTGCGGCACCGAGTCGTGCAGTTGAGACGACGCCTGCCAGACCTGCACAAACACCGGAGATGATAAACACCACCAGGATGTGGAATTTCACGTCAATCCCGGAATAGAACGCCGAATTTTTGTTGCCGCCCAGTGCGTAGATGTTGCGCCCGAGCCGCATACGCGTTGTCAGAAACCAAAGGATGAGCGCGACAATTAGTGAGAAGATAACGGGGACAGGTATCCCAATTACGCTGGCGGCAAAGAAGTTCACGAAGTCAAATGAGAAGCCGTATACCGAGTTGGCATCGGAGATCACCAGCGTGATCCCACGGAAAATCGCGTTGGTGCCAAGGGTGATGATGAACGGGTGTAGCCCCGTCCAGTTGACCAGGCAGCCGTTGATCGCCCCCAGTGCGCCGCCAACCAGTACACCGCCAATCATCGCTGCGAGAAACGGGTCAACACCTGCCAACATCAGTTTGGCGGTCACCATACCGGAAAGCGCCAGAATCGCGCCAACCGAGAGGTCGATACCAGCGACCAGGATAGCGAAAAACTCGCCCATGCCGATCAATACCGTCACGGAGCTTTGAACAAAAATCTGGGTAATATTATTGGTGGTCAGAAAATATTCTGGTGACAGCGAACCAAAGATGGCGACGATGATCGCCAGGATAAAAAAGGTGCCGTATTTATCCCAGAACAGCGCAAAGTTGAACGGTTTCTTCTCGCTCGCTTCGCTTTTTACTCTTGTGGTAAAGCCCATGCCATAATCTCCTCTTCGCTCATGTCATCGCGATTCGTCAGGATTTGCGTCAGTCGTCCTTCGCAGAACACGGCGATGCGGTCGCAGACGGTGATAATTTCAGGTAGTTCAGATGACACCATCAGGATGACTTTTCCGTCGTCCGCCAGTTGGCGCATCACTTTGTAAATTTCGGCTTTCGCGCCAACGTCGATGCCGCGGGTAGGTTCATCGAAAATAATCACTTCCGGGCAACAGCACAGCCATTTGGAGATCAGGACTTTCTGCTGATTTCCCCCGGAGAGTTCGGTGATATTCTGGTTTACCGAATGACATTTCAGCGCCAGCAGTTCGCGTTGATTTTCAGCGGTACGTTGCTCGTCAACTTTATGAAACAAGCCCATCGCGCCTTTATAGCCGCCGTCTTTCAGACTGCGGCTGATCGCCATGTTCTGAGCGATGGAAAAGTTGGGGAAAAAACCGTTATCCCGGCGGCTTTCAGTGATGTAAGCCATCCCTTTTTTCACGGCATCCAGGGGTGAACGTGGAGAGATATCTTTGCCATTAAGACGGATTTCTCCGCCAGCGCGTTTATCCACGCCAAACAGACAATTCATCAGTTCAGTACGTCCGGAACCGACCAGTCCGGCAAAGCCTAATATTTCTCCCCGGCAGACGCTAAATGAGATATCCCGGACCTTTTTTCTGTCACGACTGGTGACGTTCCGCACCTCAAAAACCGTTTCGTGCGCAAGGTTGCTGACATTCTCCTTCATCGCGTTAAAACGGTTTTGCAGTTCGCGGCCTACCATCAGACGGACGATATCGTCATTTGACACATCGCTTACTATGCCGCTGCAAACGCTGCTGCCGTCTTTCATCACCGTATAGCGGTCGCAAATACGGCGAATTTCCGCCAACTTATGCGAGATATAGACGATGGCCGTACCCTCTTTACGCAACTGATTCATGATCAGAAACAGATAGTCCACCTCTTTATTGGTGAGTGAGGAGGTGGGTTCATCCATGATGATGACTTTGGCATCGAGCATCAGCGTTTTGGCAATTTCTAGCATCTGCTTGTGGCTGATAGATAAATTCGCCACTTTCTCATCTAGATCAACTTTCAAGCCCACGCGTAATAACATCATGGCGGCGCGGACACGCATTTCTCGCCAGTCGATAATATTGACGCCACAGATTTTTTTCGTCAGATGACGACCAATATATAAATTTTCCAGTACGGTTAATTCATCAATAACGCTGAGTTCCTGATAAATAATCCCGATACCGAGTTGTGCCGCTAATTTATGATCCAGCTTGTTATAGCTAATGTTATTAATGGTAATGGTGCCTTTGGTCGGCTCATGTATTCCGGATAAAACTTTCATTAGCGTGGATTTACCCGCGCCATTTTCTCCTAGTAATGCATGTATTTCACCAGGATAAACCGTTAAATTAACCGACTTTAATGCGTGAACCGGACCAAAGGACTTGCCGATCCCCGCCATCGATATATATGGCGTGGCCATAAATAACCTCTCTGCACGAAATATCGTATTATTGCCTGATGGCTACATTTATCAGGTCTACGTTCAGGTTATTTTGTTGGCCGGATAAGACACTTCATTAGCATCATCATCCGGCATCATTCAGTTTTATTGAGTGACCAGGATTGAATCGACCAGTTTAAATTCCGGTGCTTTATCCAGCGGGATAACCTTGCCGGATTTCTCAGCGTCAACCATCAGCTTCAGACCCGTTGCGCCGATATCCGCCGGGTTCTGGGCAACCGTCGCGGTCATTTGTCCGGCTTCCACCATTTTGCGGGCTTCCGGAATGCCATCTGTACCGACGACCAGCACTTTTCCCGTTTTTCCGGCGTTTGCGACTGCCTGAGCAACACCCATTGCCATCGTGTCATTCGCGCAATAGATCGCTTTAATATTCGGATTACGTTGCAACACGTTAGTGGCGACATCCAGTGCTTTAATGCGGTCCCAGTCGGCAGGCTGGCTGGCGACAAGCTTGATCTGGCTTGCTTTTTTGAAGGCTTCGGTGGCACCATTACGACGCGCTTCACCGGAGGCGTTACCGGCTTTACCCTCAATGATTGCGACTTCACCACCTTCAGCGCCCAATTTGTCAATAATGAACGACGCGCCTTTCGCCCCGACAGCAACGTTATCGGTGGTGACAAAAGCTTCCACATTGCCGCCAGCTTTTTTCAGATTATCCATGTCGATTTTTTCATCGAGATTAACCAGATAAATGCCTTTTTTCCATGCGCGGGCGACAGGCATGACCAGATTCACTGAGGATAATGGAGCGAAGGCGATACCTTTGTAATTTTTATTACTGAGATCTTCAAATAACTGCAATTGAGATTGAAAATCGCCTTCTGAAGGAGAGGCAAAAATATCAACGCTGACGCCCAGTGTTTTTGCTTCATCTTCAATGCCTTTTTTCATATCTACCCAAAATGGGTTGGAGAGGGTTTTCAATACGACAGCATATTCGGCGGCAGCAAAAGCGCTGGTTGACAACATTAAGCCCACGAGTGTGCCGCTGAAATATTTCAGATATTTATTCATAATAATGTTCTCACGGTAAGGGGACAGGTAACTCCGCGATGGCGGAATTACCTTTTTCTTATTTCAGCGCGCCTGGTGAGAAGAAATCAACAATTGCGCCGGTTTTTTGCATATTAATATTAGCTTGTTCAATGTTGAGCTGGGCGACAGAGACAAAAAAAGCGTCCAGCAAAGTTAGTTGTAATATTCTTGCCGAGGCATTACGACCTAATAACGGCGTTTCCGGGGCTGGTGAGCAAATAATATAATCGGCCAGTTTCGCTATCGGTGAATGGTAGCTATGGGTTATACAAATAATCTTTGCCCCGTTCTTTTTTGCCAGTTCTACGGCCGCTTTTACATCACTGGTTCGCCCGGAATGGGTCACTACCAGCACAACATCTCCTTCCTGTAACAACGAAGCGGACATCATCATGATGTGAGCATCAGGATAGGCCTGACAGCGTACGCCAATGCGCAAGAACTTGTGCTGTACATCAGCACAGATAGCATTTGATCCTCCGGCACCGTACAAATCCCGCTGTCTGGCCTGATAGAAAAAGCGGGCGGCACGGTGGATCTCATCAACGTTGACGATCGACTGACCTTCCATAATGGTGCGTAAAGTGATGTTAAATACCTTATTCACCACATCCTGCGGCGCTTCATCAAAAGCCAACTCGGAAGGCAATACCTGTTCTGACTGAGAAAAATAATCTTCCAGCGCACTGCGTAAGTTACGAAAGCCGCTAAACCCCAGCAGCTTTGATACCTTAACTATCATCGCTTCAGATACCGCCAGAGCTTCTGCGACATCTTTAATTGCGGGTGCACAACTCAGGTTACCGGGTTTGAGTAACCACTCCACGATGCGGCTTTCATTTTCTGTCATTCCTTCCTGCTTCATTCGCAGGTAAGGCGCTAACCCTATACCGTTCGGAAGCGCTGAATCAAACTCTGACTGGCTCATCACGTTCTCTTGTCCTTGAATTGAAGACGCCACTATATCACCACAGCAAGAACAGAAAAGATGCTGGCGACTTCACAAAAAAATAAAATTTATAAAGTTTATTTTATTGTGAACAATGGCGAGTGGCTTAAAATTTTATTTCATTTAATTAGTTTAAAAACATGATGTTATTTGTTTTTCTGGTTTTTTAGATGATAGATGTTGCTGGATGGTGAGTGTCTTTAACGCTATTGCGCTGTCAGATGTAACTCTGTAAAACAGATCAGGAAGGCGTAATTCATCGATTTTGGGTGTTTTTAATTCATTAACATCACAAATGTTTTTTGATTGTGAAGTTTTGCACGGACGGGGAAGATGAATGAAAAAGATTGCATTTGGCTGTGATCATGTCGGTTTCATTTTAAAACATGAAATAGTGGCACATTTAGTTGAGCGTGGCGTTGAAGTGATTGATAAAGGAACCTGGTCGTCAGAGCGTACTGATTATCCACATCTGGCTTTTGGTTCACGAGTGGTTGGCCTCGAACTGGCAAAAATGATTGTGGATGCGTGGCTGGGCGCACAGTACGAAGGCGGTCGTCATCAACAACGCGTGGAGGCGATTACGGCAATAGAGCAGCGGAGAAATTGAGATTCATCCACTACTTGCATGGATGAGTAATGATTAATGTGGATAGAGTTTCTTTTTGAGGTTGGCTAATGAAACGCTTTCCGCTATTTCTTTTATTCACCCTGCTCACGCTGTCCACCGTTCCGGCCCAGGCCGATATTATCGACGACACCATTGGCAATATTCAGCAGGCGATTAATGACGCTTATAACCCTGACCGTGGGCGAGACTATGAAGATTCGCGCGACGACGGCTGGCAGCGTGAAGTGAGCGACGATCGGCGCAGACAATATGACGACCGCCGCCGCCAGTTTGAAGATCGCCGCAGGCAGCTGGACGATCGCCAGCGCCAGCTTGATCAGGAGCGTCGGCAACTGGAGGATGAAGAGCGGAGAATGGAAGATGAGTATGGGCGATGAGGTTGGGTATGGAGCAGGCATCGCCCCTCACCCCAATGGGGAGAGGGAGAAAACGAGCGCAATATTCAATATCGAGCACAATCGGTCCCCTCGCCCCTCTGGGGAGAGGGTTAGGGTGAGGGGGCCAGCGCGCACATTCCCTCTCATCACGCCACCCCAATCTCCATCCCATCAAACCCCACCTCAAACCCTGACGGTAGTGCGTTTTCCATCAGCCACGCATCAAACTGGTGGCTGATATGGGTCAGAATCACCCGTGGCGAGCGGATAACCTGATTCAGCGCAAGCACGGTATTTAAATCACAGTGATTACGCGGTGCATCCGCGCGCGGCGGGTGACTGCAATC
>PPYF01188332.1_pt1 | contig 18608 bp, 13 predicted proteins | sample 1559871 | NCBI WGS metagenome assembly PPYF01 (sample SAMN08240021, study PRJNA423297) | Human gut metagenome, whole genome shotgun sequencing project. | reverse complement strand
TGGCGTCGAGGCTGTCGCCGAGCAGGGCGATAAATTCCGGGATCGCCACGGTGATCCACGCGTTGCCGCGCCCCCAGAAGGCTTCCGAGAAGTGGTGCTTGCCGACGAACGTCCAGCCGTGATACCACAGGCCGCTCGCCGGTTCGCACAGATAGCGGGTATGCAGCAGGAACTGGTATGACGCTTCGTCGATCAGATCCTTGCGCTTGAGCACTACGCCCGCCGTGCCGAGGAACAGGCAGGTCATAAACAGCGTGTCGTCCCACAGATGGCCGGTGTTCGGCTGCTCTTTCACCACGTGCTGGAACCCGCCCTCTTCGGTTTTCGGCAGCGTGCGCAGCAGTGAATCGGCCCAGTCGTTGACCACCTTCAGCAGATCGTCACGTCCGCTATGCCCGGCGACCAGCGCCAGGGTGATCATCGGCGCGGTGGTGTTGATCTGAATCTCCGGCAGCCCTTTCGCCAGCTGATCTTCATACCAGGTGAGGATCGACCGTTGCAGATTGGCATCATTCTGCTGACGGGCGTACTGCCAGAAACCATACAGGCCCACGCCCACTTCCCATTCCCACTCTTCAAAGCGGATAGCAAAACCTTCGCCTCCGCTGGTGTCAACTTCGCCCATATTTTTCAGGCGGCAGAAGCCCTGAACCACCTGCTCCAGCAGACGGCTTAATGTTGCCTTGTTCATTGTGCGTCTCCTGACAGCGTAATCTGAAGTTCATTGCCCACCAGCGTCGGGAACGCGGCGGTTGTGCCGTTGTACAGGCATTCACCCAGCCAGCTCAGTTGCATCAGCGTTTGTCGGTCATCGTGAACGTTCGCGCTATTCTCTTGCAGCACAATGCGCAGCCCCTGAACGCGCTGGCAGAAGGCGTCAAAATCGCCCTCGCCCACTTCCAGCCACCACGCAACGCGGCGGCCTTCGGCGCGAACTTCGTCACCGTTGACCATCAGCGGCTGCGAGCAGAGCACGGCGGCAAAGGCCTGACCCGCGCGCACCGCGTAGCCTTGCGCCAGCGGGCGAACCTCATCATAGGCCTCACTGCACAGATGGAGATGCGTCCAGCCCAGCACGTCATGTTCGTCTAACCGCCACAGCATCAGCGTCCGGTTTTCTACCTGCATTACCCGCGGCAGCACGCCGTTACCGGCCCAGAAGGAAGGACGCGCTTCGCTGCCCGGCGCAACGTCGCCGGGGTGGTTAATCCACAGGCGAGCGTCCGGTCGCGTAGCAAACTGCACATCAACCAGATGCTGCTGATGCCCACGCGCGCCGGTATGATGATCGACACAGCTGGAGAGGCTCACCGCCGGCTGCTTCCACGCCACAATCTTGCCGCCGCCGCACTGGTAGTGGGCGCTCAGCGTGCCGTGATTCAGACGCGCATAGCGGGCGGATTCCAGGGGTGGCACATAGTCGCTCAGGCAAAAGAACGGCAGCGAGGCGCATTTGCGGTTAACGTGGCCACCGCCCCAGGCGACGTGACCAAAGGCGGAAAGCTCGCTCATCTGGCTCGCCAGCAGCTCTTTCTCATAGACACGGCCCATGGTGCCCGCGGCAATGCCGGACTGGTAGTGCAGCGCGCTGGTCATCATCAGGCGGTCAATCAGATGGCGAGCACGCTGGCGCAGCGTGGCGTCGTCGGCCAGTTGATAGAGCGCGAACAGGCCGATGTAGTCTACCGGGTAATACGGGGCCGAATTCCACTCCACGAAACCCTGCTGCTCAACCGCATCAAACCAGGCATGCAGACGCTGGGTGGCGATCGCTTGCTGCTCGCGACCGCGACGCCCCGATGCGGTAAACAGATCGTCAGGGAACATCTGCCCGGCGAGGTACTGAGCGGTGTGGAAACAGAGCGCGTGATTCTCGCTCCAGTACCACATCACATCGTTGCCCAGTTCGTCATACCAGTAGCGATAGCCCACGATGGCGGAACGCACGCGCATCCACAGCACCGCCGGGAAGTGTTCGCCGTGGAAGTCATGCCAGATCCACAGCAGCGGCACCATCGAGAAATCCGAGCAGTCCTGGCGGGCGCTGATTCGCTGGAGCGTGCTTATCAGCAGCTCCTGCACCTGCGGGCCGCTGTCGCCGACGTGCAGCATCGCCAGTAAACGCCCGGTACGCGGCACGCCGTGTTCGGCGATATAGCTCAGGGCCACGCGCTTACGAGTCTCCAGCACGCCTTCACCACCGGGCAGGAGGTCGTCGGCCAGCACGGTGAGGCTCAGGTTGCGGCTCATCGTGACGTCGCCCGAACGGGCGGTTAGTTCAAGACGGTAGTGTCCCATTTCAACGCTTGCCGGGAGGGGTAGCGTTAGCCCCGTTTGGCCAGTCATGACCGAGCCGAAATCCAGCGGACAGGTTGCAATGACGTCGTTACCCAGGCTATGGATAGCGCCGCGCAGATGCAGCACACAATCTGCCAGGCAGGGCAGATACAGCCGCTGATGCTGCGCGGTCGCCGTGGCGGGCAGCGAGTCCAGCACCGCCTGAAGTGTGTCGACGTCAGCGTTATTCACGCCCGGTAGCGTCGCGTCCAGCGGCGTGTCGCCGAGGTAGATCATGCGCAAAGCAAAGATCGTGTCGCGCTCAAACAGCTCATCGAGATGAATCAGCAGCGCGTTTTCCCCCTGCTGAAGCGCAATATCAACAACCTGCGTTTGCAGCGCGTTGCGGGTGAACGGCGTAAAACATACGGCCTGCTGTTCATCACGCCAGATACGCACGCCGCCGCAGGTGGCAATCTCGAAGGGATAATCGCCTGCCTGCGGCGCATGCAGCGTCACACGCAGCCAGCGCTGGCAGTGGGTGGCTACGTTTTGCACGCCGGAGAAGGTGACGGTATCGCTGGCTCCGGTCCAGGTAATGGCCGCCGCCGGAAGGGCACGCGCTGGTGACACCGTGCGCTGGGCCGCGTCGCGACGGAAGATGCGTCGGCAGAAGGATTCCTGCGCCGGGCCTTTGCCGTTGGCGAACTGATAGTCCATCGGCTCATCTACCGATTCACCGGTAAAGAATTCGGCAAACCGCTCATTATGCGGCAGTGACACCGTAAAGCGCGTCAGCGCCTCGCCCGCAATCAGCCTCATCGTTGTTTCCTCAATAACCGCTAAGTAATTAAGCGCTATTTTCTGGAAAGGATGGGAAGCACGCTACGCGCTGGAGCGCGCGCCTTCGCGGAACTGCCTGGTCATTCACAATCTCTTACCGCTGGAAGGATAAAACGTGACGAGAGTCACAGCAGCAGAGTCTGTGTGACGATGAATGCCGGGAAAACTCACGTTTCCCGGCGAAATGCGCTTAATGATTAGTGATGCACATCACATTTCACCCCTTCAGCTGGGTCAGTTCATGACTCAGACTATCAGCCAGCATGCGCACGCGGGTGGGATCGAACATCACATGCAGCCCCGGAGAGGCCTCGGTATGCCGGGCGCAGAAGCTGTCCATTTCCGCCGCGCAGCGGTACAGCTCCTGAATATTGACCTGACAAATCTCACGCATGCTCCAGCTGTTCTCGACCAGCCGCGCGAAGTGCAGCGTGAAAAAGGCTTTTTGCGCGTGACGAAACAGCAGGCAATAGAGGTCAAAACCTTGCCACTCCTCCCGCCAGCGCTGGTGCAGCGAGAAGGGAAACGCCGCGCGGTCGGCAAAGGCCAGCGCCTGTTCGCGTAGGGTTACCGCCGCCTGCCAGGCGCTATCTTTCTCTTCGGCAATCAGCGACAGGTTACGCGCGGAAGTCTCGACGTCGCTGGCGCTAAAGAAAATATCCCGCTCCGAGCCGGGCAGCCAATGGTTGCGGTTGAGCTGGCCGTACAGGCTCCACACCGCCTGGCCATAGCTCGCAGGCACCTGGCTGTGGCGATGAAAGACGTGATCGCGCACGTAAATGGCCTGATACAACACCTGCCCGGCCTGGCCCATCAGCGACTGAAATTCGTCGAAGGTTGCCTCATCGGGACGCCAGCCGTAGCACTCATCCAGCCAGTGGGTCAGCAGCGCCGCGCGGGTCAGATGCTCGTTTTCCCGCGCCAGAATCTGGCTACAGGCGACCAGATTGCACTCGCTCAGCGTGCCCATCACCCAGTGGTTGTCCACCCCTTCCCAGCTGGTTTTGCACACCGCGCCGGTAATCGTTGGGTTGCCCCGGCACCACAGCAGGCGGCCCTGAAGTTCATCGATACGCGGGAAGGGGAACACGCCCCAGCCCACTTCCTCGCCCACCAGGTCCAGCTCCACCCACACGTCGCGATCTTCCACATCCAGCAGCGCCGGGTTGTTGGGAAACGTTGGCCAGAAACGCTCCGGCGTCAGCTTAATGGACACCGAGACGCACTCCGGCAACGTGCGGATGGCCTCCATCACGTTGCTGATATCGTGGTTACCCGCCGGAAAGGCGCGCAGCACCAGATGCTTATTTTCACGTATCACCGCGCGGGCCATGGCGCTGAAGCACTGGGTATAGCGAGAGAGGCTGCGGGGGTCGATATGCGGCGAGGGATCGTCCTGCCCGGTCAGCTCCCAGTTGGGCCGGGAGATGGGCAGCAAGCCGTCGGTGTTGGAAAGCGCCACCAGCAGCCCGCTGATGGCCGGGATTTGCTGGCAGAGCAAGGAGAGTTTATCCGCCAGATACTGACACCAGAATTCGACGTCGAAGCGGATGCTGCCGTCTTTATCAATCAGCTGCGGGTGCGCCGCCAGCAGGTCGGCGGGGAAGCTCAGTTCCTTGGCCTGCAGATAAAATTTCAGCCCATGCTGCTGGCAGTAACCGGCCAGCCGGTTGAGGTACACGCAGCGCGCGCGCTGCTGGCTGGAGAGGCGATCGTTGTACTGATGCGGGGTGTAGCCTTTCGGCGAAACGAGTTTATCAAACAGGTCCGTTTGCCCCACCACCACGGTCGTAAACTCATGGCGGGCCGCCCACTGTACCAGTTGGCAGGCTTTGTCCCAGTTCCAGAACTCCTGGTTATTCAGTTCCAGCGCACGCGTCTTCCACATTGTCTCTCTCCATCACGCCACCGCGGCGAGCGGCTATTGTAAACACAGATGGTAGAGAACAATCAGCGTCCTGAAGTGCGCTACTTCACAATAAAGCGCGTTGGCGCAAAGCAGTTGAGCAGGCGGTGCAGAATAAACACCATCGTCAGCGTCGCCAGCAGCGAAATCGTGACCGAGGTGGCGCGGTAGAGATCGCTGAACACCATGTCACCGTCCGGCTGCAGATTCTGGCCAAACATAATGCCGATGGTGGTGATGCTGGCAAAGCCCACGCCCGCCCCCACTTTTTCCATCACGTGCAGCCGCGCGCTGAAAGCCAGACCGAGGCCAATTAACGGCATCATCAACAGCATGTGGCTGCTGTGATCGTAGAGGAGCAACTGAACCACCAGAATATATAAACAGGCCAGAACCACACCAACGACGCGCCAGATCGAGCTGATCACCGCGCCGCGGTAGTGCATCGGGAAGAGGATCAGGATCCCCGCCATCAGCGCCGACAGAGAATCGCTGAGGTCGCTGACCTGGAAGACGATAAAGATTATCGTCGCCACGCTGCCGGAAAGCAGCGATTCATGGCGTACGCGAGCGGCGTCTTTTTCAATCAGCGGCGGCGGCTTGCGCGGCTCGGCGTCTGGAATCAGGTAGTGCATCAGCGCGCTGAGCGCGACCGCCAGAACGCTGGCTTCGATATTCGAAAACAACAGCGTATGCCAGTTCGCCGTCGGGTAGCTCATAAAGTTGAGCATCACGCTCTGGCATACCACGCCCATCGAACCGAACAGAAACAGCGGCCCTTTGCTCATAAAGCGAAAACGCATCACGTACAGCGCGAACACCACCAGCGTCATGATTACCGGCCATTGGCTCAGATAGCCGATGATCAGCACCATTTCGAGGCAGTTTAGCGAGGCGCTAAAGATAAACTGTTTCGCCACATGACGATTAAATACCGGCACCAGAGCGGTGAGCAACAGCGGGTAAACCACGTAAAAAACGCCGTACTGGGTATCGAAAAAGCTCGAAATACTCAGCGCCAGCATGCCGGCAAAAGAGATGCGCAAGGTCTGACGGAAATCGTTCGCCGTGTAGACGATATTGCCGTGAGGGGTAAAGATCTGCGCGAGGGTGTTAATAGACATAGTGCAACCAGCTTATCAGGTGGATTTGCAGGCCAGAGAAGAAACGGGCAAACGCACCTTCGCTGTTATACAGCTGAACGGTCGCGCGCGCGCCGGTCGGCAAGGTTTTCTCCAGCGGCTCGTCCAGCGCGACGTGGATACGCATACGCTGCGCGTCGCGCACCCAACGGGTGGACTGTTCCGGCTGCGATAGCTCGCCGTTTACCTCTTCCTGGCCGGCAAGGATCCCGGCGTCGCTGCTGGTCACTCGCGCGGCGAAGACTTTACCCGGCATAGCATCAAATACCACCGCGGCGTCGGTTCCCTGGCGCGTGTGGCGCAGACTTTTTTCGCGGAAGTCGGCGACGATGTCGGTCTGCTGATTGACCACTGCCATCACCGGGCTGCCCGCCGAGGCATACAGGCCGGGGCTAAGCTGTAAGTTGCTGACGGTACCGTCAGCTTCAGCGCGAATTTTCGTCCACTCAAGATTGAGCTGCGCTTCCCGTAGCGTGGTCTGATACTGTTGGAGCGTAACGTTGCGACGGTCATCGCGCTCGCCGCGCTGAATTTGCAGATTGTGAATCGAGGCGCGCAATGCACTCACCGACTGCTCGCTGGTCTGCCAGGTGGTGCGCACCTTATCGAGATCGGCCTGCGAGACGTTCTGCATCCGGCTCAGGCTTTGATAGCGATCGTAGGTCACGCGATCGTTACGCGCAGTCAGCTGCGCGGTTTTAAGGTTGGCCTCGGCGGCGGCAATCTGCGCGTCCAGCTGTTGATTGCTTAGCTTTGCCTGGGCCAGCGCCAGCGTCGCGGCATCGACCTTATTCTGGAACGGCGTTGGGTCCAGCTCATACAGCAGGTCGCCCTTTTTCACCGTGCTGTTGTTGTGCACGTACACCTGCGAGACGTAGCCGGAAACGCGGGACGAAATCGGCGTCACCACGCGCATTACCGTAGAATCCGGCGTGAGCGGGATCCAGATATCAGCAACGATAAAATAGGCAAACATCAGCAGGAAAGAGGCAATACTCACCCTTACCCAGCGGGCAAACTTCTGTTCTGGCGTCATCATGGTGTTATTCGGTTTTATTATTTTCTTCGCGGATATTCCGCAGATTGCAGGCTATTTGATTCAGGGTCTCGCTAAACTTGGCCATGTCGGCGGCAGCGATGCCGGTGGACACACGGGTCTGGAAGACTTCAATCACCTGGTTTAGCGTCTGGAGCACCGCCCGACCTTCGTCGGTCAGCGTCAGCAGGCGAATTCGTTTGTCGTACGGCGATACCGTGCGCAGCAGATAACCCTGCTGTTCAAGCAGGGTGAGCGTACGCATGAGCGGCGGCAGTTCGATACCCTGCATTTCCGCCAGCTCGCTGACCGAGACGTTATCACCCAGCTGATGCAGCTGCATCAGCACCGTCCAGCTGGACTGGGTCAAGCCGGTTTCGGTAATCGCATGATCGATGATAGAACGCCATTGGCGCACAATCATGGCCATCCGCATCCCCATCGGGCGACGGGCAAACAGTTCATCTTCAGTCATGGCAATCTCCGATCGTGTCGTACGATTACGATAATACTTACCATGATAACTATCAAGGAACAGAATGGCTAAATAGCATGGATTGTAAAATGGCCCTACTGACCGGCGATGTATTCGACGTCCATCGTTTCGCAGTCAACAAAGCCAATACGCGCGAGCCTGGCCGATGGCCCTTTCGCCACGAACGGCACGCGATACTCGTCTTCTTCAATCGAGACTTCGCCGAAGGTGAGTTCTGGCGTCAGGGTGCCCAGCGTGCGCTTTTCACGGTACCAGTGGGGGAAGCGGCCGCGTAGATAATCGTCTTTGACGCGCAGCAGCGCTTTACGGGAAAAATCAATACGGCATACAGAGGTGGTGTCAGGATACATCTCATGAACAACAAATATGGTGGTGATGCCCGCAGTCAGCAGGCTACAAAATAGTGCGGTCACTAATAATGTCTTTCTCATGCTGAAGGTAGGTATGTTGAGTGAAGTAATTATGGCATCTGAGATTATTCTAAAAACAAATAAAAACATGTAAAGCAATGCATTGGTATTGTTTCGTAAATATCGAAAAAATGACTCAATAAAAAGGATTAAACCTCCTCCATTACGAGTATTTTACTGTTAATGCATGGTGTTTATTTTGTTATACAACAACAAAGTAACGACTTAGTTGCTGCTACGGAGCAGTATTTTAGATCTAATAAACAGTGCTACACCATTCGCTATTCCCGCATGACAAACTCAGATTATTTTGAATGTTAGTGGTAATGTATATAAAGGATATAATTAAGCATCGCCCTCATAATGAAATATCAACACGGTTACGTAACGTTATTATTTTCTGGGAAAAATTGACGCATGACTTCGCAAAAAATTCACCGTACTTATCGAGTCAGGGGTAGACAACCAAGCCGGGTTGATGGCACGATGTCCGGATGAACACAAACGTGACCGTTATCCGCTCAAACCGTTGGTGGCTGCCTTCATAACAGGCGGCACGGGTTACGTTATCTTTTTCAAAGCCGCCGAAAGGCGGCTTTGTTGTTTCTCAGTCTCGTCTTTCGGCTTTATGTCTTACAAAGGAGCGACTGATGAACAACACACACACCATTCTTACCGGCGACCGTCCTACCGGACAGCTACATCTTGGACACTATGCCGGTTCGCTGCGCCAACGCGTTCAGCTTCAGCATGAACACCAACAGTTTATCCTGATTGCCGACCTGCAGGGGCTGACCGACAACGGCAGCAATCCGCAAAAAATCAGCCACAATATACTGGAAGTGATGGCCGACTATCTCGCCGTCGGCATCGACCCGCAGCTTACCACCATTTGCCTGCAATCCGCCCTGCCCGCGCTGGCGGAGCTGACCGCGCTGTACATGAACATCGTCACCGTCGCCCGCGTGGAGCGTAACCCGACGGTTAAGAATGAGATTGCGCAGAAAGGTTTCTCGCGCGCGCTACCTGTGGGCTTTATGGTTTACCCCATCAGCCAGGCTGCCGACATCACCGCATTTGGCGCCGATCGTGTACCCGTTGGCGACGATCAGCTACCGATGATCGAACAAACCAACGAGATCGTGCACAAGATGAATAGCCTGACGACCGAACCGGTGCTACGCCACTGCAAAGCGCTGCTCAGCGACGTCAGCCGCCTGCCGGGAATTGACGGCGGCGCGAAAATGTCGAAATCGCTCGGTAATACGCTGACGCTGTCAGCCAGCGAGGCGGAGATCCACCAGGCGGTCAGCGCCATGTTTACTGACCCCAACCATCTGCGCGTGGCCGACCCGGGAAAAATTGAGGGTAACGTCGTCTTTACCTACCTTGATGCCTTCCATCCCGATAAAAGCCTGATCGCAGAGATGAAGGCGCACTACCAGCGCGGCGGATTGGGCGACAGGCAGTGTAAAAATGAGCTGGAAGCCTGCTTACAGGAGCTGCTGGCTCCCATTCGCGAACGTCGCGCCACCGTCATTCAGGATAAGGCGATGCTTCTGGATCTCCTACGCCAGGGCAGTGAGCGGGCGCATGAAGTGACACAGCAAACGCTGCACGCGGTGAAGCGCGGGCTGGGGCTCCCCATTCTGTTCTGAGCGCCATAAGGGCATCAGGCTGTGTGGATGCCCTTCGCCTGTTTTGATTAATCGTGTTACACAATCAGCAAGTCCCTGTTAATGGTATGGACATAATCAATGCCGATGTTAGTATGACATTGACAGTAGCTATATTTATGCGTGTTTCATTTACGGCCAGGATTGCTGATGATGACCACATGAGTAGCACACTTCACAGCATCCTTTCCCCTCCTCAGTACGAAACGCGCGCCACTCAGTAACAGGGAACAGAGCGGGTAGCGTATGGACAAATTCAAGCGGCATTGGGCCTGGTATCTCGTCGGTTTCGCGGTGGCGATTGCCGCCGTGGCATGGTGGATGCTGCGTCCACCGGGGCTACCAGAGGGTTTCGCCAGCAGCAACGGCAGAATTGAAGCCACCGAAGTGGATATCGCCAGCAAAACCGCCGGACGTATCGAGGCGATTCTGGTCAAAGAGGGGCAGTTTGTCCGCCAGGGCGAGATACTGGCGAAGATGGATACCCGCGTCCTGAACGAACAGCGGCTGGAAGCCGCCGCGCAGATTAAAGAGGCGCAGAGCGCCATCGCCGCAGCAAAAGCCTTGCTCGACCAGCGACAAAGCGAAATGCGCGCCAGCGAAGCGGTGGTGAAACAACGTCAGGCCGAGCTGGACTCGACGTCAAAACGCCACGTCCGCTCCAGTACGCTATCGCAGCGCGGCGCGGTATCCGCTCAGCAACTTGATGATGACCGCGCCGCCGCCGAAAGCGGTCGGGCCGCGCTCGAATCTGCCCGTGCCCAGGTTTCTGCCGCTAAAGCGGCCATTGAGGCGGCACGTACCAGCATTATCCAGGCGCAAACCCGCGTCGAAGCCGCTCAGGCCACCGAGCGACGTATCATGGCCGACATTGACGACAGCACGCTGAAAGCGCCGCGCGACGGACGCATTCAGTACCGCGTCGCCGAGCCGGGCGAAGTGCTGGCCGCCGGTGGCCGGGTGTTGAATATGGTCGACCTGGCCGACGTCTACATGACCTTCTTCCTGCCGACCGAGCAGGCTGGCCTGCTGGCGCTGGGCAGCGAGGTGCGTCTGATCCTCGACGCCGCACCGGATCTGGTGATCCCCGCCCATATCAGCTTTGTCGCCAGCGTCGCCCAGTTCACGCCGAAAACCGTAGAAACCCGCGATGAGCGGCTTAAATTGATGTTCCGCGTTAAGGCGCGCATTCCGCCCGAGCTGCTGGCAGAACACCTGGAATATGTGAAAACCGGTCTGCCGGGCATGGCCTACGTCCGACTGGATAACCAGCAGCAATGGCCTGCCATGCTGATGGTGAGGCTGCCGCAATGAAACGGGACGCACATCCCCCTGTCGCTCGGCTTGAGCACGTCGGACAGCGTTTCGGCACGACCGTGGCGCTCAACGACATTACGCTGACCATTCCGTCTCGCTGCATGGTGGGGCTGATTGGCCCGGACGGCGTGGGCAAATCCAGCCTGCTGTCGTTGATTGCCGGCGCGCGAGTGATTGAACAGGGTAATGTGATGGTGCTCGGCGGCGATATGCGCGACGCCCGACATCGTCGCGATGTCTGCCCGAAGATCGCCTGGATGCCGCAGGGATTGGGTAAAAACCTCTATCACACGCTGTCGGTCTACGAAAACGTCGACTTCTTCGCCCGTCTGTTCGGTCACGATAAACGTGAGCGCGAAGCGCGTATTGATGAGCTGCTGCACAGCACCGGGCTGGCGCCGTTCCGCGATCGTCCGGCGGGGAAACTCTCCGGCGGCATGAAGCAGAAGCTCGGCCTGTGCTGCGCGCTGATCCACGATCCTCAGCTATTGATCCTCGATGAACCCACTACCGGCGTCGACCCGCTCTCCCGCGCGCAATTCTGGACGCTTATCGACAGTATCCGCGAGCGCCAGCCTGACATGAGCGTGCTGGTCGCGACCGCCTATATGGAAGAAGCCGAGCGCTTCGACTGGCTGGTCGCGATGAACGACGGGGAAGTGCTGGCCACCGGCAGCGCGGAAGAGCTGCGTACACAAACCGCCAACCCGACGCTGGAACAGGCGTTTATCACGCTGCTGCCGGAAGCGCAGCGCAATGCGCACCAGCAGGTGATCATCCCCCCGCGCGACGCGAGCGAAGAAGAGATTGCCATTGAGGCCCGTGGCCTGACCATGCGCTTCGGCGATTTTGTCGCAGTTGACCACGTTAACTTCCGCATTGCCCGCGACGAGATTTTTGGCTTTCTGGGGTCTAACGGCTGCGGTAAATCCACCACCATGAAGATGCTGACCGGGCTGCTGCCCGCCAGCGAGGGCGAAGCCTGGCTGTTCGGCCAACCGGTGGATCCGAAAGATATCGCCACCCGTCGCCGAGTGGGCTATATGTCGCAGGCATTTTCGCTCTATAGCGAGCTGAGCGTATGTCAGAACCTGGAGCTGCACGCAAAGCTGTTCCATATACCGGATGAGGAGATCCCTGGCCGTGTGGCGGAAATGAGCCAGCGCTTTATGCTCACCGAGGTCGAGGATGCCCTGCCCGCAGCGCTGCCGCTGGGGATCCGTCAGCGCCTTTCGCTGGCGGTGGCGGTGATTCATCGTCCGGAGATGCTGATCCTCGATGAACCGACTTCCGGCGTCGATCCGGTCGCGCGCGATATGTTCTGGCAGCTGATGGTAGACCTGGCGCGACGGGATAAAGTCACCATTTTTATTTCCACCCACTTTATGAACGAAGCCGAACGCTGCGACCGTATTTCACTGATGCATGCCGGCAAGGTGCTGGCCAGCGATACGCCGCAGGCGCTTGTGGAACAGCGCGGCGCGGCCACGCTGGAAGCGGCTTTTATCGCTTATCTGCAGGAGGCTTCTGATCCGGTTCCCGTCGCGGAAATGGTGGATACGCCGCGTAAGAGTGAGAACGAGCCGCCGCGTCAGGCCTTTAGTTTGCGGCGCCTGTTCAGCTACAGCCGCCGCGAGGCGCTGGAGTTGCGGCGGGATCCGGTGCGCTCAACGCTGGCGCTGCTCGGTACGGTGATCCTGATGTTTATCATGGGCTACGGGATCAGCATGGACGTGGAGGATCTGCGTTTTGCGGTGCTCGATCGCGATCAAACGGTCAGCAGCCAGGGTTGGACGCAGAACATTGCCGGATCGCGCTATTTTATCGAGCAGCCGCCGCTGTATAGCTACGACGATCTCGATCGCCGTATGCGCAACGGCGAGCTGGCGGTGGCGATAGAGATCCCACCTCACTTTGGCCGCGATATTGCCCGCGGCACGCCGGTGCAGATTGGCGTGTGGGTGGACGGCGCGATGCCAAACCGTGCGGAAACGGTGCGCGGCTACGTGCAGGCGATGCACCTTGCGTGGCTACAGGAGATGGCTGGGCGTCAGCCTTCTGCCAGCCGGGATACATCGTTGATTTCTATCGAGACGCGCTATCGCTATAACCCAGATGTGAAGAGCCTGCCGGCGATCGTTCCGGCGGTGATCCCGCTGCTGCTGATGATGATCCCGGCGATGCTCAGCGCACTGAGCGTAGTGCGGGAAAAAGAACTGGGGTCGATCATCAACCTGTACGTCACGCCGACCACCCGCAGCGAGTTTTTGCTCGGCAAGCAGGTGCCGTACATCGTGCTGGGGATGTTCAACTTTCTGCTGCTGTGCGCGCTGTCGGTGTTTGTCTTCGGCGTACCGCATAAGGGCAGCTTCCTGACGCTAACGCTGGCGGCGCTGCTGTACGTGACGATCGCCACCGGGCTGGGGCTCCTGATCTCCACCTTCATGAAGAGCCAGATTGCGGCGATCTTTGGTACGGCGATCATTACGCTGATCCCCGCTACGCAGTTTTCCGGCATGATCGATCCGGTGGCCTCGCTTGAAGGACCTGGTCGCTGGATTGGCCAAATTTACCCGACCAGCCACTTCCTGACTATTGCCCGCGGCACCTTCTCGAAGGCGTTGGGGTTGGGTGACCTGTGGGGATCGTTTATTCCCTTACTGATTGCCGTACCGCTGGTACTGGGGCTTTCCGTATGGCTGCTGAAAAAACAGGAGGGATAATGCGCGGATTACGCAATATTTATAACCTCGGCGTGAAGGAGCTGCGCAGCCTGCTCGGCGATAAAGCAATGCTGGCGCTGATCGTTTTTGCCTTTACCGTCTCGGTTTACTCCTCCGCGACGGTGATGCCGGGCTCATTGCACCTGGCGCCGATCGCCATTGCCGACATGGACAAATCGCAGCTTTCCTCACGGATTATCAATAGTTTCTATCGTCCGTGGTTTCTGGAGCCGGAGCTTATCACCGCCGATGAGATGGACGCCGGACTGGATGCCGGGCGCTATACCTTCGCTATTAACATTCCGCCTAATTTTCAACGAGATGTGCTGGCAGGAAGGCAGCCTGATTTGCAGGTAAACGTGGATGCCACACGCATGAGTCAGGCCTTTACCGGCAATGGCTATATCCAGAATATCGTTACCGCCGAGGTGAACAGCTTTGTGTCCCGCTACCGCGAAAATAGCGTGCTGCCGGTAGAATTGGCGGTGAGGATGCGCTTTAACCCAAACCTTGAGCAGGAACGATTTGGCGCGGTGATGGCGATTATCAACAATATCACCATGCTGGCGATTGTCCTGACCGGCTCGGCGCTGATTCGCGAGCGCGAACATGGAACGGTGGAGCACCTGCTGGTGATGCCGGTGACGCCGTTTGAGATAATGCTCGCCAAAATCTGGTCGATGGGGCTGGTTGTTCTGGTGGTGTCGGGGCTGTCGCTGATATTGATGGTGCAGGGCGTGCTGCAGATGCCGATTGAAGGGTCGATCCCGCTGTTTATGCTGGGGGTGGCGTTGAGCCTGTTTGCCACGACGTCGATCGGTATTTTTATGGGGACCATTGCCCGCTCCATGCCGCAGTTGGGGTTATTGATGATCCTGGTGCTGCTGCCGCTACAGATGCTTTCCGGCGGTTCCACGCCGCGTGAGAGCATGCCGCAGCTGGTGCAGGATATTATGCAAACCATGCCGACGACGCATTTCGTCAGCCTGGCACAGGCCATTCTCTATCGCGGGGCAGATTTTGCCATCGTCTGGCCGCAGTTCTTAACGTTGCTGGCGATTGGCGGCGTCTTTTTTACTATCGCGCTGGTTCGTTTTCGTAAGACGATTGGAGAGATGGCCTGATATCGCGCTGCCCGTCCCCCCGGCGGGCAGCGGCCAAATTCGCGATCCACTTCAAAAAACGCAGTTAATCCCTTCCGCTTCCGAGGATGTGTCAACCGTTTGACAGCCTTGCCGGAGGGCCGTTGTTACATTGCGGCCATCCGTCAGGACATACAGACACAGGAAGCAGCAATGAAAATCACCAAACTCACCACGTTTATTATGCACGTGCCGGTCACGAAAAATATTATCGGCGACTCAACCCATAGCATTACCCATTGGGGAATGCCGGGGGTGATGATCGAAACGGATACCGGTCTTGTTGGCTATGGCTATACCGGCACCCATGCCGATATCACCACCGACCGCCTTATCACCACGATCATTCAGGACGTTTTCGGCCCCATGCTGATCGGCGAAGATGCCAGCGAAGTCCGCTATCTGCACCGTAAGATGTCGCGCAGTTCGACCAATATCTGGGTTGGTCGCGGCGGTTTGATGCAAATGGCGCTCTCTGCCATTGATATCGCGCTGTGGGATCTTAAAGCCAAAATGGTCGAGCAGCCGCTATGGAAAGTCTTTGGCGGCTCGAAAAACACCCGCGTTCTCGCCTATAACACCGACTGCGGCTGGCTGGTCCGTGATACGGCGGAGCTGGTTGATGACTGCAAGAAAATGATTTTTGAAGAAGGGTTTAATGCCATCAAAATGAAAATCGGCAAGCCGGACCCGCGTGAGGATCTCAAACGTATTGAGGCCGTCAGAAAGGCGATCGGCGATGACGTGAATCTGATGGTCGACGCGAACGCCAAATGGGACATCAGTACCGCCAAACAATACGGCTCACGGCTGGCGGATTTCGATATCACCTGGTTTGAAGAGCCGATGTGGCACGATGACGTCGCAAGCCACCGTACGCTGGCTGAACATATCCACACGCCGATTGCGCTGGGCGAGCTTCTCTATCAATTTGATTCATTTAAAGAATTTGTGCTGGCGGGTGCCGTGGATTACCTGCAGCCCGATGCAACGCGTTGTGGGGGGCTGACGGCGGTTTGGGAAATTGCCGATCTGGGTCAGGCTTTCAATCTGCCGGTCACGCCACATCACGGTGACATGATGCAGGCGCAGCTGCACCTGGTCATGGCGCATCCTTCCTGCTCATTGCTGGAATTTATCCCCTGGACGCTGGACTGCTTCGTCGATCCGGTGGAAGTCAACGAGGGCTACTATTCTCTGCCCACCGCGCCTGGCGCCGGCACTACCCTTCGCCAGGAGGCGATTGAGCGCTTTAGCGTAAGATAAACCAACCTGTATCGCCCGGGCACCGCTCGGGCCACAACAATAATGACAAATACAAAGAGGTGATTTATGCCCGCCCCTACCGATCAGGATTTATCACTGGCAATCCGTAAATCCATTCGTCGGATCATCCCGATGGTGACGTTGATGTTTATTCTGGCCTATCTGGATCGTTCCAACATTGGCTTTGCCAAACAAGAGTTTCAGCTGGATACCGGCCTCAGTGATGCGGCTTACGCTTTCGGCGCCGGGATCTTCTTTATCGGCTATGCGCTGTTTGAAGTCCCCAGCAATATACTGCTTTATCGTATCGGCGCTCGCGTCTGGCTTGCGCGTATTATGGTGACCTGGGGCCTCGTGTCCGCGTCGATGATGTTTGCCCACACGGAGTCGGTTTTTATCTTCTTACGTTTCCTGCTTGGCGTCAGCGAAGCAGGTTTCTTCCCCGGGGTTATTCTTTATCTGACCTTCTGGTTCCCGCAGCATATTCGCGCGCGCGTCACCGGCTACTTTCTGTTTGGCGCACCGCTGGCCTTCATCATCGGCGGGCCGCTTTCCGGTTCACTGCTGTCGCTTGAGGGCACGGTACTGGCATTTGGTTTGCACGGTTGGCAGTTGATGTTCCTCGTGGAAGGTCTGCTCGCCTCCGCCGTTGGCATCTGGGTCTTCTTCTATCTTGATGACCGCCCTGATAACGCTAGCTGGCTGACAAAACAGGAAAAAGCGGCGCTAAATAAAACGCTGGATCAGGAGGAACAGGTCAAACTCGCCCACGGGCCGAAAGGGGTGTGGCAAGCGCTGCTGGACATCCGTGTGCTTTATTTATGCCTGATCTGGTTTACGGTGCAGGTATGCGGTTATGGGATCTACTTCTTCCTGCCGACGCAAATCGCTACGCTGATGGGCACCAAAGTGGGCTTACTGGTCGGTTTCATTACCGCTATTCCGCCGCTGTGCGCGGCTATCGCGGTGTACTACGTGCCGCGTATTTCGGAAAGATTGCAGGAGCGTCGTTATGTTGCCTCTATCACCTTTATGTCCGGCGCCGTCGGGATTGCCATCTCCGGACTCGCAGACAGTATCCCGTTGATTGCCATTGTCGCTCTGTGCGTCGCTGCTGCCGGGCACCTGGCAATGCAGCCGTTATACTGGACCTTCCCCTCTTCTTATCTTGGCGGTGCGGCAGCCGCTTCGGGCATCGCGTTGATTAACTCGATGGGGAATCTGGGAGGATTTGTGGCGCCAAACCTGCGCGTGTGGGCGGAACAAACCTTTCACTCTGCGCAGGCGGGGCTCTATTTCCTGGCCATGGTGACGGCAGCGGGCAGCCTGATGATTCTGGCGCTCCGTCGATTCGGCATTGAAAAGCCAATGAACACGCCGCCCGCAAACCGCAACGTATCGGCCAGCGAGGCAAAATATCTGCGCCACTCTGATTAACAGGAAATGATACAGTGCTACGACAACAATCAACCTCAGGCAGTCACAACGATGGTTAAGATATTGACCGTAGCACCGTCACATGATCCCGTCATTTCGCCGGAGGAGATCAACACTATTCTGCTTGGCAGCAGTTGGTTTCGCGCACTACCGGATTATTTCATTGAACAGATGGTGTCCCGCGCCACTCTGTATCAATACGAGAATGGTGAAATCATTCACTACCGCGGTGATGAATCGCTGGGTTTGTATGCGGTCATCACCGGTTCCGTGAAGGTGAGTTCCGTCTCTGCCGATGGCAGAGAGTGTATTTTCCGCTATCTTTCGCCGGGCAACTGGTTCGGCGAAATTGGCATGATCGATAAGTCTACCCGCACCCACGATGCGAGGGCGATCGGTAAGACGACACTCCTGACGCTAAAGCCCCGCGACGTTGAATTCCTTCTGCAAAACTACCCGATTCTTCATCGTTTTCTGGCGTTACTGTTGTGTAAAGTGGTACGCAATGCCTTCACCATGCTGCATGACAGCACGTTGTTATCGGTGTCTGCGCGCCTCGCAAAGCGTTTAGTCAGCCTATCAGAGGGATACGGCGAGCCGCATGAACGGGGAGTGTTGATCAATCTCTATCTGACGCAGGACGATCTGGCGACAATCATTAATACAACTCGCCAAACCATCAATAAACGGTTGGTTGCGTGGGAGAAATTAGGATGGATAGACGCGAAGTACGGCAAAATTTTAATCGTCAATATCAATGCACTCAGGCAGTTATATGCTGATGAAGACGAATAGCGCGATCTGATCGCTTTTTCTATTTCGCACAGACGCAAAAAAGCCCATCCGTCAGGATGGGCTTCTTCACTTATTTGATGCCTGGCAGTTCCCTACTCTCGCATGGGGAGACCCCACACTACCATCGGCGCTACGGCGTTTC
>PPYF01304824.1_pt1 | contig 18618 bp, 9 predicted proteins | sample 1559871 | NCBI WGS metagenome assembly PPYF01 (sample SAMN08240021, study PRJNA423297) | Human gut metagenome, whole genome shotgun sequencing project. | reverse complement strand
AACCTTCTCGGCGTCGGCAAGCGTCAGTGCCATCGGCTTCTCGATCACAACATGGCAACCAGCCTGAATAGCTTCGATAGCCATCGCAGCGTGCAGGCCGTTCGGGGTACAGATATTCACGACATCGATCGCGAGACCGCTCTGCAACAACTCCTCCAGAGAGGAAAAGAAAGGAACGTCGTAGGCTTCGATACCCAGTTCTTCACGGGGACGGATGTCACAAAGGGCTACCAGTTCGGCATCCGGATCGCGGGTCACCATCTCGGCATGGCGTTTACCGATATGGCCACAACCGACTACTGCGAATTTTATCTTTTTATCCATAATCATATCTTATTTGAGGGCGAGTTTGGAACTCGCCTCTACGAGGGTTTCTGTTATGTATTGCTGTTGTTCGATCGGCATCTCGGTGTGAATGGGCAGGGAAAGGACGGATTCACACAAACGGGTGGCGACGTCCAAACTGCCGGAGATGCGGGAAATAGAGCCGTATGCTTCCTGGTGATGCACAGGCAACGGGTAATAAACCATCGAAGGGATTCCCCGCTCCTTCAACAGACCTTGCAGTGCATCCCGGTTACCGTCTTTCACCTGGATTGTATATTGGTGATAGACATGGGTGGAAAACGGGGAACGCGCCGGCAGAACAAACTGTTCGCAAGCGGCAAGCGTCTCGTCATAGCGGGCGGCAACCTTCCGGCGGGCTTCGGTGAAGGCTGTGATATGCTTCAACTTGACATCCAGAATAGCGGCCTGCAACGTGTCTAAGCGGGAGTTGCAGCCAATCCGTTTATGATGATATTTACATTCCTGTCCATGATTGGCAATCATGCGGATACGCGTTGCCAACGCCTCGTCCGAGGTCATCAACGCGCCGCCGTCGCCATAGCACGCCAACGGCTTGGAGGGGAAAAAGGAAGTTATCCCGATATGCCCGATTGTCCCGGCCTTCTGCACCCGTCCGTCCGGGAAAGTATATTCCGCCCCGATAGACTGGGCATTATCTTCTATCACATACAAATGATAAGCGTCGGCAAAGGCCATAATCGTCTCCATTTCACAGGATTGTCCGAAGAGGTGGACAGCGATAATCGCTCTTGTCCGCTCAGAAACGGCCGCTTCTATCTTCTGCGGATCGATATTGAATGTGCGCGGATCGACATCGACAAGCACTGGCGTCAGTCCTAACAACGCGACCACTTCGGCAGCAGCGATATAGGTGAACGCCGGCAGAATCACCTCATCGCCCGGCTCGAGTTCCAGCGCCATCAGGGCAATCTGCAACGCATCCGTACCGTTTCCGCAAGGAATCACGTAAGGAATCCGGAGATATTCGCCCAAATGCGCTGAAAAGGTTTTCACCTGCGGGCCGTTAATGAAGGCACAATTGTCGATCACACGTTGCATGGCTGCGTCTATCTCCTCCTTGAAGCGGAGATATTGTCCGTGCAAATCGACCATTTGTATCTGTTCCTCAAACATTTTCTTCCCGAAGGTGTTTATTTCACTTCGCTGCCGGGTTTCACAGCTTTCTCCGGCATAATTACGGAGAGGCTTCCGTTGAAATCTTCGGCGGACAGTATCATTCCTTCGGAGACGATACCTTTCAGTTTGCGCGGTGCTAAGTTGGCGATGAAGCAAACCTGCTTGCCGACGAGATCTTCGGGTGCGTAGTGCTGGGCGATACCGGAGACGATCGTACGTTTTTCCAAACCGTCGTCGATGCGGAACTGAAGCAGTTTGTCCGCTTTAGGCACCTTTGTACATTCCAGGATCGTCCCGACACGGATGTCTAACTTCGTAAAGTCGTCGAAGGCGATGTTCTCGCGAACCGGCTTTGCCCTGTAGTTGGCTTCTTCATTTGCTTTCTTGGTGTCGAGCAGCTTCTGCACCTGCGCTTCGATCACACTGTCTTCGATCTTTTCAAACAACAGTTCGGATTTGCCTAACTGATGGCCGGCTTCCAGAAGGTCGGTCGAGCCGAGACGGTTCCAGCCTAACGGCGCGACGTTCAGCATCTTGTTCAGTTTCTCCATGCTGAAGGGCAGGAACGGTTCGAAGGCGATCGCCAGGTTAGCCGTGATCTGCAGGGCGATGTTCATGATTGTTGCCACACGTCCCATGTCGGTCTTAGCCAGCTTCCAAGGTTCGGTGTCGGCCAGGTATTTGTTACCGATGCGGGCCAGGTTCATGGCTTCCTTCTGGGCGTCGCGGAAATGGTATGTATCCAGCAGGCGCTCTACGTCGGCTTTCACGTTGGCGAAGTCCGTCAGCGTCTGGCGGTCATAGTCGGTCAGTTCACCGGCTGCGGGCACTTTTCCTTCAAAATACTTCTCGGTCAGCACCAGTGCGCGGTTGACGAAGTTACCTAAGATGGCAACCAGCTCGTTGTTATTGCGTGCCTGGAAGTCTTTCCATGTGAAATCGTTATCCTTCGTTTCCGGTGCATTGGCAGTCAGGACATAGCGCAGGACATCCTGCTTGCCCGGCATATCGACCAGATATTCATTCAACCAGACAGCCCAGTTGCGGGAAGTGGAGATCTTATCACCTTCGAGGTTCAGAAACTCGTTGGCCGGCACGTTTTCCGGCAGGTTGAAACTGCCTTCCGCCTTCAACATCGCCGGGAAAACGATGCAGTGGAACACGATGTTATCCTTTCCGATGAAATGGACCATCTTGGTTTCCGGATCTTTCCACCAGGTTTCCCAGCTTTCGGGCAGCAACTCTTTCGTGTTGGAGATATATCCGATAGGCGCATCGAACCAGACATACAGCACTTTGCCTTCAGCACCTTCCACCGGAACGGGGATTCCCCAATCCAGGTCGCGGCTTACGGCGCGGGGCTGCAAGCCCATATCCAACCAGCTCTTGCACTGGCCGTAGACGTTCGGTTTCCATTCCTTGTGTCCTTCCAGAATCCACTGGCGCAGGAACGGTTCCCATTTATCGAGAGGCAGATACCAGTGTTTGGTTTCCTTCATCACCGGCTGGCTTCCACTGATCGCGGATTTCGGATTGATAAGGTCTGTCGGGCTCAGGGATGTGCCGCAGGCTTCGCACTGGTCGCCGTAGGCCTTTTCGTTTCCGCAGTGAGGGCAAGTTCCGGTGATATAGCGGTCGGCAAGAAATTGTTTTGCCTCTTCGTCATAATACTGTTCGCTCGTTTTCTCGATGAATTCGCCTTTGTCATATAAGGTACGGAAGAAATCCGAGGCAACCTGGCGATGTGTAGCCGAAGTCGTGCGGGAATAGATATCGAAGGTGATACCGAAATCCTCGAAAGACTTCTTGATAATGCCATGATAGCGGTCAACCACATCCTGCGGAGTGATGCCTTCTTTCTTCGCTCTCAACGTGATAGGCACCCCGTGTTCATCCGATCCACCAATCATCAGAACTTCTTCTCCCTTCAGGCGAAGATAGCGTGCATAAATATCGGCAGGCACATACACTCCGGCCAGATGACCGATGTGCACCGGCCCGTTCGCATACGGCAACGCCGTAGTAATCAGTGTTCTCTTAAACTGTTTTTCCATACCTTGTGTTCTCTTTTTGAGGCACAAAGGTAAGGAATAATTTGGTTAGACGGAAAAGATAAGTCATCGGATTACAATCTTTACCGATTCGCCACTTCCTACCTTCACCACATACATACCATCCGGCAACAGATAAGACGAATAACCGGCTGGGACACCGGCCTTCTTAATCAGTTTTCCATCCATGCTCCAGACAGACAGTTCGGAAACTTCAGGTGACTGAATGTGCAAAGAACCTCCGGTCGCATAAATACGCGCAGCCGGAACCGATACGTTTTCATTGCCGACCGGCATATTCGAAGCGGCAAAAGATCCTTTCAACGTACAATTATCCGTCACCACATATTGATAAGGATTCAAGGTGTTGCCATCCTCCCATTTCACAAACATATTCCCCTTGCTGGGCGTTGCCGTCAATGTGACGACCGTACCATGCTTCAACATACCGACCCGACTGGCTCTAACCGTCCCGCCATCCTGCTGTTCGAGAGAAACGACATATTCATTCAACTTCAACCCGGAGACCTCCACCTTCACATCCTCCGACAGATCGGGAAGCGTATAGAATAATGTTTTCGTTTCAGAAGAAGCCCTCAAAGACAAGGCTGTGTCCAGCTCCTTTCCATTGGCGAAGACTTTGACATCGCTCTGGCTATATGACGGCAAAACGACCAGTTTCAGTTGAACAGATTCTCCTTTCGCCACAACCGCCGCATTCGCATTGACGGCACCCATTCCTGCACCGGCAAGGACAGGCAGTTTAACGCATACGGCATCCTGCCCTGTTTCAGGCAGGAACAACGGGAATAATTGTGACACATCGGCAGCCGTTACGATGCGGGGATTATCGGTTTTGCCATCATTCCATTTCGAAAATACTTGTCCTTCCGGCGCGTCAGCCTGTAATACAATCATGGCATCCGTGAATAAAGAGAGACCGGACACATCTGAACCGGTTTCCACATCGATAGCCGACACATGCTCTTGCAATACCGGTTTCACCTTGTTACGGACGATTCCATCTACAGAAATACGAATATTTTCCGAAATATCATATAAACTATAAACTTCCTGGTTCACGTTCAATTTTTCATTATTGGCATATACGACAGGGACAGATTCGTTGTAATCCGCATCCAGACGCAAATAGAACTTGAATTTGCCACCCGGCTTGACTTCAGTCGAATATCCCGTAAGCGGTTTGACTGTCACCCCTTCCAATTCGGGAAGAATAACAGAAAATCCGGCACTGTCCTTCACGAAGCGTGCCTGCAACGTCACATCCGACTCGGCCATAAACGTACGAGGATTAGCTATCTCACCGTCCGTCCACGACTGGAATTTATAATTTTCATCTGCCGTAGCCATCACCGAAACGGGATCGCCATGATTGACGGTCCTGAAATTCTCTGCATCCTCATCACCGGTAAAAGCAATCACGCCATTAGCCGACTGTACCAAAGTAATCAGATGGGTCACACCGGAAATACCACTCACATTGACAGTCACGTCAGAGGTCTGGTTGCTCAAGGTGTAAATGCCATAAACATCAGGGATGATAACAGTTCCGTTAGCTGTCACCTTTATGGAATCCAATGTCTGGAAATAGTTCTTATCCACAATCAGCTTGAATTCAAAAGCCCCACCACTTGCTACGGCTTCCACGACTTCGCCCCCTTCGGGATTGCTGGCTGTAATTCCTTTCGGCAGATTGAACGTGACAGTGATCTTTCCAGAACGGAACACGATGTTACGGGTCGTAACGCCATCCTTGCAACCAGACTTACGGGCTATAGCTTGTACGACAATCGTTTTGGTGGCAGTCGTAATAGTGCTTACCTGAAAAGCTCCGGTATAGAGTTTCGGAGTAGAACCGTCTATACTGTACAGCAAGGAATCGCATTCCCCACCTTTTTCCATCGTGACTGTCACGGATTCTCCACTCGGTATATAATCCGTATTGACAGGATCGGTCGTTACTTTAGGAGCCGAAACTGCCGGGCGCGGATCAGTAAAGACAGCCGAAATAGTCAAACCACCTTCGGCAGGCATCTTCACCGTTTGGGGGCTGGTCGTATATTCGGTATTATTGACAACCAGTTTCGACAATTTATAACCAGCCGAAGCAGGCGTTGCCGTGATTGTCAACGAGGTGTTCGCCCCGACCTTATCACCAGACTTCACTTCCGTCGATCCACTCTTTACTGTAATCGTCCCGTTCGTCGGGCGTGATATCTGCACTAAGTTTCCCATTGTCCACTCGGCAAAGAACTTCCGGTCGCCGGTCGTCCCGACAGGGATAGCGGTCTGCACCTCATCGTCCAGCATATCGCTGGCATGCCATCCGACAAAAGTAAAGTTATCACGTTGCGGGACAGGCAACACGACATTGTCTTCAATAGTATATTTCACCGGTGCATCTGTCAGGTTTGTACCGTGGTAGCAGTCGTATTCAATTTTATATTCCGTCAATGTCCATTTGGCATAGAGAGTAAAATTACCAGACGTCCCTTTTGCCACCGATGCACCGTAAGCCTGCGTCAGCCCAGCATCTTTATACCACCCGGCAAAAGAATAGCCCATCCTTTTCGTCTTCATCGGAAGCTGGAATGCTTCAGTCTCGACAGTATAAGGAAGAGTAACCTGATCAGAACCACCGTTAGTTTCAAAGGTGATGGCATATGAAATAGGAGACCACTTGGCATAATAGGATCTCGCTCCTGTCGATCCGATCGCAATAGAAGAAACAACCGTACCTGTCAATGCCTCATTGTCACACCAGCCTTCAAATGTATAATGTTCTTTGGAAGAAATAGTTGGCAATACGATCTCCTTTTCTATCGTATAAGTAGCAGGAACATGTTCTGGAATTGTTCCTCCATTCCAATAGAAAGTCAATGGATATTCAATTAAACTCCATTTAGCATAATAAATTCTATTATCCGTAGAGCCTTGCACTATTTCAGTTTGTTTATCTCCCGTAAATTCTCCATTCAAATACCACCCCTCGAAATCATATCCTGTGCGAGAAGGAATAGGCAATTTGATCGTTTCTGACTCTTCTGTAAAAATATCAGGAGGATTTATTACATTTGTTCCACCATTCAATACATACGATATGCTATATGACAGCAACCATTTGGCATAATAGGTTTTATCTCCGGTAGAACCTTTTTCTATCTTCGTCACAGCTATCCCCGCAAAATCGGCACTATCGAACCAGCCTATAAAAGCATTATTCGTTTTTGTCGGGACAGGAAGCGTTATTTCGTCTTCCACCGTATATGTCGTTTCATAAGTACCCGGCATTGTTCCGGTATTCACATTATAAGTGATCGTATAGATTTGTGACCACTTTGCGTAATAAGTTTTATCACCCGTACTCCCTTTAGGCAAAGACATAACGACATTTCCCGAAAAATCAGAAGAAGTATACCACCCCATAAAACGGAAACCTTTCCGTATGGGTGTAGGCAAGGTAATATTATCTGATTCAATGGTATAAGAACCATTAGATATTACATTTCCTCCATTGGTGTTATATATTATACTATATGATATAGGTTGAACATTCAACTCACCGCTCATAGATGTAACTTCTGCGTTCTGTAAACTTCCCCCTTTATAGATTCCATATCCGATAGGCAGGAAATTACTGATATTTTTATAAGCTGAGATACTGGTTCCTCCACCGGTATTTTTAATCGTACCTCCTGTCAAACTTGCATTTCCGGATGAAATTACCAAAGAGGCTTTACTTGAACTTTCTGAGTAAATGACAGCTCCCGATCTTACATTCACAGTTCCACTCGTTAAAGTTATAGCTTCATGTTTCTTACTGTAGATAGTTGCTTCCACGTTTAATGTTCCACCATTGACCCAAATAGCAGAATGATTATCTGTTTCTTGGTTATATAAAGATCCACTACCTTTTATAGTTAAAGTTCCACTATTGATATCAAATATATCTATTTCGTAATAATAAGTTGTCCACCATTTAGTATATGAACCATTATAATAGTTGTTTCCATTCAAATCCAATATCAAATCATTACCAGTAATCGCTATCACATTTGCAGCTTCGACATTTTTCGATAATGTTACAGTATTTCCACTCCAAGAAGTATTACCAGCTCCTATTGCATTTGCTAAACCTTCCCCAGTATCCACCGCCTCGCCCCTCGCCGAGCAAAGCAGTCCCGCAATCAAAACGATCCAACCAATTAAAAAGCTATTTCTTTTCATCTTTCTATCCATTATTTTTTATTCCAGCTATCTTTAATTCTTTAGTATTTGGGAGTAATTCAATAATTCGGCAATTCTTTTTTCATATGCCGGACTGCCAACCAAAGAGAGGATAGATCCGATTCAACAGCGTTTCAATACGGACCTTATCAAACATAGAGTAAATCTTTAGAGATATTTTGTAAGAAAAATCTTTTGTTTCTATAAACAAACTCCTCAAATCCAACCTTTTCAAAAAACGTTCAATTGTCAATCTACTCAAACACCAGCTCGCACTCATCCAAATACATCACGCTGCTCGTGCTGCCTGTGAAGTAGTCACCGTATTTGCTGGCAGAAGCTACGATCAGGATGTATTTCGGGTGGGTGAAGTAGTCGCGATAGGTCAGGTTGATTTTGAACTGTTTGTAATCGCTACCTGTCGCTTCGTTCGACTTCAATTCACCGAATGCGATCATCGATTCGTTATTCCAAGTCAGGTCGACAAAAGTACCTGTTGTCGTGTTGACACGGAACGGAGCACTCCAATCGAACAAGCCGATATAGATGTGGCATGAATCCGTCTGCCCCATCAAGGCATCGTACGGAGCCTTTGCCTGATCGATCACGCCCGGCATATATTTGTAATATCCCTTCAACGCTGAAGGTCTTCCGGTATAAGGCTGTCCGAAATCGAGTTCAGCCCCTTCAATACCAGCCAAACCGACAAAATCGCCCGTATAGATATTACCGGCGGCGAACTTGCTGGCTATGCTGATGTAATCGGAAGCCATCTTGACAGCACGGCCTTTCACCACATCGCCTGTTTCAGGTGCAGTCGGGTTACGGCTGGCAATGCTGGCACCCTCGTTGCCGGAATCCCAGAAGTGGTCGGCATCATCCAATGTCGCATTCGGATACCAAGTCTTCTCGTTTTTCATCACCCAATCGTCAAAGCCGAGATTCGGAACCTGCATGACCGTATCGGTTGTGAACGTCAGCGTCTCGCTGACCGTCCCGTTCATCGTCAACCGGTATTCGTAATCCGTCCCCGGCGTCAAGTGAGTCATCATAATCAAAAAGTCTTCTCCCTCATAGCTTATTTCGTTAGACAGGACAGATTCCCAAACGGTCTCGCCTACCTTACGGTATTCGGCTTCCACTTCTCCTTTCGATATCGACCCGCTGACATATGCACGGCGCGTCCAAGCGGAAAGCTGTGTCAATTGGACATTCGCATTCGGATATTGGACGCTCAAGGTCCACTCTTCCGTCTCGCCGAATGCTGTCACATAGAAAACACGCGGACGGGTAAAATCAACCACCTTCGAAGGGTCGGGAGTCGTCTGTGCGATCGAACTTCCTAATCGCAGTTCTTCTATTTCAATGTTCCGTAAAGAAGGCTGCTCGGTCGAATCTACATAGACAATGACGTTCTTCGTATAATCGTCTACCAAAGCCGAACCTACCTGATTCTTGATCTTTATCTTACGCACGATATCCCGCGAAACATTGACCGTCCATTCATAATCCTGATAAAGGCTCAGGCGAAACTTCACCGGATTCAGGAAATTCACCCGTGTATTCATGCCGGCAGGCAAACTATCAGCCGAGACAAAGCCGGTATCCGGGAAATGAGCAATATCAAGACAGGCAGCCGAATCCGGATAGACCTTCATGCCCTCCGTCACGACCAGCTTTTCAACGCGCAAATCCCGCAGGTCGATCGTATCGGCCACTTTTATCTCTACAGTATTCGAAGCTCCGAGGATACGGCAGGAAGTCATACCGGCAACCTCCATCTCCGTGATCTGTCCGATAATGGTCGGATACGGCAGATCGTTTTCGACACATCCTATCCAAGACAATACCAGCAATCCGAACGTAAGAAATATGCTTTTTCGTTTCATACCGCTTCCTTATAGATAAAAAACAATACCCAAGTCGATCGAGAGCAGATTTATCTTAAAGTTTGCCGAACTGGAAGTACGTTTGCCATCATACACCTGATCTTTTTTCTGATCATACCAGTTAAAGTTCAAACCGGCGACGGCGATAGATGCCTCCACTGCCGTAAAATCATTGACAAAACAGGTGATACCCGGTGCGACACCGATATTCAAGTTATGCTTCAACTGATGCACACCCGACAATCCGCTTCCCAAATCCGAACTGCTCGTACTTTTTGAAAAGCCGTACAGCAAACGTGCCTCATTAAACAAACCGAAACGTTTGCTATCCCCCAAATTTAAGTATGTACGGATAAAAAAAGCAGCCGAATAGGTATTCGATTTATCATTCCACTCGTTTATATCCAAACTGATATCATCTCCTAACGAAAGTGACAGGTTATCTAATTTCGTATAAGAACGCGAATAAGCCAAACGCCCGCCGATACTGATATTGTCACGGATGAAATAGCTAACCAAAGGTGTCACTTTAAATGTATATCCTTCCGAATCGATATCTTTCAACAACGACATAAATTCGAAATTATCATCCACATGTTCCGAGTAGGAGAACGTCGCCCCTACCATCCATTGCCCTTTCGGGATAAATGTCTTCATCACGATTCCCCGATCATATTTATTCTCTCTCGCCGAAAGTACCGTCACGGCACAAAGCAGAAGCAAAAGCAGACTCGTTATTTTTCTCATATTTTGTTTATTCGTTATTCGTTTGTGAAAGAGGCAGCGTTGTAATCATATTCCAAATTAAATTCATCGATATACAATGTACTGCCTTTACCTCCTGTAAAATAATCTCCATAGCGGCTTGCCGCAGCTACAACCACTATATAAGATGGAGTTACATCTGTTTTCCGATATTTGATATCTATTGAAAACTTTTTATAACCATTTGCTTCTTCTCCGGAAATAACTTCTTTCGCCACTAATTCACCATAAGCAATGACAGAAGCATCGTTAGGGTCAAACAATTGGCGACTTTTCGGATTTGTACGTATCTCATAATTTTTTGTACACAATGCTATATAAATGATACATTGATCAGAATCTCCACTTTTCAAATCAGGATCTACTTTTGAATCCCATTGTTCCATATAATCTATGTTTACTGGAGTATATTTATAATATCCAGTCAATTTTGTAGGCTTAGCAGTAAATGGTTGTCCAAATGACAAGATACCATTCGTTCCATCTATGTCAACAAAATTACCAGTAAACATACTTGCTGAAGCAAATGCCCCAATGCCAATAAAGCCAATCCACGTAGACTGTAACTTAGCAGCTTTACCCTTGACTACAACACTTTCTTCAGGAGAAGTAGGATTATTTTCGCCCGCAGTATTTGCGCCAGTATTTCCAGAATCCCACCATTTAGATACATCTACATTAGGAAACCAAGTCTTACCATTTTTAAACCATTCATCAAATGTATTATTTTTTAAATTTACAATCGGAGACGTTGTAAAAGTTTTGACATCCCCTTGAGCATCTGTACCTGAAACTGCATAGTATTCATACTCTGTACCTGGCATGATATTTTCAATCAACAATAAAGAAAAATCACCTGTTTGCTCATTATAAATAGTTGCATCATATCTCTGAAAATCTGTATCTGCTTTCTTTTTAAACATAAAGCCGATATTATCTCTGTCAATGGAATTACCTCTTAATGTCACAAATTTCGCCCATACAACCGGCTCTTCCGTTGTTACATTCACATTCGGACGAATTTCATAAATGAATTGTACAGTCGTTTCCTGATGCAAATTATCCAAGACAGAGAACGTAAACGTATGAGTGGCCATTTGAGTTGCTGAAGCAGGGTCTAATGCTTTAGCAAAATCAGTCAACACGAATGTCAGTTTTTGCTTGTCCTTTACTTCTTGTATCGGGAAACCTAATTGCTGCAAACGCGTCCGTGCAGCATCCGTCAGGTTACAAAGATCAAACGATGGAATATCGGCAAACTGGAAAGAAGTCGTTTCCACTTTCAACTGCTTGATGCCGTTCGGGGCTTCTATTGTCAAAGAATGTTCCGGAACCACCGGATTGTCAGCCTTTTTATAGACAATCTTATTTTCCGTAAAACCATCAAGTGTCAATTTGGGAGCCGACTTGCCGAAAAGATCTTCCTCTTTGATGAAGATTCCGTAATATATCGTATCAGCTTTTTCATCCACTATGATCCCATCGAAATCAGCTCCAGCTTCTTCATTTCCACCACCATCATCAAGCGAGTATTTTATTTTATAAAAATACTGTTCTTTAATATCCGGAAAAACACGTTGCATGGTAAACTCGTTTCCATCCAAATTGACTAATCTTAAATCAGCCGTAAGCTTCTCTGCTTTAAAAAAGCCGGCACGAGTCTCATCTCGCGTATAAAGCAAGCTCCCGGAAGTATTGGAAACTGTTGTTTCATAGCGACTGAAATAATTAGCAAGATTGCCGGCATACTCGACTGCAACTTTCGTATTCGAAATCTTGCAAACAATCTGTACGGAGGTTATTTCGCCGGACTGAATTGTTATTTCTTTCGAACCGGAATAGAAAGGTTTTTCCCACCCTGCTTCTTCCGACTGGTTTGATTTTACTGAAATCGTATACGTTCCTACCGGAAGAACGATTTTCTTACCCTTCACCTCATCGATATAATCGGAATAGCTTTTTATCGTATCTCCTTCCGCTGCAATTATATCGACGCGAAGAGACTCATTCGTGACAGCCGATTCCGCCTTTGTCAGCAATGTAGCATCTTCTTCGATACCTAAATACAATGCGCCTGTCGGTATTCCTACCGATTCTTCATCACAGCTCACTCCCCATAATATCAAACTACACAAGCAAGCAAATATATATAACTTCATACTGTTCATCACTCATTAATCGTTCAAGTTCCTTACCGTTAATATCTTAGAAGCTTTTTGACCTAACTGATCCGTCGCAGTTATGGTAAAGAGATAATCGCCTCCTCCCAAACCTGCAATCATCGGCATAAAAGAAGAGATATCAAACGTTGTAGACGTAGCACCTTTTGTTGCTGACAATCCTAATTTTGACAAAGTTTCTTTCAAACCCTCATCACAAATATCAAACTCGGAAGTCAGCCCGACAGCCGGTAATAATGCCTCCAATGTTGATGAAGTTATTTTTACAACTAACGAAGCTAATTTACCCGGTGTATTAATCTTCACACGCACAGTTTTATTGCCTGCACCCGATATCTCGATCGGTTGGCTTATGTCCAATCCTGCATCCCCTACAATTGTAGGTTTAGCCACCGTGTCACCACCTTCATTATCATCGCCACCATCATCCTCACCACCGGCATCGATAAAATCCGAAGGAATCTCTATCACATATTCTTTCTCGACCAAGGATATGTCGACCTTAATCACCGGATTTTTAACTGAAGCTGAATCATCCGGCACAACAGGATCATCCGGTTCTACAGGTTCGTTATCATCCGGTTCATCAGGAGAACTGTCACCTTCTTCAAGATCCAAGTCGATCAATATATTATTATATTGTTGGATCTCCTCATTTTTCGACATGTCGTAATTATATACCAAACTCTTTCCACCATTCTTCATAGTCGCATATACAGTAAACTGTAAAATGCCGGTATTTTTCAAATAGGTTGTCCTCTTTTCCCCGTTCTGGGTAGTCAAAGCTCCCACTTTATTATCGATAACGATCGAATAGTCATCATTAAATTTCTTCAAGAAATCATCCGAACAATGAAACGTAACTTTCTTATTGCTCAACACACAATCCGTAATCACCTTTGCCACTTCCTGAGGAGTGATTTCACACACATTCGTACCGGAATAAAAGGGCTTGTCGAAACCGGCATTCACATCTTCTCCCAACGTCGCCCGAATCGAATAATTACCGGCAGGCAGCAACAAGCCTCCCTCATTCTTCAAATCGGCGTAACTATCATAATGTTTGACCGTATTCCCGTTTTCATCAATGATATCTATAGCAAACTCATTGACATCCAATATAACAGTCTGCGAACCAGTAGCATTTCCTCCCTTCGAAACAGGGATATCCGCTTCTTTTTCCGGCTTCAACTCCAGATCCAGCAACCCTTGGTTTTCTATGGTTGTGTTATCAGTCTGACCTTTATCAGTTTGTCCCAATATCTCCTTCTTCATCTCACAAGAGAAAAAAAGAAGAGAAGAAAACAACAATAACAGGTATTTATATCTCATATGCTTATTCTCCTATACATTTAGTCGTTAACCGTAAACCTTTTGTTTCAGCTTCTCCTGCATCCAAGGTTATAATATAGTATTCCCCAATCGATACTTTATCTGTATTAGAATTGCATACATAATAGGTCCGTTCCGGATAGGTCAGATTATCCAACTTAACCGTAACTTTCAATACTAAATCCTTACAATCATTCAGGAAATAAGCCGGTTTTGTATGCTTATCCGGATCAAACGTCCACGATGCTTCCTCATCATAAACAGTCACTGAATAGCTGTAATTAAGAGGTTCGGCTTCCAACTTCGCTTTGAATCGGTCGGACAAGCGAAGCTCCACGCCCACGCTTTCAAACGTACAAGTAAAAGCAGGAACAGACGTGACTGTTTTTTCTTCAATCACAAAATCCTGTTTCCCTTCGAAATAAGGAGTTTCAGACACTTGGTCGGCAACCACCGTCTGATCGTATGAAGAAGCAACAACCTGATAATCTCCTACCGGCAAAACCAATGGCATGCCGGAATCAATCATAGCCGAATAAGAAACAAAACTCATGTGTTTCGTATATGTACCATCCGTACCCTGTTGATCGATCCGGATCGAAAATGTGGAAGGTTCCAAACCAAAAGCACCTTTTGTCACAATTACCGGAATCTCCGTTTCGCTTTGGACAGATGGTTTTTCCAATCGGAACGCTCCGGAACCTTTACAAAAACCATTATCTATCCCTGCATCTTTTTGACAAGCAGAAAAGAATGTCAGAATAGAGATTAATAGAATATATATCTTTTTCATTTTTTATTCATAAATGAGTTCAACTTCGTCAACTGTTAAAACATTGCCAACAAAACGGGAATCCGCATTTCCCGAGAATTCTCCCACACTACCCTTGACGACATCTAATGCAGGAACTGAAGCTGTGCTTGATATAAAGACAATGTACATATGCGTTGCTTTTAATGATGTATTTAAGTACTTAACGTCAACTTTCGCTTCTACAAAAGAACTCTGATCTTGGTTTCGAACCAATTCCCCCCGACCTAATTCCGTAACAGAATTTTGATCTCTATTTTCAACAACGATATAAGCCTTAAATGATTCACTATTCATTGATTTAAATTTATAATAAAATTTAAACCCTGTCGGCCGTACCGTGAATACATGTCCATAGTCAAATGTTTCGGACTCTCCTCCTGCTATAGCAGAATGAGAACCTATAAACAACATTCCTGCAGCTCGTTTTTTAGCAGTCCATCCTCCCGTTGTCTGTGAATAAGTACTGCCTTCACCAAAACCTAAAGAACTTATTTCTGCAGCCTTTCCCGAATAGCCATTATCAGTTGGAACAGTTCCTGAATAAGATGTATAATAACAGGTAGTACCTGAATTTTGAGAATTTGTCAAGGCATTACGCGTTGCCCACCAACTCTGCCCTCCTTCCAAGAAAGGCCACCATTGATAAATATCAATTCCAACCCAAGCAGTCTTATCACTATATACCTTTTTTGAATGCCAGTTTTCAAAAGAGCCATCTTCCAACTCCACTACATTTTCGGTTGTTATCACAATCGGTTCCGTTACACGCTTTTCTTTTTCCCGGTAAATTGCACGTATTTCATATTGCTGTCCTCCTGATGTCAGATTCTTCAATGTATCGCATATCTCATCCGTTTGGTAAGTATGGTTCTTGCAATTATTCCAACTTCCACTACCGACTTTTCTCCATTGGAATTTAAGATTATCAGGATGTGTTCCATCAGAAACCTTTGCCCGCAAAAAAGCCCGGCAAGCAAAAGCATCCCCACCATTAGCAGACGGTGTCAACTCAAACACCGGCGCCTTTACCGTCAATGTCTTTGTCAGAGTCGGGAAACTGCGTCCTTTCTTATCTGCTAAATCCAATTTATAAGTAAATGTTTTCTCTCCTTCCGTAGGAGCCTCTAACCGGGAAGAAAAGACTTTTGGGAATTTAAGCGTTGCTGTCGCATTATTATCCGATTCAACACTAATGCCCCAATCATTATATAAAATAGTTCCATCGGTTAGAATATTATACACCTTATCACCTACCCCGTCATTAATTGTCAATGTCGTTTTCGTTTCATCGATTATACCTTCAGCCTCAAATTTAGCTTCTATCTCTTTCGACATATCATCACCCTCTATAATCGTTGTTTCAGGAAAGCCGTCAAATGTTATAATCGGCTGGCCGGCTGGCTGTACAACAACTGTTACCCCCAATACATTTGTCGCATGTGCCTTTCCTGTCGCATCAACTCCTGAAAACTCATAATGATAAGTATAAGTTTGGTCTTCCTCGATAGGAGCCTCCAAACTATTGATTGCATCTTTCAAAAATAGCTGTCCGGTTTTTCTTTCTCCTTTCACATTAGTATTCGCCTTACCATTGACCGACCATTTGAAATTCTTCCCTAAAGCGGCGGTAACTCCTTCGTCCGTCGCCAAGTCGTAGGTAATCTCTTCGTTTTCTTTGTCTTCCCGCCATTGCTTGACACACAAAGAAGCAATACCTGCCGGCATAGCAAATCCAACTGTAGGACTCTTCTCGAACTTTCCGACTTTAATGGTAAAAGATTCCCCATTTGTAAAATCATCCGGAGACAGTGTCGGCTTCTCAAACGGCTTCCACATAAAATCTGGTATCCCCTCATTCAGCGTGACATTTGTCAGTTCATCATCCAGGATAATTTCCAGACCGATGCCATCCAGGGCCTCGCCATCCGTTTTAAAGATCAGGCGGATGTTCTGGCGGCGTTCAATAGAAAGGGGGGTCGGGATTTTATATGTTTTTTCCTCGTCTTCGGTGATTTTCTTCAAACGGATGGCAATACCTAATTCCGATCCCTCTTTGGCCACTTGCATATAGGCCGGACGCGTTTCATCCTTCTTTATTTCCAGGCTGCCGGATGTAAAGACCGAGCTCAACAAAACAGTATAATTAGAATAGGCCTCCTTAAAATCTTCCGTATAATCCACCGTCACCCGTGCATTCCCCAACGTACAAGTCACATCGATAGGCGTACTCATATCAGCTTTCACCGTAAAATCGGAATTTCCTTCAAAATAGGGATTTTCAAATGCGGAAGGGAGGTTGTCGCCTTTATAGGCGATCATGGAATAGGCACCCTCTTTCAATTCTATTTCTGAGGGCATTCCATCGAAGCGGTCATACGACAGGACGGTATCGGACCCTTGCACGATGCGAATTTTGTAATCACCTGTAGTCAGGAATTTCTCAAACTCATCCGAAACGGAAGCTTTAGTCGAGCTATTGACACCTTTATTCAAAGAAGTCGTATCAGCAGATAATGACAAACGCAGTTTTCCAATTCCACCGGCATTTACACGATCGGAATCGCAGGAAGATACACTTACAAGCACTCCCAATACACAAATTAATAATGCGGTAGTCCTTCCGAGACTATATTCAATTATACATTCTTTCATCTAATAAGAAAACGTTATTTACCTAAACTTCAGACTATACCTTCTTGAAAAAACACATACACCTTATTATTTTCGCCCCTTCTCCCCAAAAAACGCTGCAAAATAACGACAATCCCCAAAATTCCACAAGGTCTATTTATCCGATTACGTGTTCTTTTCTTTAGAAATCAAGGTATGAGCATACAGTAAAGTCCTCATATAGTAATACACAGTGTTCTGTTTTTTATGGTATCCGGTCGAGAGATGACCCTTACAACCCTCAACTACCAATATGGTAAACGCAAACCTAATGATTACAATAACCCCCTGTTTCGACTGTTTTTCTATTTCGTCCGAAATCTTGGTCGATTTTGGATTGACTCTTTTCTCTTTTTTAACCGGCTCGGATGACAACAGATGAAATGAGGTGCCGAGCCCATCCCCAAAAGCGTGCAATTTGATTGCCGGAAAGTTGAAATGCCGGCAAAGTGATAAACCTTAACTCCCGGAGAATCGAATATTTGCGAACGAAGGCGGACGGCGCTCCAAATATCCCAAGGAAATTTTGGAGGCTTGTTGCCGTGAGGTGCGCAGAAAATTGCCTTGAAGTAACGCTTCATCGCTCTGAAGGTTGACTTCGTGCTATATGAAGTCTGACTTCGGGGCAACAAAGTTCCGGATCAGAGCGATAAAGTCCCTCTTCGCAGCGATAAGGTGCCGGATCATAGGAAAAAGCTCCTTTTTGACGGCTGAAAAGTGGATTGGCATTTGTTTGAATTAGGGTGCCTTTCGAGCTCAAAAAATGCGTTTTATACAATAAGCCCCCTGCCGCAGGCTCTCTTTTGCCGTTTCGTTTCAACGAACGGTTTTAGAGCTTAGAGGCAGAGCTTCTTCCTCTGTGGGCTTCAGCCCCTTTAATAGAGATTGCTTGTAGATATTTGAAAGGGGTTGAAAGCCACAGAGGAATCCGGCAAAGCCGGGAACTTATCAACCCGTTGATTGAAATCAACGGCAAAAGAGAGCCTGCGGCAGGGGGGCTTATTGTATAAAACAGATTTTTCAAGTCCAAGAGACATCCGAAACAAAACAAATGTTAATCCGCTTTTTTGACCTCAAAAAGGGCCTTTTTCGCCTTTTTCGAGCATTTTCAACAATTACGACCGTCCTCTTTGCCATTACGACCGTGCTAATGTGTAGTGCACTCGGCACCTCGCGAAGATTAG
>PPYF01195927.1_pt1 | contig 18632 bp, 12 predicted proteins | sample 1559871 | NCBI WGS metagenome assembly PPYF01 (sample SAMN08240021, study PRJNA423297) | Human gut metagenome, whole genome shotgun sequencing project. | reverse complement strand
ACGCCGGCAAGGGCCTGTCGGGCGGACGCCTGATCGTACGCCCCGAGGACGGCGTCACCTTCGACCCGCACGAGAACGTCATCGCGGGCAACGTGACCGGTTTCGGCGCGACCTCCGGAGAGCTGTTCGTGGCCGGCCGTGCAGGCGAGCGTTTCGGCGTGCGCAACTCCGGCGCCACGTTCGTGGTCGAGGGCGTGGGCGACCACGGCTGCGAGTACATGACCGGAGGCACCGTCGTGGTGCTCGGCTCCATGGGCCGCAACTTCGGTGCCGGCTTCTCCGGCGGCAACGTGTACGTGCTCGATCTGGACATGAACCAGGTCAATCCGACCGCGGCGAAGGACGGCTCGCTGCTGTTCCTACCTCTGGACGACGAAGCACAGGCACTGGTCCACGATCTGGTGAAGCGTCACGCCGAAGAGACCGGTTCCGCATTCGCCGCCGGACTCCTCAAGGATTGGAAGCACACCGTCGCCCGGTTCACGCACGTGGTGCCAGAACACTATCTGGCCATGACCGCCGCCATGGCGAAGGCCGAGGAAGACAATATCGATTTCAACACGCCCGGCGCCTGGGAACAGGTGTACGAGCAGGTGATGGAAGGAGCGCACTGACATGGGAGATCCCAGAGGATTCCTGAAGGTCCGTACCCGTCGCGAACTGGCGGAACGCCCCGTCGAGGAGCGCATCAAGGACTGGCTTGACGTCCATGCTGAGTCCGGCTTGCAGCCGTGGACCACCGAACAGGCCGCCCGCTGCATGGATTGCGGCACTCCTTTCTGCATGACCGGATGCCCGCTCGGCAACATCATCCCCGAGTTCAACGATCTGGTTCGTCAGGAGAAGTGGGAGGACGCCTACAATCGTCTGTCCACCACCAACAACTTCCCCGAAGTGACCGGACGCATCTGCCCGGCACTGTGCGAGAAGGCGTGCGTGCTCGGCATCCACCAGCCGCCGACGATGATCAAGCTCGACGAGCAGACGATCATCGACCAGGCATGGGGTCTGGATATCGTCAAGCCCATGCCTCCGCAGCGTCTGACCGACCAGACCGTGGCGGTCGTCGGATCCGGCCCCGCCGGTCTGGCATGCGCCCAGCAGCTCACCCGAGCCGGCCACACGGTCGTCGTCTATGAGCGCGATGACGCCATCGGCGGTCTGATGCGCTACGGCATCCCGAACTTCAAGCTCGACAAGCGACTGATCGACCGTCGTATCAAGCAGATGGAGGCCGAAGGCACCCGCTTCCGCACGGGCGTGGAGATCGGCAAGGACATCAGCTGGGACGATTTGCGCGACCGCTATGACGCCGTGGTCGTCGCTATCGGCTCCACCGTGCCGCGTGACATGAAGATTCCCGGCCGCGAGCTCAAGGGCATTCACTTCGCGATGGAGTTCCTGCCCGACGCGACCCGACGCGTGTACGGTGTAAAGCCCGTGCACGACATCACCGCCAAGGACAAGCACGTCATCATCATCGGTGGTGGCGACACCGGTTCCGATTGCCTCGGCACCTCCATCCGTCAAGGCGCGAAGGACGTGACCGTGCTGCAGATCATGCCGAAGGAGCCGGACGAGCGCCCGGACAACCAGCCGTGGCCGACGTTCGCGCGTCTCTACCAGAAGACCTCCTCGATGGAGGAGGGCGGCACTTACGTGTACAGCACCGATTCTGTCAACTTCGTCGGCTCCGACGAGGAACAGGCCCGTGTGCACATTGAGGATTCCACCGCGTCCGAAGGATTCGTGGCCGACGAGAACGGCCACGTCACCGGTCTGAAGGTCGTGGATGTGGCACCGGGGGAGAACGGGCCGTTCACCCGCCAGCCCGGTACCGAACGCGTGCTGCCCGCGGATCTGGTGCTCATCTCGGTCGGCTTCCTGCACCCGGACACCTCCACGCTGCTCGACCAGCTGCCTGTCGAATTGGACAAGCGCGGCAACGTGGCCCGCAACGACAAGTTCGCCACCTCTCAGGATGGCGTGTTCGTTGCCGGCGACGCGGGCCGCGGCCAGAGTCTGGTCGTGTGGGCCATTTCGGAGGGCCGCTCCTGCGCAGCCGCCGTTGATGAGTACCTCACCGGCGTCACCGAGCTGCCCGCGCCGATCACCGCATCCCAGCGTCCGATGATGCTGCCGCGATGATTCGATAGTCCGGCGGTTCGCCGTACCGACATCTACTGGGGGCAGGAAGTCTCTTCAAGGGACTTCCGGCCCCCAGTCGCATATCGGGCGTTCCCTATTTCTGGCGAAAGTCCCGTCCCGTTGTGTGCCGGTGGGTTTTCGCCGGAGGAATGGCCCGCTCATGTGTGGGTGAGCCGCAGAAAGGAGGCCGGCTATGTGCGGGGTGGTACGTGTCGCGGCCACGGCTCGGACGTCGTGATTGCCAACGATTGCGGATCTGTCTCGTCGTGCGAGTCGAACCGCCGCTACGGCACGGCTTGGAGTACAGTACATAGGAGTGTTATCCACAAACGAGCAGGAGAAGTAACGATGCCTAACCGTGCCGAACGCCGCAAAGCAGCAAAAGATCAGCGTCGGGGAGTCCCGTCGCAGTACGACCAGACCCGTGGCCGTGCCCGATCCGGCATGCTCGACGAGTACGCGCTTCAGGAGAAGTCCCGCCGTATTCAGGAGGGCGTGGATGACAGCGGCGTGTGGAAGCCCAGCGCTCGCACCGAGGTCGATGAGGAAGTGGAGTCGGTGTTCGAGGCCAACCCGAACTATCAGGATCCCAAGGCGTTCAAGGCACCGCACTCCGTGCGGCAGTGGTTCCGTGTCGGCAGCTGGACGCTGATCGCGCTGTCGGTCATCGCGTTCTTCGTGGTGATGTGGCTGCCCACGCATCCGCTGTGGCTGATCCTGACCGTGTCCGTCGTGTTCGTCGTCGGCGTGCTCAGCCTGTTCTTCACGGCCGGCAACTACCGCAACAACCCGAACCTGGACGCCAACGGCACCGCGGTGTGAGAGCCTGGTATCCGGTAGTTATCTGGTATTATGGCGTTTTTTCGCCAACACGAACATGGGCATTGTGCGTTTTTTCGACGTGCAATGCCCTAAAGTTATATATGGCAGTAGCCGCAAACAAGGTTACCGACGAAGGAGGCCTTAATCGTGAAAGTTGATATCCTCACCCGCGAATACCCGCCGTATGTCTATGGTGGCGCAGGCGTGCACGCGGAAGAGCTCTCGAAGGTGCTGGCCGAGCGGGTCGACGTGACCGTCCGTGCGTTCGACGGACCGCGCACCGAAGCCGATGTACCTGCCATCCCCGGAGATGGCTCGGCGAAGGGCAGCCTGAAGGTCGTGGGCTATGGAACGCCCTCTGAGCTGGCCGACGCGAATCCGGCGCTGAAGACCTTCGGCGTTGATCTGCAGATAGCCAACGACGTCGACGCCGACATCGCCCACGCGCACACCTGGTATGCGTGCCTGGCCGGATACCTCGCCAAGATGCTGCACGGTACGCCGCTGGTCATCACCGCACATTCGCTGGAGCCGTTCCGCCCGTGGAAGCGCGAGCAGCTCGGCGGCGGTTATAATCTGAGCTCCTGGGCCGAAAAGGACGCCTACGAGCACGCCGACCGCGTCATCGCCGTCTCCGGCGGCATGCGCGAGGACATCCTCGCCGCGTACCCGAACCTCGACCCCGACAAGGTCGTCGTGGTGCATAACGGCATCACCATGAGCGACTTCGCCACGCCGGCCGACGACGACCCGGGCTGGGCCGTGTTCGACCGTTACCACATCGACCGCAGCAAGCCTACGCTGCTGTTCGTCGGCCGCATCACCCGTCAGAAGGGCCTGCCATACCTGCTCAAGGCGCTGCACCTGATCTCCAAGGACATTCAGGTGGTGCTGTGCGCCGGCGCCCCGGACACCCCGGAGATCGCCGAGGAGGTCAAGACCGCGTTCGCCAAGCTCGACGAGGAACGCGGCAACATCATCTGGATCGAGGAGATGCTGCCTCGCCCGGAGCTCAACGCGCTGGAGCATGGCTGTGACGCGTTCATCTGCCCGAGCATCTATGAGCCGCTGGGCATCGTGAATCTGGAAGCCATGGCCTGTGGCCTGCCCGTAGTCGCCTCCGCCACCGGCGGCATTCCCGAGGTCGCCGTCGACGGCGAGACCGGCTATCTGGTGCCGATCGACCAGCTGCGCGACGGTACCGGCACGCCCACCGATCCCGACAAGTTCGTGCATGACATGGCAGCCGCCATCGACAAGATCATGGCCGACCCCGAACTCGCCAAGAAGATGGGCCAGGCGGGCTACGAGCGCGCCCGCGACCATTTCAGCTGGGAGTCCATCGCCGACAAGACCGTGGCCGTCTACCAGTCCGTCCTCGACGAGCAGAACAAGTAACGGCGATCCGACGCAGGCGGGGGCAAGGAATGATGCCCCCGCCTGCGGGGCCGTAATGCGCGGCATGGCCGGATGGCACGGCTTCGCGAATTACCGCAACCATTCCAAACCCGCACTGCCGGCAAACCTCCCCACGACAAGGAACCACAACATGCCCACGACCGACACCGCCGACAACGAAGTCCTCAAGCTCGACAACGTCGAATTCCGCCGCAACCGGCGCGTCATCATCACAGACGTGAACCTCATCATCCACGCGGGGGAGCGATGGGTGCTGTTTGGGCCGAACGGCATCGGCAAATCCACCGCGGTCGGCATGCTCGCCACGCGCACGTTCCCCTCGGACGGTCGCGTATTCATCCTCGGCCATCAGCTCGGCAAATACGACGTATTCAAACTGCGCACGCGCATCGGTCTGGCTTCGGCCGACCTCGGCCGGCAGTTTCCCGAATTCGAGGATCCGCTGGACGCCGTCGTCACGGGCCTGAGCGCCGTGACCGGACGATGGCGCGACACCTATACTGACGAGGAGTATGCGCGGGCGCGACAGCTGCTGCGCGACTTCCGCGTCTCCTATCTCGAAGGCAAGGAGATGTGGCGGCTCTCCGAGGGCGAGCGCACCCGCGTGCTCATCGCCCGCGCGTTGATGGGCGACCCCGAACTGCTCATCATGGATGAGCCGACCACTGGCCTTGACCTGGGCGGCCGCGAGCAGGTGATGCGCACCCTGAGCCGTATCGGCGAAGAGGATTCGCGGCGTGCCGTGGTGCTGGTCACCCATCGACTTGAGGAGATTCCCGCGGGCTTCGACCACATCGCCATCATGGGACGCAAGCCGGTCTCCGCCGAGGACGCCACCAACGACGGCATTGACGCGATGGGCAACCCGTCCGCCGGCACCATCGTCTACACCGGTCCACTGGAGGCCGGCCTGACCGACGAGCGACTGTCGGAGCTGTTCGGCATGCCGATCGAGGTGCAACACACGCACGGGCGCTGGTCGGCGTTCGCGGTGTGAGACCGAGGCGTATCGGTCGCTGGCGGGATTCATGAGGAACCATGCCTGCGCATCTGATATAACGGTAGCCATGAATGGCACGCAAGAGCTGAAGGTCGCCGTAGCTCAGTTCACGGTTCGCCGGGAGCCGGAATGGAACCTTGACATTATCGACGGATATGCCTGGCAGGCCGCGGATGCCGGTGCTCGCTTGCTGGTGCTTCCGGAAGGGCTGATCGCGCGTGACGGCGATGATGACATGTTCGCGGCCGCACACGCGCAACCACTGGACGGGCCGTTCGTCACCGGCCTGAGACGGATCAGCGAAGAGCGTCATATTACGTTGATGGGCACGGTTCATGCTGTGCCCGGCGCGGCTGATGCGGTGCCGGACAAGCCGGCGTCTTGCGCAACGGATTCCCGGGTCTCCAACGTTTTCGTCGTCATCCGTGACGGGGCTCTTATCGCGATCTATCGGAAGCTGCATCTCTATGATGCATTCGCCGCGCGGGAGTCCGATACGGTTCGTCCCGGTACCGAGCTGCCGCCAATCGTCGAGATCGACGGCTGGCATGTCGGCGTCATGACCTGCTATGACGTGAGATTTCCCGAAGTCGCGCGGTCGCTGGCCGTGCGCGGCGCCGATGTGATCATCGTCAGTGCGGCATGGGCGCGCGGGCGTTTGAAGGAGCGACATTGGAAGCTGATGACCGCCGCGCGTGCGCTGGAAAACACGTGCTACGTACTGGCATGCAGCGAGGTGAGCGCGCGCAACATCGGCTGCAGCCGTGTCATCGACCCGCTGGGCGAGGTCATCGCGCAGGCGGGTGACGGACAGGGCGAGGCGGGCGGACAGGGCGGAATGCTGATTTCCTCCCGGCTGCGCCGAGAAGTTCTCGAATCCGCGCGACGCACGCTGCCGGTTCTGGAGAACCGACGCTTCGCAGACCCGCAATTGCGGGATTGACACAAATTTCCCGTATGACGCGCATGCGGCCCGGGAATCGGCCACACGCGTCGCACGACACGCCCGGATTGCGCTGCACGAATGTCAAAGTGCACCGTTGTACTTCAGTGATCCCCTGACGATTGTGCTGAGCAATCCGGGCGTGTCGCGCTTATCGGAAGCGCAAATCGCGCGAATCAGCCCGGTCGGCATCGGTCATGCGAACGAGGCGGAAGCGGGCGTGCCGTACTACGACGATACCTTCGATGAGGACGACGAATGCACCACGGCCGACATCAGCGATCCGGATGGGTCGATTGCTCTGGGCCTCGGCGGCATGTACTACGAGGAGGGTATGCACTATACCGCCGCATCGGAACGGCAGAAGCGGGTCGACTGTTTCAGAGCCGCCGAGATCCTTTACCGGCACGCGGCCGGCCGAGGCAATGCGATCGGATGGCTGTGCCTGGGGTACGTGTACGCGTACGACCGCTGCGAGGGTAGGTACTTCCGCTCGTATTACAACAATTTCGGCGAAGTTCCACCCAAACCGGATACGGACGTTTTGGCATACGAGTGCTTTCGTCATGCGGCCGAAGCGGAGATCGCGGAGAGCTGCTACAAGCTGGGAGACATGCTGGCTGAGGGCAGAGGCTGTGCGGCTGATCATGCGAAGGCGCTCGACATGTTCCTGCGGGCGTACATGTGTGACGGATATTGCGGCAGGCACATCTTACACGAAATACATGATTGAGGAGGACGATACTATGGATGAGGTAGTCAAAGCAGATTCTTCCGCGGGCAAAACTTAAGATTTTCCCAGCAAGTGACGCTTACCATGAACACGCAAGCAAGAAAATCACGGCAAATCATGGAAAGGAGTCCATATGTGCACTGGTGTTCGTTTCTCCGACGATGAGGGAAACATGTATTTCGGCCGTAATCTCGACTGGAGCTTCTCCTACGGCGAGACCATTCTGGTCACTCCGCGAGGCTACCAGTACGACTATGCGTATGGGGCCGAAGGTAAAAGCGAACCGAATGCGGTGATCGGCGTGGGCGTGGTCATGGTCGACCGCCCCATGTATTTCGACTGCGCCAACGAGCATGGTCTGGCCATTGCCGGACTGAACTTCCCTGGGTACGCCTCCTTTGCGCACGAGCCGGTCGAAGGAACCGAAAACGTCGCCACTTTCGAATTCCCACTGTGGGTAACGCGCAATTTCGATACTGTCGACGAAGTCGAAGAGGCGTTGAAGAACGTGACGCTCGTTTCGCAGGTCGTGCCCGGCCAGCAGGAATCCCTGCTGCACTGGTTCATTGGTGACGGCACCCGCAGCATCGTCGTCGAGCAGATGGCTGACGGCATGCACGTTCATCATGACGATGTGGACGTGCTTACCAACCAGCCGACCTTCGACTTTCATATGGAAAACCTGCGCAACTACATGTGTGTGAGCAACGAGATGGCGGAGCCGACCACTTGGGGCAAGGCGGAACTGAGCGCATGGGGTGCCGGTGTGAGCATGCACGGCATTCCCGGTGACGTGAGTTCACCGTCGCGTTTCGTACGCGTCGCCTACACCAACACGCACTATCCGCAGCAGAACAACGAGGCTGCTAATGTGTCTCGTCTGTTCCACACGCTGGTTTCCGTGCAAATGGTTGACGGCATGTCCAAGATGGGCAACGGCCAGTTCGAGCGCACGCTGTTCACCAGTGGCTATTCCGGGAAAACCAACACGTATTACATGAACACGTATGAGGATCCGGCGATCCGCTCGTTTGCCATGTCCGACTTCGACATGGATTCGAGCGAGCTGATCACCGCCGACTGATTCCGGGAATTTCGAGTTCGAAGATTCCAGTTCCGAAGATTCCGCAGTGATCGCACTATATGGACAGCATAAAAGTGCACAACGTCGCAACCTGAACCGCACCCCGATTGTTGGACTGAAGAAATTCAGATTCGATGATCGGAGGTGCGGTTCAGGTTGCGACGTTGTGCCTTGAATTGTCATTGCTAGTGCTCGAGCGGTGGATAGCTGCATATCGAAAGAGACTTCTAGATCAAGATATACGGAATGATTCCACCATTAGGGGCTGATACTACTGGTATCCGCACCATGAAATATTCTGAAATATTCTTGTGTCTTAACACTGATGTCTTAGCAGAAGGAGAATCGCATGGCTGGCTCATACGGCGCGGAGACGACGCAGGGGGAGAGATACAGGCTTTCCTTCACCGTTGGTGGACTTCTCGCCCCGCAGGGCCGTGCGCTTGCCGAAATGTACCTGAATCGTATGGGCGGTGGCAGCACTGAGCGTTCTTCCCAAGCCAAGGTCTCTGAAAAGATCTCTGAAAAGGCCGACGAAAAGAGCGACAAGAATGCTGGCGAAGAAGTCGGCGAATCCATTGCCGCGGTTCGCCAACAGGCCGTCGAGGAAAACGTTCTTGCGATTCGCACGGATTCCGCGAACAGGCGCGTTGTGGCGGAAACTACTAGGCGGCTCAGTGCGCTCACGGTCGGGGAGCTTGCATATTTGGCAGGCCCATATTCCTCCATATCCGACCGCGAGGCACTTATGTGGATCGCGATGTGCCGTTATTACGCAATCGTCGGGGAATTCGCCGGCGAAGTACTTAAAAAGCATTATCTTACCGGCAATACGCATTTGGACTTTGAGGATTATGATCGGTTCATTACGGACAAAGCCACATGGCATCCTGAGCTGGAAAACATAAGCGAGGGAACGGCGAAGAAACTTCGGTCCAATCTGTTCAAGGCCATGAGGGAGGCACATCTGTTCGGTAAAAATTCCGACACGGTGCTGTCTTTCCTTCCCAGTCCCTCTTTGGCGGATATTCTTAGAAAGAGGGCGGATTCGTTCGGGTATCTTCCGATGCGCGAATCGTCGTTATGAGCAGAACGGAGGATAGCATGGCTGATTCCATCGCCGGTATTGGATTTGTGGATGAGCGTCGTGACATTGATGCTGATTTCGCTCATTTATATGAGATCATGGAGTCCCGTTCATTCCGGACCAACAGCGGGCTGGCGGGAGAACAGCCGTATTACATCTATGACTACCCGCCCATGCAGGAGCTTGAAGTCGCCGAGCATATCAAGCAGTTGGCGAATCGTCTGCAGACGATGACGCCGAAAGATGATGGCGATTACGCTCCGCAAGTGCTTACGTTGGATTTGTACGACATTGCTTTGGAGATTCTTGAGAAGCGTGGCATTTTGGATCGCATATTCAAAAGGGAGGAAAAACGCCACAAAAAGGTTTCATCGGATGTTCACACGGATAACTTCTTGAGATTGCTCGACAATATACTGGGTGCCGATGCGAATCACCTGCCCGATACCATTCGTGATCATTACGAGCAGACCAAGAGCGAAGGCGGGGCCGATATCGTGTTCATTACGGGAATCGGCAAGGTTTACCCGTATATTCGTGCGCATACACTGCTCAACGCGTTGCAAGGGCGTATCGATGATCGCCCGCTGGTACTGTTTTATCCGGGTACGTTCACAAGAAGCGCTACTTCAGGATCGGTCATGTCGCTGTTCAACTGTTTGCCGGGAGACAATTACTATCGTGCGCAAAATCTGCATGAGATGAGCGTGCAGCTGGAAGCATAGCGGTTTAAAGGAATGTCCTGTCAGCTGCAACATGACACGAGGCAGGATTGGCAAGTATTCGTTCAAAGAAGAAGGGACACAAATGAACGGGGGAAACGGCATCAGCTTCAAGGAGCTGTTCAATAAAGACATTGACCGCAACATCAATGGTGTGATCAAGGCCAATGATGAGAAAAATCTTAACGATGAGGTCAACGAGTATGTGCTGACGGAGGAGATTTGCCGCAATCTGGCCAAATTCCTCGATGCATACAACGACCCGTCGAACCACGAACAGAACGGCGCATGGATTTCCGGTTTCTTCGGTTCCGGTAAATCGCACCTGTTGAAGATGCTGTCGCATATTCTGGGCGAGGTCCCGGCTGAACTCGTTGACAAGGGCAATAAGCCGACCATGAGTCGCGAACAGATTGTTCATGCCTTCATGTGCAAGGCCGAAGCACAGGATGACCAGATGCTTGCAGGCCAGCTTGAAAAGGCTTTGACGATACCAGCCACGTCGATTCTATTCAACATCGATCAGAAGGCGGATAAATCCAATGCCTCCGACATGCTGCTGTACGCTTTTGTTCGCGTATTCGATGAGGCGCGTGGTTTCTACGGCAAGAATCCATACGTTGCGAAATTCGAACGCGATTTGGCGAGCAATGGTTATTTCGAGGATTTCAAACAAGAGTTCGAACAGGTGGCAGGCAAACCATGGAGCGAAGGCCGTGGTGAGGCCGTGCTATGGGATGATGAGATCTGCGAAGCCTATGCCGCGGTGACAGGCAAACCGGAGCAAGACAGCATCATCCAACGGTACGAGGATACGTACACGATGACGGTCGGCGACTTCGCAGACGACGTGAACGTGTGGCTGTCCCGTCAGGAACCGAACCGCCGCATCCTGTTCCTCGTGGATGAGGTAGGCCAGTTCATCGGTGAGAACAGAGAACTCATGCTGTCACTGCAATCCATCGCCGAGGATCTTGCCGTCAAGACCAACGGGCGTGCATGGGTGGTGGTCACTTCCCAGGAAGACATGGATACCATCGTCGGCGATCGGACCAAGCAACAAAGCTATGATTTTTCGAAGATCCAGGGCAGATTCTCCATCAAGCTGAAGCTCAACAGCGCCGACGTGGTGGAGGTCATTCAGAAGCGCTTGCTGACCAAGAAACCGGAATATGAGTCGGTGATGAACGAGCTGTGGGATGAGCAGAACGCGAACCTGCGCACCATGTTCGAATTCACTCGTGAGACTTCGAAATTCAGTAATAGCAAGGCATACAGCAAGGACGATTTCATCGCATCGTATCCGTTTGTGAACTATGAGTTCGAGCTGTTCCAGAACGTGCTGCGGGAAATGAGCCGGTACAACATGTTCTCCGGGCGCCATGCGTCCGTGGGTGAACGGTCCATGCTTTCCACCATCAGCAGCACGCTGCGGTCCAGCCAGAATGAGATGGTCGGGGCCCTGATGCCGTTCGACAAACTATATGACGGTATTGCCGACGCCATCCAATCAACCTCGAACTTCCGCATCAACCAAGCCGAAAAGAGACTTGGCTCCGATATAAAGGAGCTGGGCGTACGCCTGCTGAAGGTGCTGCTGCTGGTCAAGCATGTCGACGGATTCCCCACCACACCGCATAACCTGCGCATTCTGCTGACCGACCAGTTCGACATGGACGTGATGGAACTGGAACGGAACATCAAGTATGTTCTGGGAGAGTTGGAAAAAGACACGTATGTGCAGCGTGTGGGAGATACCTACAATTACCTGACCAACGAAGAGCAGGATATCGAGCAGGAGATCAAAAGCACGGACATCGACTCCAGCAAGGAAATCGACGAGCTGAAGAAGATCCTGGTCAGTGACGTGCTCGGCAAGATGACCGTGGCATACGGCGAACAGCGTGCCCAGTTCCGCTATGGTTTGCGCATCGATGGGGTGCAACAGTCCGCGCAGCAGCCCATCTGGTTGAACGTGGTCACTTCGACCAATGCGCAGGACCGTGCCGATGCCATTCGCATGGGCATGGGTATGCGCGACACCATCACCCTGTTGCTGGACATGTCCGACAAAACATTGCTTGACGACCTGCGCATGTACGTGAAGACCTATACGTACCTCATGCGCACCGACAAGAACAGCCAGTCAGAAGTGCGCCAGCAGATCATCTCCCGCAAGAGCGTCGCCAATGAAAGGCTCTATGCGGAATTACGCACCCGTGTCGCCAAGGCCGCGGCCAATGGCGAGTTCAACTATAACGGCGGAAAAGTGGAAGTGAAATCCACCGAGGTGCAGGCCCGTATGGCGGAAGGTCTTGGAACGCTTATCGGCCGGTATTACACGAACTTCTCCCTACTTGGCGGGCAACGATATGAGGAAACGGATCTCGCCCGTATCATCATGAACGCTTCGCAGCACCAGCCTGGCATGCTTGACGGCACGAACGCAGTGCAGGACAAACTCGACGTTCCCGCCGATGATGTGTTCGCCGCGGTCAGTCGTGACAAAGACAAAGGCATGGTCGCCACCGTCAAGAGCCTTCTTGACACCTACGGCAGCGTTCCCTATGGTTGGCCGTACGCCGCCACGCTCGCATGCATCGGCCACCTGTATGGTTCCGACAGAATCACGCTGACATTGGATGGCAAGCCGGTGCAGCGCAGCGAGGCCGCCCGCGTGCTTAGGGAAACGAAGAAGCAGGATTCCATCCGAGTGGATCTGCCACGCGTATTCGACACGAGAAAAGTCTCGCAGCTGCGTGACTTCGCCAGGGATTTCCTTGGGCTCACCGCCGCGGACCTGCCATCGAACGCGATTGATCTGGCGGAGGCCGTTACCACGCGACTTAAGCGGGAAGCGGAGAGTCTGACCCAGCTGCGCGTGCGCAATGCCCGATTCGGCTTTGTGCAGCAGCTCGACAAGGTCATTGAGAAAATCAACTATGTCTCCGGAATGGGCGAGGACTGGCTGCTTGGCGATTTCACCGCACAAGAAACCGAAAACGGTTCCGAAGAACTGCTCGAGTTTAAAGAAGACGTAATCGACCCGATTGTCGCTTTCCTCAACGGCTCCCAATCCAGGATTCTTGCAGACGGATTGGAATGGCTGAAAAACAACAAGCCGAACATCGACTATATATCTGGCACTACGACAGCAAGCCTGTACCAATCCGCGGAACAGCTGGCAAACGACCCGAACATCTTCCGCAAAACCAATAAATTCAAGACTGCCATTGACGATCTGCGTGAGGCAACAGACGCAACCATCCAAACCGAACGCGCCAACGCGCTTAAAGACGTGGAAAATATTCGCGCCAGAATCCACGATTCCACCGAATATCAACATGCAACACAAGCCGCGCAAACCAAGGTCGAGACAGAACTGGACCAAGTGGCGGAACGCACGCAGCGCATACCGTTCATCTACAAAATGCGCGAAAGCGTACACGAACTGAGCGAACGCACTTACCCACAACTCATCAACGCACTAGCAGCCTCCGCGCCGAGGCCGAAGACCGCGCTCGCAGGAGAGGCGCAGACTGCTACAGCTACTACGCCGATGGATGCGAACATTCCTGAATCGCAACAAAAGGAAACCCCGCGCGTGGCCGTGTCGTTCGCCACCATCAGCAGGCCTCACACCAAGGACGCTTTGGAAACCAAGGATGATGTGGATGACTTCCTTGATGCCTACCGCCGTGAGCTTATCACCGCCATTGAGAATGGAAAGAAGATCCTGCTATGAACACGTCGAAACTGCAAGCTTTCGCAACGGATGCGCGCCGCCAGCTCATGAATGCGGTACAGGCACGGCTTGACGCCGCATTGGTGCCGAATTCCGACGCCCAGGTTGACGACCCGCGTGCATTCGATTTTCTGAAGCGTGAGATCGAACAGGCCGGTGGAAGTGAGCAGGGTCGCAAGCATGTGGTGGAGCGTTATGCGTACCGGTGGTTCAACCGCATCATCGCGTTCCGTTACATGGATGTGCACGGGTTCACCGGCACGCCGGTGGTCTCTCCAGCTGGCCTGACCAGCACGAATGGTCTGCCGGAAGTGCTTGCAGCCGCGAAACGAGGCGAGTATGACAGCAGGGTGTTCTCGTTGCGGGTGAATGATAAGGCCAAAGAGCGCATCGAAGGATTGCTGAGCGGTTCCATCATGGCAGATGATCCGCAAGGCCGCGCGTATGGTCTGCTGCTGCAATCCGAATGCCGGTTCTGGAATCGTAACCTGCCGTTCATGTTCGAAAACGTCGGCAAGGAGGCCGGCAGAGTGGATGAACTGCTCATGCCAGCCGATCTGCTCGCCGAGGATTCCGTGTTGAGGAATGCGGTGGAGGCTATGACTCCGGAGGATTGCGGTGTTGACGATCCGTCCGGCAACGTGGAGATCATCGGCTGGCTGTACCAGTACTACATTTCGGAACGCAAGAACGAGGTGATGGACGGGTTCAAGAAGAACCACAAAGCCGGAGCCAGTGAGATTCCCGCCGCCACCCAGCTGTTCACGCCGGATTGGATCGTGCGCTACCTCGTGCAGAACACCGTGGGCAGGTTGTGGATGCAGTCGCATCCGGATAGCCAGCTGCACAAAAACTGGGATTATTACATCTGGCCTTCAGAGAATGATTCCGTCGGGAACGAGGATATTCTCGCAATCCGGACTCCGGAAGACCTGACCGTATGCGATCCCGCATGCGGTTCCGGCCACATGCTCACCTACGCATTCGACCTGCTGTATGAGATCTACGAGGAGGAGGGGTATGCGCCGAGCGATATTCCCAGCCTGATTCTCAAACACAACCTGTACGGCATGGAAATCGATGAACGAGCCGCAAGCCTTGCCGCCTTCGCCCTGACCATGAAGGCACGCTCCCGTTCCCGCAGATTCTTCAAGAAGCAGGTGGAGCCGAATATTCAGCGCATTGTGCCGATTGCGTTCAAGGAATACGACGTCGCCGAGCTGAATGACCTATACCAGGTGAATCTGGACTCCACGGTATGGAACACCTATGCGAAGGCGGACGTGTACGGTTCGCTGATCCAGCCGCCGCAGGAGCTTGTTGATCTTGCCTCATCGGCAGAAGACACTGAAGACGAAATCACATTGGCTGATTCGCTTCTGCGTGAATGCGCGGATGAGGTTTTCGCCCAGACAAGGTATCTTGCCCGCAAATACACGGCAGTAGTGGCGAACCCGCCATACATGGGCGCAAAGAACATGAGCGGCGAGCTCAAGCAGTTCGTGCAGGACCATTACGAGGACGGCAAAGCTGATCTCTTTGCGGCATTCATTTATAGACTGTTTGAGTTGGTGCCTAAGCATGGGCAGCTTGGCTTCATGACTCCTTACGTGTGGATGTTCATATCTTCCTATGAGCAGATGCGTCAACGGATTATCCGACAGGAACACATCAGTTCGTTGATTCAACTGGAATATTCCGGATTCGAAGGCGCCACCGTGCCTATTTGCACTTTCACTTTAGAAAAGGGGCATAGTGACAGGAAGAGTGCATTCGTCAGGCTCAGCGATTTCGTGGGAGCTAAGCAGCAAGGGCCTCGTGCATTGGGAATCATTGATGCGCACAATAATGAGCAATCTGCCCATTCGGATATGCGCAAGTATTTCTTCGAGGTGAACCAGCATGAGTTCGCGCAGGTTCCCGGTGTGTCAATCGTTTACTGGCTGGATAAAAAACTGATTCATATTTTTAAGCTTAATAAGCCGCTCAAAGAATATGCCCAGCTTAAAAATGGTATGTCAACTGGCAACAATGAATCGATGCTAAGAGAATGGTTCGAAATCGCATTTCCTGATATTGATTTCGAATGTCCAGATAGAGATGAGGTTGATATCAGAGGGAGAAAATGGTTCCCCTATAATAAGGGTGGTTATTTCCGTAAATGGTACGGGAATATGGAATCCATTATTCGCTATGATGAAAAAGGTCGTAAGCGGATGGAATCTCTTAAAGGATCGAGGCCTAATAGCCCACATTTATACTTTAAACCCTGTATTTCCTGGTCAAAGGTATCTTCAGGCTCACCTGCGTTTAGGTTTTTCCCAAAGGGATTTGTATTTGATGTAGCTGGTTGCTCCATGTTTCCGACGGATGATAGGCTCTTGGAGCCGCTGCTCTCGCTAGGGAACTCGACGCTTGTTTTAGACTTGCTGACTGCCCTATCTCCAACTCTTAATTTTGAAGCTGGACAACTCGGGAACATTCCATATATGCCTGAGCTGACGAATAATGCTAATCCAGTTTTAGTGGATTTAATTATTGCCGCAAAATTGGATTGGGACTCATTTGAGACATCATGGGATTTCCAGCGGCTCGCGTTGTTTGACTCTACCCAGGGGGCACAGTCGGGTGATTCGCTTGAAGATGCGGTACTTCATCTTCGTGAGTACTGGAACCGCGTGTCCGAGGAACAGCGCCAGCGTGAGATCCGTAATAACGAGATGGTTGCGGACGCGTATGGCGTGCGTGATGACGTGCCGTGCGATGTACTGTTGGAACGCGTGTCGCTGAAGCGCAACGTCGCGTTCGCATATCCGAAGGATACTCCGGAAGTGCGCAACGAGAAATTCGCGCAAGATGTGGTTAAGGAGCTCATTTCGTATGCGGTGGGCTGCATGTTCGGCAGGTATTCGCTCGATAAGCCTGGTTTGATTCTCGCTTCGCAGGGTGAAACACTTGATGACTACCATGCACAGATTCCGAACCCGTCATTCGGACCGGACGCGGACAATGTCATTCCTGTCACGGAGACGGACTGCTTCGAAGATGATATCGTGACACGGTTCCGCAGGTTCCTCACCGTGGCGTTCGGCAAGGAGAATCTGGCCGCGAACATCGCCTACATCGAACAGGTACTGGACAAAAGCATCCGCAAGTATTTCGTGAACGATTTCTACAACGACCACGTGAAGATGTATTCGAATCGACCGATCTACTGGCAGTACTCTAGTCAAACCAGCAACAAGGGCTCGTTCAAGGCGCTCGTGTACCTGCACCGGTATACGCCGAAAACCACGAACGTGGTACTCAACTATCTGCGCGACTACACCGGCAAAATCGCCGACATCGCCGATAGCTTGGAACATTCAGATCGTGCCGCGGACCAGAAACAGGCCGCCAAACTGCGCAAGGCCGTTCTCGAGTGTAAGGATTACGAGGACCAGACCCTGTACCCATTAGCTACCCGCAACCTGGAAATGGATTTGGACGACGGTGTGCTGGTGAACTACCTGCGCATGGGCAAAGCCCTTCGCGCCATTCCCGCCATCGAGCGAAAGCGCAAAGAAGTCTCCACCTGGACCTGGCCCGTCCATCCGCTGAAGGAACAAGACAAGGAAGTCAGTAATGGCAAAGAATAAGCTCAGCATTTACCTGATAAAACAAGATTTCCCAGTAGGGGAGATAGTCCCTCCTGCTTCAGATAATGGGAATCCTATTATCGAATTGCAAATTAAGGGGCATGAGAGTTGCAAGCTGTTCGTTCGTGCCACAAAACCGCATGAACCTGAATGGGCTAACGCATTTTTTAATTCAGCAGTAGAAAGCGAATCCCTTAAAGTTGCCAATATTGGAGCGGCTCTTGTCATTCCAGTTCTCATTGAGAATAATTCGTTTGATGCAAAAGCAGATGAAATTTTTTCGTCTGTTGGTGAAGAAAATCGGCGTTACTTTGTTCTTACTTTTGGATATGGTCGTACGCTTATCAATCGTTCGGCAATAGAGGAACGTTTTGGTCTGAAATGTGTACTTAATTCTGTAAAAAATGATACATTGAGAGCGATTCATTTCGCTGATGTCTCGGGTAGTGCCAAGCGTTCAAGTGAACAGTTGTCACGAATAGGAGATATCGATGATTTTGCAATCGATACTGAAAGGAATTTGTTAAACCAAGTAACGGCTAAATGCGGAGAAGATGAGTTGCTGTGTGGAACGGTGACTGGCGGTGATTCGCTTGCTGTTACAAAAGAAATCGATATAGATAATGTGCAGGAATTCCTTAAATCTCTCTATGAATTGTTCTGTCAAGAAACTTACAAGCAAGATTTTGATTGGGTTGACAATATCGCTCCTGTAAAAGATCCCGCTCTAGAACAAAAATTATGGGACGAATCTATTCGGCAAATCGCAAACTATAGCTATAACGATGACAGTCAGCATGATTTGTGGATGGCGGTTCCTGATATTATTGATTGGGATAGAATCGAAGGTTTCCAAATTGGGTCTCAAACCGATGAGAATGATGAGCCTATCCTTCAGGATGATGTACTTTTAGCAGATGTACTTCGTTCTTTTAAAAAGCCTCTTACTTCTATTGACCAACTTAAAAATAAACGAGTAACTGCTATCTCAAAAGAAAATGGCTTGCCTTATCAAGGTTGGCAAGCGCATAAGTGTCTTGTTGGTGATTTGGCATACGGTGGGGAATCATATTGTGTGCTTGATGGCGCTTGGTATGAGATTCGCTCGGATTACCTTAATCGAATTAATGAAGATTTTATGGATACGGACGAATCGGATATAGATTTCATTCCATATCCTCAAAATGATGGAGAACAATTTGTTGATGATTTTGGGTAGTGCCCGAAAAGTTGCGCACTTTGGATCATGGCCGTCCATGGAGCGATGATCAGTTCGCTTCCACGAGGTTGT
>PPYF01103055.1_pt1 | contig 18633 bp, 17 predicted proteins | sample 1559871 | NCBI WGS metagenome assembly PPYF01 (sample SAMN08240021, study PRJNA423297) | Human gut metagenome, whole genome shotgun sequencing project. | reverse complement strand
ACGTTACCTGCACGCGTGCCCTTAAGCGCATGCCGCGCGAGAACGAGGTTGTTGTCGCCTGTGTGGGCGATATCACGGCCGAGACCTGGTTCTCGGTGCTGGCCGATTATCCCAACGTGAGCGTGTACCTGCCGCTGGGCGTGTGCGATAAGTGCCGTAACACCGGTGGCGAGGACATCCTGGGCGAGGCCATTGCTACCGCCGAGGAGTGGGCGGGCACGGGTATGGGTCTGGAGGTCGATCCCAAGAGCCTCAAGTGCCATAAGCGCCGCGAGTACGAGCGCAAGGAGTACATGGAAAAGATCGCCCGCACCACGGGCCTTACCGTGACCAAGCTCAACCCGGCAACGGCGGCGCTGGCCTCGGTGACGCAGAAGCTCAAAGCTCACCGCCACCAGATTACCCAGCTCGAGCGTACGCTCAACACCATGTGCGGCACCACGACGACCAAGCGTCGACGTTCGCTCACGCACGGGCGGCAGCTGGTGCTCTCGACGCTGCAAAACCACCCCGAGCTTGCCCAGAACATGCAGGTGAGCACGCCGGAGTGCGATTTTGACAAGTGCACGTCGTGCGGCGAGTGTGTCAACGTATGTCCCACGTTCGCCTGCGATCTGGTGGGAAGCGGCCGCTTTGCGTTGGAGTCCACGTATTGTTTAGGCTGCGGCGCCTGCGTCAAGGTGTGCCCCGAGCATGTGCTCAAGCTTGTTGAGCACGACGCGTCCAATCTGGTCGTCGTCGATCCCGAAGCCGAGGAAAAGGCCACCCAGAAGGCGAAGGCTCACGAAGAAGCTGAGAAGGTCAAGGCCGAGGCAAAGGCCAAGCTCGACAAGATGCTCGACCAGGTGGAGAAGCTCGCGGACTAGCCAAAAGAGCGTAAATGATGGCCGGTGAGACAGGTACTGCCCCACCGGCCAAAAAAGTTGCGGTGGAATAGTTCCTGTTTTGCCCTTAAGCTGGCCATTCTAGGAGCTATTCTACCGCAACTAATAGATGGTTAGTTCATGCTGCTTTGGTGGCCGGTTCGACCGGTACCGTTGCGCGTCACGGTTTCATGGAGCAAAAAGAACCCGGGGACCTGTTTGGTCTCGGTGTATTCCATAAGGATGCCGTCGGCGTTGTAGGTCTGCCCGCGTATAACGGCGAGTGCGTTAAAGTCGTCGAGATCGAGCACGCGCGTATCCTCGGGCGTGGGATGCTCGATCGTTACATCGCGTTTGCCCGTGGCAATCTTAATGCCAAGATCTTCTTCGAGGTAACGATAGATCGAGTCGTTGACAATCTCGGGTGTCAGCCCCGGTACTTGTGAACTTAGGTAATAGGAGTCGTCGGAGCACACGGCTTGTCCGTCTGCATAACGGATGCGTTTGGCGCGCGTAAGCTCGCAGCCTTCGGGAAACCCGGTAATCCTGGAGAGCGCCTTGCTACAGACGAGGAGCTCAAAGACGGTGGTGACAGTCTTGAGCTCAAAGCCTCGGCTGGTCGCGATTTCCTTAAAGGTCTCGAGTCCGCCGCCGCCACGACTCTTCTCGTCACTGATGTTGCGAATGACGCGCATGCCTTTGCCTTGCTGGGGGAGCACGTAACCATCTGCCGCAAGCATCGAGATGGCGCGACGGACCGTCATGCGCGAACAGTCAAACAGCTGCGTAAGCTCAGTCTCCGAAGGCAGATAACTCTGATAGGCGTATGTGCCGTCGTCAATCGACTGCTTCACGTTGTCATAAATAGTTTGGAAGATGGCTCGCGCCATGACGGTCTCCTAGATGTGTGCGTGCGGACGGCAGGTGGGGAGCCGTCCGCACGGGCGTCGATCGAATTACCTACTGGGGTCAATTATATATTTGCCCATGGCGCGCAGTGCCGGGTCCGATAGGATGGCACCGAGCTCGTCGAGGGAAGCCACCTTGGCGACCATCGAGGATACGTCGAGCCTGCCGGAGTCGATGAGCTCGAGCGCGCGACGCTGGGTGTAAGGGTTGATGTAAGACGAGGTGAGCACGAGCTCCTTCTGGAAGACCTCGAAGGGCTTGACGGTGATTGTCTCATCGGGCTTGGTAAGTCCGAACATCATGACCGTAGCCTTGTGGCCGGCGATCTGGATGGCCTGCTCGATGGTGACGGGCTTGCCAACACACTCGATAACGACATCGACGTTGCCGACGCCTTCCTGCTCCAGGCGGGCGGGGACATCCTCGCGGATGGAGTCGATTGCCAGGTCGGCGCCGAGTTTGAGCGCAACCTCGCGCTTGCCCTCGACAGGCTCGAGCAAAACGACTTTGGTTGCACCAGCGTTTTTGGCAAGCTGCATCATGAGCAGACCGATCATGCCACCGCCGATAACGACAACTGTGCTGCCGGGCTTGATGTTGCACATATCGATGCCGTGCAGACAGCACGCCACGGGCTCGGTCATGGCACCCTGCTCGAAGCTGGTGTGTTCGCCCAACTTGTAGACTTGCTGCATATCGACGGAGCAGTACTCCGCAAAGCCGCCGTTAACGGTGGTGCCGTAGCCGGTCATATGCTCGCAGTAGTGGTTGATTCCGTCACGGCAGGGTTCGCAGCAGCCGCAGGGATGGTTTGGGTCGATGCACACGCGATCGCCCGGCTTAAAGCCGGTGACATCGCAGCCCACGGCCTCGATAACGCCCGCGAACTCATGGCCAAGGATCGTGGGCGGGGTAACGTCCGCTGCACCCTTGTCGCCTTCATAGATATGAACGTCGGTACCGCAGACGCCGCAAGCTTTGACGTTGATCAGAACGTCGCGCTTGCCCACGGTCGGCTTTGCCGATTCCTCGACTCTGAGGTCGTGCTTTCCATAGAAGACCGCGCTTTTCATGGTGACTCCTTAATGTGGCGGTGAATGTTGTAATGAAGTATAGGTATGTATACAGATATAGACAAGCATATCTAGACAAGTAGAAAAGAAATATGAATTGTGGCCATCAGCTATATCAGCTTTAGCAGGCAAAATAGTGGAGATATACCGTTTACGGCCAATAATCGACCGTTTGCCGAACACGGAAACCGTATTAACTTGTCTAGATAAGTGATATGATAAAAATAGAAGCGCAAGAAGTCAGGGAAGCGGGCCCACCCGTCCTATTGCACGAGGTACACGCAAACGGCGCGACTGCGGTCTCGAGTGAAGCCAAAACCGCAGTCGCTCCGAATGAAGAGAGGGGGATTCCCCGTCATGATGCAAAAGATACAACGTTTCGGCGGTGCAATGTACACGCCTGCAATTCTTTTCGCATTTTCCGGAATCGTCGTCGGCCTGGGTACGTTGTTTACCACCGAGGCGATCTTTGGCGAGATGGCCACTGCGGGCCATCTTTGGTTTGATTGCTGGAATGTGCTGCTCCAGGGTGGTTGGACGCTCTTTAACCAGATGCCGTTGCTGTTTTGCGTAGCGTTGCCAATCTCGCTCGCGAACAAGCAGAACGCTCGCTGCTGCATGGAGGCTTTGGCCATCTACCTTACCTTCAACTACTTTGTAAGCACAATCTTGGGGCAGTGGGGCCCTGTCTTTGGGGTCGACTACTCTGTCGAGGCGGGCAACGGTACTGGTCTTGCCACTATCGCAAGCATCAAAACGCTTGATATGGGCATCATGGGTGCGCTTATCATTTCAGGTATTGCCACGATGCTTCACAACAAGTACTTCGACACCGAACTTCCTGAGTGGCTGGGCGTGTTCTCGGGCTCCGTGTTCATCTATATGATCGGTTTCTTCGTTATGGTTCCGGTCGCTCTTATCGCCTGCCTGGTATGGCCGCATGTTCAGGCTGCTATCGCTGCCTTCCAGGGATTCATCCTTTCCGCCGGTACGTTTGGCGTGGGCGTCTTTGCTTTCTTCGAGCGCGTGCTGATTCCTACAGGCCTGCACCACTTTATCTATACGCCGTTCTATTACGACAACGCGGCGGTCAACGGCGGCATCTTTGCTGCTTGGGCCAACATCCTGCCCCAACTGGCTGCCGATCCGAGCATTGCTCTTAAGGATGCCGCACCCTGGGCTGCCTATACCTGCCCTGGTTGGACTAAAGTCATCGGCTCGCTTGGCGTCGCCATTGCGTTTTATATGACCGCCAAACCCGAGCGCAAGCAGCGCGTCAAGGCTCTGCTCATTCCCGTCACCCTTACCGCTATGCTTTGCGGTATTACCGAGCCGCTTGACTTCACCTTCCTGTTCATCGCGCCCGGCCTGTTCGTCGTCCACTGCGTGCTCGGAGCGCTTGGCTGCATGGCTCAAAACCTCCTTGGCGTCGTGGGTATCTTTGACGGAGGCATCATCTCGATGCTCTCGTGGGACTGGCTGCCCCTTTGGGCTGCACACGGTCTGCAGTACGCCATCTCCATCCTTGTCGGTCTGTGCTTTACCGCCCTTTGGGTCGTGGTCTTCCGTTTCCTGATCGTCAAGTTCGACTTTAAGACCCCCGGTCGCGAGGATGACGATGTTGAGGTCGAGCTCAAGTCCAAGGCCGACTACAAGCAAAAGCAGGGCGGTGCTGCTGGCAAATCGGTCGCCCAGAGTAAAGATGATGAGCGCTTGGTGCTTGCCGAGAAAATCCTCGATCTGCTCGGTGGCGCGGATAACATCATCGATGTAACTAACTGCGCTACCCGTCTGCGCGTTAACGTCAAGGACAAGGGCGTCGTTGCACCCGAGGCTTCCTTCAAGGCGATCGGTACGCATGGCTTGGTGGTCCAAGGTCAGTCAATCCAGGTCATCATCGGCCTTACCGTCCCGCAGGTTCGCGAGAAGTTCGAGAGTCTTCTGAAGTTCGAGAGTCTTCTGTAAACCATCGTCCATCGAAACAATCGGCCTTGCAGAGCCGGTATGCACCGCAAGGCCGATTCTAGAGATAAAAAACTCCACTTCTAGGTAACAATTCCAAACCGTACAGGCCGCGTGCGGGGATGGATTGAGCAAGCGGCCAGAATGAGGAGGACATCATGTCCAAGAAAAACTATGCCGTGACCATTGCCGGCGGTGGCTCTACCTTCACTCCGGGCATTGCCCTGATGCTGCTTGAGGAGCGCGACCGCTTCCCGGTCAACAAGGTGACCTTCTACGACAACAACGCCGAGCGCCAGGAGACCGTGGCTAAGGCCTGCGAGATCTACTTCCACGAGAACGCTCCCGAGGTTGAGTTTAACTACACCACCGACCCCGAAACCGCTTTTACCGGTACTGACTTCGTCCTCGCTCACATCCGCGTTGGACTGTACGCTATGCGTGAGCTCGACGAGAAGATTCCTCTCAAGTACGGCTGCGTTGGCCAAGAGACCTGCGGCGCCGGCGGTATCGCCTACGGCATGCGTTCCATCGGTGGCGTCATCGAGATCCTCGACTACATGGAGAAGTACAGCCCCAACGCTTGGATGCTCAACTACTCCAACCCCGCGGCCATCGTCGCCGAGGCCTGCCGCGTGCTGCGCCCCAACAGCCGCATCATCAACATCTGCGACATGCCGATCGACCTTATGGATAAGATGAGCCGTATGTGCGGCATCAAGGATCGTCGCGAGCTGCAGTATAGCTACTACGGCCTCAACCACTTTGGTTGGTGGAGCAAAATCTACGACAAGGAGGGCAACGACCTCATGCCGCAGATTAAGGAGCACATGGCTAAGAACGGCTACCTGGACGGCATCGAGCACGAGGCCGGTAAGGAGCAGCATGTCGAGGAGAGCTGGATTCACACCTTCGGCAAGGCCAAGGATGTCTATGCTGTCGATCCCGAGACGATTCCCAATACCTACCTCAAGTATTACCTGTACCCGGACTATGTCGTCGAGACGTCTGACCCCAACTACACTCGCGCCAATGAGGTTATGGACGGCCGCGAGAAGAAGGTCTTTGGCGCTTGCCGCGACATCATCGCCAAGGGTACGGCTAAAGACGGCGGCTTTGAGCCAGATGTACATGCCAACTACATCGTCGACCTTGCCTGCGCACTGGCCGAGAACACGCTCGAGCGCTTCCTACTGATCGTCCCCAACGATGGCGCTGTGCCCAACTTCGACCCGACGGCCATGGTCGAGGTGCCTTGCATCGTCGGTTCCAACGGCTTTGAGAAGATTTGCCAGGGCCCGATTCCGCAGTTCCAGAAGGGCCTGATGGAGCAGCAGGTTTCCGTCGAGAAGCTCGTTGTCCAGGCTTGGGTCGAGGGCAGCTACCAGAAGCTCTGGCAGGCACTCACGCTCTCCAAGACCATTCCTTCGGCGAGCGTTGCCAAGCAGATTCTGGACGAGCTTATCGAGGCCAACAAGGATTTCTGGCCCGAGCTTAAGTAAGGACTGCTGTCTCGAATTCTCACGCATCTCTGCTTCATTTGCGCCGCCGCGGTGTCAGGATTCGCCCGGATGCTGCGACGGCGCTATACTTATGCAGTTTGAAGTACCTGTACCAAAAGGAGCTGTCGTGTCCCTTTCCATCGGTATCGTGGGCCTGCCCAACGTGGGCAAGTCGACGCTGTTCACCGCGCTTACCAAAAAGACCGGCCTTGCCGCCAACTACCCGTTCGCCACGATCGACCCCAACGTGGGTATCGTCGACGTGCCCGATAGCCGCCTGCAAAAGCTCGCCGACATCGTTAACCCGGGTCGCATTGTGCCGGCGACGGTCGAGTTCGTCGACATCGCAGGCCTGGTGAAGGGCGCCAACGAGGGCGAGGGCCTGGGCAACCAGTTCCTGGCCAACATTCGCGAGACCGACGCCATCTGCGAGGTCGTGCGCTACTTTAAGGACCCCAACGTTATGCGCGAGGTGGGCCGCACGGGCGAGTTTGTCGACCCCGCCAGTGACGCCGACACCATCATGACCGAGCTTATCCTGGCCGACATGGGCACGCTCGAGAAGCAGCTGCCTAAGCTCGAGAAGGAGGCCAAGCGCGACAAGGAGCTCATGCCCAAGTTCGAGGTCGCCAAGCGCCTGCTCGCCTGGCTCAACGAGGGTAAGCGCGCCGCGTCCATGGAGATGACCGACGAGGAGCGCGCCGCCGCCAAGGGCCTGTTCCTGCTCACCATGAAGCCCATCCTGTATGTGGCCAACGTAGACGAGGACATGCTCAACGAGGACCTGGCGCCCATCGATGGCGTCAAGCCACTGCCGATCTGCGCCAAGATCGAGGCCGAGCTTTCCGAGCTCGATCCCGAGGACGCGGCCGACTACCTGGAGAGCCTGGGCCTGGAGCAGCCCGGTCTGGACGTGCTTGCGCAGGCTGCCTACAAGCTGCTTGGCCTGCAGTCGTTCTTTACGGCTGGCGAGATGGAGGTCAAGGCCTGGACGGTGCGTCAGGGCGCGACCGCCCCGCAGGCCGCCGGTGTCATCCACACCGACTTTGAGCGCGGCTTTATTAAGGCCGAGGTCATTGGCTACGACGACTACATCGAGCTCGGCGGTGAGCAGGGTGCCAAGGCTGCCGGCAAGCTGCGTATTGAGGGCAAGGACTATGTCATGGCCGATGGCGACGTCGTGCACTTCCGCTTTAACGTGTAAGGACGACGCATATGTTTAAGTATGGCAAAAAAGCCGGCTATATGGGAATTGCGCTGCTCGTACTTGCGGTGATTCCGCTGGTGGTCGCAGCGTGTGTTATCCCCAACATTGGTCCCGAGGTGGCAACGAAGTTTAATGCCGCCGGCGAGGTGACGCGCTGGGGCAAGAGCTACGAGCTGCTGGCACTGCCGGTGCTCAACCTGCTGCTGAGCGTGGCGACGTACTTTACGGCAGGACGCCAGGCTAAAAACAATGATGACTCCGCCGCCATGGCGCGCATCGTGTGCGAGCGCTACCTGCGCAACGGTTGCATCACGGGTGTGTTCCTCAACGTGATCAACGTTTACTTTATGTACTCGGCGATTACCGGAACGGGCTTTGGCTTTGGTTTCTAGCTTGTCCTTTTAGGCAACGAGCCTGCACGCATATTCAATGGCTGCTGCTAGGCCGCCGCTCGATCGTGGTTTAAAGACTATGTCGGCGGCGGCCTCGTTTTCGTACCCGGCGCCGCGGAGGGCGAGTGCGCTACCGGCTTCCAGGAGAAGAGGCAGGCCGCGTTGGCTGGTTGCGATTACGGCAGCCTGATTGAGCGAGCAGCTGTGCGCTTGGCATTGGATGGCAAGTTCACCTTGCGCCGGGCAAGGGACCAGAACGGCGGCGACGCGACTTGATAACAATGCAAATGCCGTGCGCTCATCGGGCGAAAGGTATTCAGCTTCAACGACGACGAGCTTGGGCGGTGCGCTGTTTGTGCGAAGCGTGGCTCGGTACATGCGGACCGAAGAACCCGACATAGAAAACTCCTGTGTATTCGGCAAAACGTAAACTATAGTTTACGTTTATGTTCGGCTCCATTTCAAACTCGGCTGCATGGACGAACGTGCGAAACAGATTCTTGGCAGGCGGGTCGAAGAGACGCGCAGAGACCTTGGTATCTCCAAGGTTGATTTTTGTGTGGCGACAGGAATCAGCCGACCCTACCTCGACCGAATCGAAGATGGGACGGCAAATTTCACGCTCAAGGTTCTATTTAAGATCGCGCCTGCACTCGGCATGACGGTGTCAGAGCTTCTCGAGGGCATCGAATAGGGAATACCCGTCGACAACTGAATTACGCCATCGGGATGCGGTCGTGGTTGACTTGGCTGTAGAACAGCCGCTGGATCTCGGCGGCATCGCGTGACTGGCCGAGCGCCCACATGGTCTTGGCCACGAGCGTCTCGGTGGTCATGTCGTCGCCGCGCAGAATGCCCGGATGGTCGGCGTAGGCACGGCCGACCTCGTAAACACCCAGGTCGAGGCCCTCTTCGGGGACTTGTGTGGTCATAACGACGGTGCGGCTCGAATCGACCCAGCGGAAAATTGCCTCTTGGAACGACTCACCCGACTCACCAAACTCGGGGATACCGCCAATGCCAAAGGTCTCAAGGATTACAGCGTCGTAGCTATCGGCAAGGGCGTCGAGGATGCCCGGGTTTACGCCGGGCGTGAGCTTGAGTACAAATACGCGCGGGTCGATGCTGTCGTAGAAACGCACTGGGTTTTCGCCCTGATGCGTGCCGTGAAGCCCGTTGCGCACGATGCGGTCGTTGCGGATATAGGCGATGGGCGGATAGTTGACGCTAATGAACGCGTTAAAGCTCATGGTGCGCTGTTTGCGGGCGCGCGTGCCGGCAATGGCGACGCCGCCAAACACGATCGAGACGTCGTGCGAGTGTTCGTCGAGCGCATAGAGCAGGCTCTGGTACAGGTTGAGTTTGGCGTCAGTAAAGGGATTACCCATGGGCTTTTGCGAGCCGGTGAGCACGATGGGCTTGGGGCTATCCTGAATCAGATAGGAAAGCGCCGCCGCGGTGTAGCTCATGGTGTCGGTGCCGTGCAGAATCACGAAGCCGTCGTGGTCGGCATAACCCTCGACGATGACGTCGCGGATACGCATCCAGTCACTGGGGCGCATATTGGTGCTGTCGATGTTCATGGGCTGCACGACGTCGAGCTCGCAGAGGCCCGAGATCTCGGGGACGCTCTGGGCGAGCTCCTCACCGGTCAGGGCGGGGGAGAGGCCGTTGCCGTCCTCGGTCGATGCGATGGTGCCGCCCGTGGCGATGAGAAGGATGCGCTTCATGCTGGTATTCCTATCGTATTTGCCGCCGCAGAGGCGGAGTCGTTCGGCAGTATTGTGGCACAGGGCGTCCAATGTTCAAACGTATTACATCATCTGTAACGTTTGGTAACACTTCAATCGCCGTCAAATAGGGCCCAGGTCGTGCGTTTGCCGTGCGCTGATGGCTGCGAGGGACGAGAACCCCCATATAACGTGTACACTATGAAAGTTATTTTCGTTCATTCACGCGGGTGGGCACCGGCTCCCCGCCAACAAGAGGGGGAAACCATGGATCAAAAGGCTTCCGCAAAGGTCCTCGTACTCGACTTTGGTGCGCAGTACGGTCAGCTCATTGCCCGTCGCGTTCGCGACCTCAACGTGTATTCCGAGATCGTTCCCTGCGACATCTCGGCCGACGAGATTCGCGAGATGAACGCCTCTGCGCTCATCCTTTCCGGCGGCCCGGCTTCTGTGTATGCCGAGGACGCTCCGTCCATCGATCCTGCCATCTTTGACCTGGGCCTTCCCGTCCTGGGCTTCTGCTACGGTCATCAGATCACGGCCGTGACGCTCGGCGGCAAGGTCGGTCACTCCGAGGTAGGCGAGTACGGCCGCGCCACCATCACGCGCACGGCCGGCGCCAAGCTCTTTAACTCCACGCCCATGGAGCAGACCGTGTGGATGAGCCATCGCGACGCCGTTTCCGAGGTGCCCGAGGGCTTTACCGTTACCGCCAGCACCGACGTGTGCCCGGTTGCCGCCATGGAGTGCGCCGAGCGCAAGATCTTCACCACGCAGTTCCACCCCGAGGTCAAGCACTCCGAGTACGGTCAGCAGCTGCTGAGCAACTTCCTGTTTGAGATCTGCGGTCTGGAGCCCAACTGGAGCATGGACAACCTGGTCGAGACCATGACGGCCGAGTTCCGCGAGAAGGTCGGCGACGACCGCGTGATTCTGGCCCTGTCCGGTGGCGTCGACTCCTCCGTCGTGGCTGCGCTGGGCGCTCGTGCCGTGGGCAAGCAGATGACCTGCGTGTTCATCAACCACGGCCTGCTGCGCAAGGGCGAGCCCGAGCAGGTGGAGGAGGTCTTCACCAAGCAGTTTGACGTCGACTTTATCCACGTCCATGCCGAGGACCGTTATGCCGAGCTTCTAGCCGGCGTGACCGAGCCCGAGGAGAAGCGCCGCATCATCGGTACGCAGTTCTGGAAAGAGTTCTTCGCCGTGGCGCAGCAGCTCGAGACCGACGGCAAACCTGTCAAGTATCTGGCTCAGGGCACCATCTACCCCGACATCATCGAGTCCGGCGCTCGCAAGACGGGCGGCAAGACGGCCACCATCAAGAGCCACCACAACCTGATCCCGTTCCCCGAGGGCGTACACTTCGACCTTATTGAGCCGCTCGATCACTTCTTTAAGGACGAGGTCCGCGCGCTTGGTCTGGCGCTTGGCCTGCCGGGTCACATCGTGTTCCGTCAGCCTTTCCCGGGCCCGGGTCTGGCTATCCGTATCATCGGCGCGGTCGATAAGGAGAAACTCGATATTCTCAAGAACGCCGACGCCATCGTGCGCGAGGAACTCGACGCCTACAACCAGCGTCTGTTTGAGCAGACCGGCGAGCGCAACTCCGAGCACAGCTGCTGGCAGTACTTTGCGGTCCTGCCCGACATCAAGTCCGTCGGCGTTATGGGTGACGAGCGCACCTATCAGCGTCCGATCATCCTGCGCGCCGTCGAGTCCAACGACGCCATGACCGCCGACTGGGCCAAGCTGCCCTACGACGTGCTGGCGAGGATCTCCGGCCGCATCGTCGCCGAGGTCCCCGGCGCCAACCGCGTCTGCTACGACATCACGAGCAAGCCCCCCGCGACCATCGAGTGGGAGTAGGCTGATAGGGTTCTGACCTGCACTTTTGAGTGCCGCACTGTGCCGCTGAGTTTCGTTTCGTACGAGAGTCATGGCAAAGCCGCCAGCGACGGCGGTGAGTAAATACGGTAATCTGGCCTCCGTTCCCGCGTTGGGACGGAGGCTTTTTCTTTGCCGTTTTACTCCCTTTCACCTGCGATTTCGCGATTTACTCCCCGTATTTCAAGACGACAAGGCACGGGGCGGTATTCGGAGGAACGGGAGTAAAGATTTATCCCGAATGAGTAGACGCGCGATTTTTGTCCCCGAGAACGAAACGAGGCCGTTTCGGGGCCCGTGAAACTCAAATCGAACTCAACGGGCGTTTTTACGGTCTCCGTACGGCGTTTCCCCAGGTGGTTAATGGGGAGTAAAGAATCTCGCCGCCTCAATGAAAACGGGAGTAATCAGGGGAAATGCCGCAGTGTACTGCCGTGTGCCGCCATGTAAGCCACCGCGTCATTTACTCCCCATTTACGCTTGAAATGCCTTTGCATGCAATGGGGAGTAAAAACTCAGCTTACGCAGGAGCGAGCGGAGCTCACCGCCTAGCCTGGCGTCCTGATTCGGTTGCGTTGATTGCGAAATGCGGGGAGCCGTTACAGCAAGGCTTTCCAGTCCTCGTACTCGTCGGCGTCGATCTCGCCGTTCTCGAGCCGTGCGCGCTTCTCTGCCCACAACTCGATCGCCATCGCGGCTTTGGGCGCGTGCGGCGCCTTGGGGTTCAGGGAGAGGCCCGTGCCGTCGGCTGCGGGAACGATGCCGAAGGAGTCCTCGAGCCGCACGAGCAGCGACATGAGGTCGCCTGCGGTCTCGACGCCGTAATCCTTGAGGGCGTTGACGGACACGCCGAGCGCTGCGGCGATGGACTCGAGCAGCTCGGGCTTGTCCATCAGCAAATCCTATCAGCGGCTCAAGGGCAAGGACGTGATTACTACTCCTAAGACGAAAAAGAGCAACCGTGTCATTAAGATGCCCAAATTCCTCTGTGGAGAGATGGAGGACTACTTAAAGATGTTTTACAGCACCGGGGCAAATGAACGGATTTTCCCTGTCAGCAAGCACTATCTCCACCATGAAATGGACAGAGGTGCGAAAGCGGCGGGAGTGAAGCGGATCAGAATTCACGACCTCCGACATTCACACATTTCCCTGCTGATTGATATGGGCTTCACCGCCCTGGCAATCGCTGACCGGGTGGGGCATGAGAGTATCGATATCACCTACCGCTACGCCCATCTGTTTCCTACAAGGCAGACGGAGATGGCGGACAAACTGGACTTTGAAAGGATGGGAACGTAACCATGTCACTGAAAAACCGAGACAACAAAAATCGCTGGAGGAACAAGACCGTGGCCTTCCGGGTGTCCCCGGAGGAAGATGAACAGATCGAGGCCGCTGTGCGGCTCTCCGGCCTGACAAAGCAGGACTACATCACAAGACGCCTCCTGTGCCGGGACGTAGTGGTACAGGGTAATCCCAAGGTCTACAAAGCCCTGCGTGACCAGCTTGCCGCCGTTCTGGACGAACTGCGGCGGGCCGAGGACGGGGCTGGCGTGGACGATGAACTGCTGGACACCATTCAGATGATCGCCGCTATCATGGGCGGCATGAAGGAGGATTGATAGATTGATGGATTCCAGAGAAACGAAAAGGACTGTCCCGGTTCCGTCTGTTGGCGCAGACGGGGAACAGCCCATTTCACAAACACCTACCGCAAGTATAACAGAGGAAACGACAGAAAACAATCCCCCTGAAAAAAATTATGCGGAACTGCTGCGGAAAATGCAGCGCATGAACGACCCGGCGTATCTCCCCACGATTTCCATGAACGAGTTGTACGAGAACGTCTATCAGAGCAGACCGCCCGTCATTGACGGTCTGCTCTATCCGGGGACGTACCTCTTTGCGGGAGCGCCCAAGGTAGGCAAGTCGTTTCTGATGGCCCAGCTTGCCTACCACGTCAGCATGGGCCTCCCCCTGTGGGACTATCCCGTTCACAAGGGGACTGTCCTCTATCTGGCGCTGGAGGACGATCACCGTCGCTTGCAGGAGCGGCTTTACCGGATGTTCGGCATGGACGGCACCAACGACCTCCTCTTTTCCATCTGCGCAAAGCAGGTCGGCAACGGGCTGGAGGAACAGCTAAAGCGATTCGTGCAGGAACACCCAGACACCAAACTGATTATCATTGACACCCTTCAGAAGATTCGGGAGGTTGGCGGGGATAAGTACAGCTACGCCAACGATTATGAGGTGGTAGGAAAGCTGAAACGCCTTGCTGACGCTTGCGGCGTCTGCCTCCTACTGGTACATCACACTCGGAAGCAGCAGGCCGACGACAAGTTTGATATGATCTCCGGCACCAACGGCCTGTCGGGGGCAGCAGACGGGGCCTTTCTTCTTCAGAAGGAGAAGCGGACGGACGGCACCGCCACCTTGGATGTGGTAGGACGTGACCAGCAAGACCAGCGGCTCTATCTCATTAAGGACAAGGAACACCTGACATGGACACTGGAGCGGATGGAAACGGAGTTGTGGGTAGAACCCCCCGACCCGGTGCTGGAGGCCGTAGCCGCCTTTATCACGGCGGAGAGGCCGTCCTGGGGCGGTACGGCCACGGAGTTGGCGGCAGCCCTGCAAGTGGATATGAAGCCCAATGCCCTGGCGATGCGGCTGAACGTCCGGGCCGGGAAACTGGCAACGGACTATCATATCCGCTATGAGAACACCCGCACCCACGCCGGGAGAAGTATCAGCCTGACCCTGGATCCTCCCCAAGCGTGACGACCGTGACGGCTGTGACGGCTTTTTTGAGAGCGGGGGCGGTGTCCAAAACATCGTCACGGTCGTCACGGCTGTCACGGGGAGCGGGGTCAAATGTCAAGGGGGCATACCTGTGGGTGGAGATTGCCGCAAGGCAATACAACCCGAACCCCTTGATATTTGGCCCACGGAGGACACTTGCCGGGTGGTGGAAAGGCTGTGCCTTTCCACCTGCCCAACGGCGAGTGGAAAAGTTTAGGCGGGGTGCAGGGCGCCCTTTTCAAAGGGCGGCCCTGCTGGGGGAGGCAACCGCAGTTGCCGGGGGCAAAGCCCCCGCACCCCCTCGGAGAGCCCACGGCACTTTCGCACCAACGGGGCGAAAGTGTCATAGTGGGTTATTACACTTCCCGCAGGAAGTGCCTTCCCCGAACCCCCGTCCATTTTCAACAACCAAACATCTGAAATGGGAGGATTTTTGCCTATGGCGAGAGGCGACGGCATTGACCGCACCAACGCAAGAAATATGAGGCTGACCGCTGCTAAAATCGGCAACACCCAGCAGCACAACGAACGCGAGAAGGATTCCTATGTCAACCAGGACATTGTACCAGAGCGGACGTCGCTCAATGTCCATTTCAAGCGTTGTGTTAGACCACTTTGGATAAGTGTCCTGCACGCAGTACACGCGACGGGGCCCCGGTTGCGACAATTCCATCATCAGGAGAGATGGAGGTTGCAATGGAAGACGTGCTCACCCAGCTGACGAGGCAGTTCCTCCCGCAGATGACGGCTGCCGAGAAGAGCAGGGCCCTGAGATCGCTCAAGGCGCTGATAGACGCGGAGCTTTTCGACCTCGCGGCAAGCGAGGGGGCGGAAGACGATCCCGACAGAGCCTGCCCCTGGTGCGGCTCCCCGCATTACGTGAAGAGGGGGCGAGACGGGCGCGGCCGTCAGCGGTTCCTCTGCCGAGGGTGCGCCAGGACCTTCACCGACGCCACCATGCGCATCTTCTCCACCACCAAGCTCGACAGGTCGGCCTGGATGAGGTTCGCGGAGTGCCACGTGGACATGCTCCCGCTGCGCGAGTCGGCGGAAAAGTGCGGCGTGTGCCTCAAGACGGCGTTCTTCATGCGCCACAGGCTGCTCGAGGCCATGGCCAAGCGCATGCCCGCCTTCCGCGTGGAGGCCGGCGGCGGGGCCGAGCTCGACGAGTGCTTCTTCAGGGAGAGCTTCAAGGGAAACCGCTCCAGGTCGGAGTCCGGCGTGCCCAGGAAGCCCCGCACAAGGTCGCAGGGAACCGACGGGCACGAGAAGATATGCGTGCTCACCGGCATCAACGACGCCGGCGACATCTTCTACGAGATCGCGGGGAGGGGCGGCCTCGACGAGGCGGCGGCCAGGGAGCTGCTCGCCGACAAGCTCGCGGTCGGCGCGATAATCTCGACGGACCGGGCTCACGTGTACCGCCGCGTCCTGCCCGCCCTCGGCGTCGGCGCGCACATCGCCAGCAAGAGGGAGGAGCACGCCATCAACAGGGTGAACAGCCTCCACTCCCAGATGAGGCACTTCATCGGCAGGTTCCGGGGCGTCTCCACGAGACGCCTCGAGAACTACCTCGCCTGGTTCAAGTGGACATGGTGCTTCAAGGTCCGCAGGAGCGCGGACGAGCTCGCCGAGCTCATAGTGAGGCAGGCGGCCCGCGGCACGTACGAGAAGACCTGGCGCCAGTACAAGGTGACCCCCTATCCGTTCTACGAGTACTGGATCAAGCAGGCGAAATGGGACTCGCGTGCGCGGAGGGCCATATACGGCGTGGCGTGATGTCCAGGGCGGTCTGGCGCAGCGCATCTGCGGCAAGCGCTGAAGTCGTGCCCCGATGCAAATAGCAACAGCTAGCGATATTCTTCGGGAACGTCGAAACCGTACTCACGGCATAGGAGCATGACATCGTGGGCGTCGTGCTCGTCATGCTGATAGCCCAAGTGAAACAACAGCTGGCTTTCGGGGTCGATGCACGACACCTCCACCTCGCCGATGCGCCCCCTCCCCGAAAAGACCTCCCCGGGAAAACGATCTCCCTGATACAGAATATCGCCATTCTCGGCGAAATCGAAGCAATGCAGGTCGACGATGCGCCCCGCCTCGTCTTGCCACACCGTGTGATCTTCGGTGGTGAAAGATGCAGCCACCTCGGAAAACCCCTCATCAGCAATTAGATCCACGAACCTTTGGTAATCCCCGCGCTGAACGAACAGGTCGATGTCGTTATGAGCCCTGGTCTCACGCCCGACAAGCGCATCGACGCCCCAGCCGCCATCAAGGTATACGCCAATGCCCGCACCTGCGGAAAGGCCGATTATCCAACACGCATCATCCTTGGTGACCATAGGAGCTCCTTCGCTTTCGCCTGCTATCTAAGCAAGAAAGATTATAGGAAAAGTCCCAGTATCCAAAGCGGTCTAACACAACGATTTCAAGGTCCCATCCGCAGGGTATCAGGAGATGTTCTCCCAAATGGAGGCCGATGGTGTGATCTCCACCCGTGGCATTAAGGCGGACGCATTTCGATACGGTGAGTTGGTCTTTGATGTGAACTCCGCCTACTTCTACAATCACGGCGGCTATGACTTCGCAGAACAATTTTACACCGACGCATACAAATCCGCAATCAAAATCGTAGGTGGAGAGCAGTATATTTTGTCGGCGGTCATGCACGCCGACGAACGCAACCGGGCTATGTCCGAGGCGCTGGGAGAGGACGTGTACCACTACCACCTCCATGTGGTCTATATCCCGGTGGTGGAGAAGGAGATACGATGGACAAAGCGGTGCAAGGACAAATCCCTGGTGGGCAAGGTCAAAGAAACCGTTATGCAGGTCAGCATGAGCAAAAAGTGGGCATCCCAGCCCGCAGTAGACGAGGCCACCGGGGAGCCATTACGAACAGCAAAGGGCAAGCCTGTGCTGAGAAAGTCGTACAGCGTCTTGCAGGATGATTTCTTTCAGCAGATGCGCTCCGCTGGCTACACGGACTTGGAGCGTGGAGAGCGTGGCAGTTCCGAGGAACATCTGACGGTCACGCAGTTCAAGGTGAAGTGTGAACAGGAGCGGCTTGCACAGCTTCAGGAGGCGGCTGTGCTGGCCCAGGCCGAGGTTGACCGAAGGAACAGGGAGGCGGCAGCTGCCGAAAAGGAAGCGGCCCAGGCCAAGGCCAAACTAAACGATGTGGCCCACATGCTGAAAGGCATGGAGAAGCTGGCGGAGGAATTTTCCAGCGACCCGGAACAGGTCTTGCCAGAAGCGGGACCGCTGGAATCGGCCAGGGCCTACCGGGAGAAAAAGGCCAAGCCCTTATGGGCGAAGATCGTCAAGGTGCTGCGGTCTGTCTACCGGGCCTACTGCGACCTCAAATCCAAATTTGAGCGGCTGCAAGCGGACTATGGCCGGGAGGTCAGCAAAAATAGTTCCTTATCAGAAAGGATTTACGAGGTCTGCGCCGAGAGGGACAGTCTAAAGGGAAAGGTCAGGGACTATGAGCGGGTCAGGCGGGCCATTGGCCCGGAACAGGCGGACAGAATATTAGAGGCCGCTTACCAGCAGGAACAGGCTGAAAAGGAACGGAAACGGGACGCAAGGCAAAAAGCAAGATTAGGCGCACGATAATCACCAAAAACGGAGGGTGTTCCAGTGAATGCCCTCCTGATTTATTTGGGGAATCGGGTAAAATAATTTCTTGTTTTTTAGAGTGTACTATGATATACTGCTATTATCTTGATTTGAGGAGTCTACCAAATATGCGGCAAGGTATTCTTAAATAAAATTTGATAATGGGCGCAAAAATGATTGCCCCTTGCAGGGGCTTAGTTTTTGTACCCAATTTAAGAATACTTTTGCCTTTTTAGTAAATATCGTGACGGACAGCGGCTCATGTAAGCCGTCATACTTCTGTTTGTCCGAAGTCATGATCCCCAGCGGTAAAAGTATTAGCCGCTGGGGATTTTTGCGCCCATTTGGGCCTTGTATGGAGGATAGACATGAACATTATCAATATCGGGATTCTTGCCCATGTAGACGCTGGAAAGACAACCTTGACGGAGAGCCTGCTATATGCCAGCGGAGCCATTTCAGAACCGGGGAGCGTCGAAAAAGGGACAACGAGGACGGACACCATGTTTTTGGAGCGGCAGCGTGGGATTACCATTCAAGCGGCAGTCACTTCCTTCCAGTGGCACAGATGTAAAGTCAACATTGTGGATACGCCCGGCCACATGGATTTTTTGGCGGAGGTGTACCGCTCTTTGGCTGTTTTAGATGGGGCCATCTTGGTGATCTCCGCTAAAGATGG
>PPYF01027753.1_pt1 | contig 18637 bp, 13 predicted proteins | sample 1559871 | NCBI WGS metagenome assembly PPYF01 (sample SAMN08240021, study PRJNA423297) | Human gut metagenome, whole genome shotgun sequencing project. | reverse complement strand
CAATAAAATAATATATTACATAATACAAATGCTGCGCTTCTGTCGATGCAGAAGCGCAGCATTTGTATTATGTTTTAGCTGATTATGCAGCCGGGAACCATTTGAGAGCTATATCGGTGAGCCACAACCACAGGGGGCAGAAGCCCATGAAGAGCAAAGTGGAGAATGCAAGCGATGAAGTACCTGTAGCAACGTAGCAGTTGTACTTACTTGCAATCATGATACCTGAGAATGCAGGTGGAAGAGCACCGCAAATTACAAGCATCTTGAGGTTGATAGGATCCATCTTGAATATAAGTCCGACTACAAGAAGAGCGAGCGGCATGATGATAAGCTTCAGGAAAGAACCCATAAGAGCCTGTCCGTTGATACTGATTTTAACGGACGACAGTGTGATACCTGCGGCAAATACAGCTACAGAAGCATTCGCACCCGAAATAAGCTTGAAGGAGGGGTCGAGGTATGCCGGCCACTTAAGTCCGCAAAGCACGAGAATCACAGCCAGAATAGGTGCCCATGCCACAGGTTCTTTAAGGGCGTTGACTACAGGCATCCAAGGATTTGGTTTCTTCTCGCCCGGAGCAAGCTTTGTAGTGGCCTGACGCCCGGCATTGATGAGGGCAAGTCCGATAGGAATGCCGATGGCATTTACTTCGATAGCCACGATAGCGATAACGAGACCGACACTTGGAGTGTCACCGAAGATAGGCTGCAACACTGCAAATCCGAGGAAACCGATAGTTGGCGAACCACTGATAAGAGCCGAGACAGCCGATTCGGCAATACTGTCCTTATAAACCCAACGGAATACGAAGTAAACCAGGAAGAAGCACGCAATGAGCACCACAAACGAAATGACTGTAAGCTTGAGGTCGACACTGAGCATGTGGCGGTTGGCCTTTATGATAGAAAGAAACAATGCTGCCGGCAATGCATAATTAAGCACTACCTTATTGAGTGTGCGAGCATTTTCTCCCGTGAACGAACCGGCCTTACCTGAGTAGTAACCCAGCACCATAATCACAAATATTGGAACTATGGCATATAGAATTATATGTTCCATAAAATGCTTTTAGAGATTAAATAAATAATTGCCACGTCTTTGAAAAACAAAGACAAAGAGTATAAGGGAAGGGGCTCCGGCGCCACAGCCTCACGGGGAGTGCCGCCGGAGAGAGGATTGCTATACGATTACATTTTGAAGTGATGCAGGATTCAGGTAGCCTATATGGCCTGATTCCTTGCCGGAATCGGCGGCAAGCTGAACATCAATCAGCGAGGGACGCTTAGAGACGAGACAAGCACGGAGTGCTTTGTCGAGTTCCTGAGGAGTTGTGACATAATATGTGTCAGCGCCGAATGCTTCACCGAGCTTGTCGTAACGAGCCTTGATGTCAAGGGTGGTTGGAGCAGGGTCACCATAAGGAGCCTGTCCCTTTTCGCTCATATTGACACCTACGCCGTTGTAAATACCGCCATTGTTGAAAATAACTACAGTAACGGGGAGATTGAAACGGCAGGCTGTAGAGAAGTCCATACCTGAGAATCCGAATGCGCTGTCACCCTCGATAGCTACGACCTGTTTGCCAGTTGATGTGGCGGCTCCGACCATAGAGCCCATGCCCATCCCCATGATGGCCCAGGTTGCGCAGTCGATACGGTGGCGAGGGAGTGACATGTTGATAGTGTCGCGGGTATCATCAAGTGTATTGGCGCCTTCGTTGACAAGAATGACATCGGGATTCGATTCGAGGATGGGTTTGATTACTCCGAGAGCGGTCCAGTGTGTCATAGGAGATGCGGTAGCTGCATCAGCGAGACGTTTTTCGAACTTGACATCCTTGGCCTTAGACTCAGCCTGCAAGGAGGGAACCCAATTTGCATCGATGCTGAGTTTGTATGAAGGCAGCGCAGCAAGCATTTCAGTGAGAATACTCTTGAGGTCGCCAACTACAGGTGCGGCAATAGGTACGTTGCAGTCGATTTCCTGCGGGTCGATGTCGAGCTGAACGAATTTCAGATTAGGATTTTTGTCCCACTTGCCGTGACCACGAGAAAGGAGCCAGTTAAGGCGTGCGCCTACGAGAATAACGACATCAGCAGTCTCCATGATAGTAGTGCGGCACGACATAGCACTCAGAGGAGCAGCATCGGGAAGAAGGCCCTTGGCCATAGACATTGAAAAGTAAGGAATACCGGTCTTTTCGACAAGTTCCTTAAGCTCGTTCTCAACCTGTGCGTAAGCGGCACCCTTACCGATAACGAAAGCGGGACGCTTTGCACCGGCAATGAGTTCCATGGCGCGTTCTACGGCCGACTTTGCAGGTGGCATAGAGGGCACAACATCAACTGGCTTGTAGAAAAGCTTTTCGGCTTCTTCGCGGTCCATGATGGCCCCGAGGCAAGGTGTTGTAACATCGAGATAAACACCGCCGGGACGTCCGCTGACAGCTGCACGGTAAGCCCTAACAACGGCTGTAGGAATATCCTTGATGTCATTGACGCGATAAGCGGCCTTTACGAGAGGCTTGGCAATGGCAAGCTGGTCGAGACCCTCGTATGTACCTTGCTGAAGGTCGATGGGTTCGCGGACACTTGAGCCGGAAATCTGAATCATCGGGTAGCAGTTTACGGTGGCATTGGTTGTGGCAGTAAGACCATTGAGGAAACCGAGCGACGAAACCGTGAGAAGCACACCGGGGGTCTGTGTGAGATAGCCATGTGTCTGGGCAGCCATGCCGGCTTGCTGTTCATGGCGGAAACCATAGAAACGTATGCCCTGTTCCTGACAAAGATAAGCCAGTTCGGTTACAGGTATGCCTACAAGGCCGTACATATCAGTGATTCCCATCATAACGAGCGAACGTGCCAGCACCCACATGCCAGTTACCTGATTTGGATATGAGGGAGCCGCAGGAGCTGCAGTATTGGGAGTTGTTGTGGTTGACATATTAATATAATTCTTAATGTGTGTTAGTTATGCAAGTAAAATGGAGGGGACCGCGCAGTCCCCTCCGCTTTATGTGGTCAAGACTTTATTTGGCAGCGGGCTTTGCCTTGGGCATCGGAGCCGTAGTGCCGTTGGCTTTAAACTTGGCAATATCTTCAGCCGAATATCCGAGAGCTGTGAGAACCTCGTCGGTGTTTCCGCCGAGAGTCGGGCAAGGACCGTATGTAGGAGTATAGTTGCTCAAGGTAAATGGGCAACCTACAGTGACGAATTCGCCGACCTTGCCACCCTGGTTAATCTTAACGAGTGTGTTGCCGTCATATAGGCTTTCGTCAGTCATGATTTCCTTAGTGTTGAGGACAGGGGCACAAGGCACTCCGTAAGGAGCAAGTTCCTTTACTACCTCGAATTTATCACGTGTAATGGCCCAGTCGCCGATACGCTTGTAGATTTCCTGTTTGTGACGGTCGCGTGCATCAGCGGTATTGAAGTCGGGATTTGTAAGCCAGTCTTCGAATCCTAATGCCTTGCATGCAAGTTCAAAGTCCTTGGCACCGCGCTGCAGGATGATGTAAGCATAGGCATTGGGGTCGGTTTCCCAACCTTTGCACTTATAGGTCCAACCGAGGACGCCGGAACCTTCCTGATTGCCTGAACGAGGAACGAAGTCGCCGAATTTTTCATTAGGATACTGCGGGAACTGAGTAAGATAGCCGAGTCGGTCGAGAGTGAGCTGGTCGCGGGTCTTGATACGGCAAAGGTTAAGGCAGGCATTGTGCATAGACTGATATACAAATACTCCTTCACCTGTCTTTTCACGCTGCATCAGAGCGGCAAGCAGACCGATGAGGAGGTGCATACCGGTATTGGAGTCGCCAAGGGCGGCGCCGCTTTGGGTAGGAACATTGTCGGGACCTTCCCACCAACCTGTAGTAGATGCGGCAGCGGCTGTTACCTGGGCCACGGGCTCGTAAGCCTTAAGGTTGGCGAAACGTGAAGATACGGGGAAACCCTTGATTGTACCATAAATACACCTTGGATTGAGTTTGTGGACTTCTTCCCAGCTGAAGCCGAGCTTATCCATAGCACCCGGGTGGAGATTTTCTACGAAAATATCAGCTCCCTGAATCAGCTTAGTAAGGATGGCCTTGCCGTCGGGAGTAGCGGCATCAAGTGCAAGTGACTTCTTGTCGGAGTTAAGCTGCAGGAAGTAGTAGCTCGGGCAATCGGGGTCGAACTGGAGTTCTTTACGTGTGGCATCGCCTGTGCCGGGACGTTCAATCTTGATAACTTCGGCGCCGAGCCATGCGAGCATCTGTGTACATGAGGGACCTGACTGCACGTTCGTGAAGTCAACAACTTTAATACCTTGGAGAGGTGCGTAGTTCATAATAGATAGTTTTAGAGTTGAATATTCGTATGTTTTAGAACGCCATTCTGCCAAGCGTTCGCATTTAAAACAACTCAACCAATCAAAAAGTTATAATCTTCAAATTAATTTTAAGAGCTTGTTTAATAATGAAAAGCTCTAAGCATCCCCCCTATAGACAAGCAATAGCCGTGGCCGGGGTGAGCCGGACACAGCCATTGTTTGTTTATTCTTATTTTTTATTTTGAATATGCGGATTACTTATCCTTGCGCTTTTCGAGCTGACGGTCGAGGGCTTCGAGAGTGAGGTCGACGGCTTCCTCAAACGAGTCGGCAACCTTGTTGGCCACGAGGTCTTCCTGCTGGGGCACAGTTATCTTTACTATAGCCTCTTTGTTCATGGCCGTTTCGGGTTTAACCACTTTGAGTGAAACATCGACGGCTGTGATAGCCGGGTAGTGACGGGCAAGGCGTTCAGCTTTTTTGTTGATAAAGGCGACGAGCTTTTCAGTTGCGTCGAAGTGGATTGCTTGAATGCGTACGTCCATGATTTATCCTTTCTTTTGTGCGCGTGGATGCGCGAGTTGATAATTATGTTGGAGTTCTCTATAGGAGAGATGTGTGTAAATCTGTGTAGCTGCCAGCGAGGCATGTCCCATGAGCTGCTGCACCGCCGTGATTTCGGCTCCAGAATTGAGCATATCTGTGGCAAAGGAGTGGCGCAGGGCGTGGGCGGTGTGGCGAGGCGACCTCACCCGGCCGGTAAGCTCTCCTTTCACTATGGCATTGAGATGGGGATAGGTGAGCGCAGAGCCGTCTTCCTCTACAAATAGCTGCGGAGCCGAGCCGAAAGGGCGGAGTGTACGATAGAGACTTATCATATCGGTGAGTTCGTTACCAAAAGGGATTATTCTTTCTTTATTACGCTTACCGAGCACTTTTAGTTCGCCCTTACGGGTGTCAACATCAATGTCGAGCAACCCGATAAGCTCGGATGCACGCATACCGGTGGAATAAAGCAAGGTAATAATCAAACGGTTGCGGGTGGAGAGGAAATCGGTATGGTCGTAGGGTGAATCAATGAGTTTTTCAAGGTCTTCGGGACGTATCACGCCGGGAAGGGTCTTAGGCATGCGTGCCATAGTAAGTTCCTCGGCAGGGTTGCCCTGCACAAGTCCACGCTTCATGAGATAGTGATAGAGGGCACGGAGTGTCTGCACCTTTCGGCGTATGGTGCGCTGCGACTTGCCTTCTGCCGACAATGCGGCTACCCATTGGCGTACATCGTTGAGCACAACCTGCAAGGGGTCGAACGATGGACCGAAAGCCTCGGCTGTGAAAGCCTCCCACTGGCGTAAGTCATAGCCATACGACATAACGGTGCGAGCCGATTCATTCAGCTCACACCGTATATAAGTCAGAAACGAGTCGTATAGCGTGTTCATGCCTATGTAATCCGTGGCAGTTTATGCCACTCTCCAAAGGCGAAATTAGCTATCTTTCTCTATATTTCCAAATAAAATCGGGGAAAATTTAATCTCCGAAGAAAATTTCTTACAGTTACAACCTCCTTCCAAGGGTTAATGGTTGAGTGATAGAGTTTATTCTTCGGTAGCGCGAAGCTGCTGCACGTAAATAGCCTTCATCATCTTCTTGCGGTTGGTGACAGAGGGCTTCTGGAAAGCCTGACGGCTGCGGAGTTCTTTTACGATGCCGGTTTTTTCAAACTTACGTTTGAATTTCTTGAGAGCGCGTTCGATTGTTTCGCCTTCTTTTACTTGTACAATAATCATATTTTTGTTTATGGTGTTGATAAAAAATGCTGTGTTGTTCAAAAACAGCGCCGCAAAATTACGCATATTTTTTTGATTGACAAAATATTTAGGCGAGTTTTCGTCAAAAAAATCGCGGGAATGATATGGAAAATGTTGCGTACTGCGGATGTGGCTCTGATAATCGGAAAAAGTAAAGTTGGTTAAATCGACGTCCTCACCGGACGCCACATGGTGTGTTGGCGCTTGCCCCGCACATCTACGCAAGCTACGGTGTACGGGGTTACAAGTAAGTTAATGTCCTAGCGGACATTAATGTGATTGTATTTGTTCGATATGAGGATTAGGAGTCTTTACCATAATTTTTGTTACAAAATCCCTACATTTATAATAAAAAGTGAACAAATATGCGGGGTTATGACTTTTTATGTTTATATTTGCATCAAAGAATTGCCTACGGCAACGCGCGCCGGCCTTCGGCCGACTTTCGCTATTCTTTTTCTGCGAATATTATTTGCATCATAAAACTGTAAGCACCTCTCGGGAGTATTAATCATGAATAAAAAGATCTCATCATTAAACACAATTCCTGCCAAATTCCGCAAAATAGTAGAGACTATGCCGGAACAAATCGCTGTAACAGACTGCGATTTTGCTACATATACGTATAAGGAACTTGCCAATATGTGTGATGCTATCCGCAGCACATTTGAGACCGTGCCGCATCGTGTCGGAATACTGATGGGTCACGGAGTGGCCCAAATAGCGGCCATATTGGCAGTGATTGAGGCCGGAGGTGCATACGTGGCCGTAGAACCGTCGCTGCCTGGGGAGCGCATCAGGCGAATATTCACCGAAGCCGGGGTAGATTTCGTGCTGACCGGTAAGGCCAACACCGACAGAGTGAAGGCTTTCAGTCCGCTGACAGTGCCTCCTGTAAGCGAACTGCTCAAGGGCGCCTCCAAGCCGCTGCCTCAAGCCGAAGTGCGGCCAGACACGCACGCTTACATACTCTACACGGCCCAACGCAGCGGCAAACGAAAGGGGGTTATTGTAGACAATGAGAACGTGGTGCATTATGTGAACGCATTCCACCATGAATTCAATTTGGGGCCCGGCGATGTGATGCTGCAATCGTCGGTATGCACTTACGATACATTTGTGGAAGAGGTGTTTGTAACATTATTGAGCGGTGCCACCTTGTCGATACTCCCTGAAAGTAACCGAGGAGACGTGAGGTCGATAGTAGACTTTGCAGAACGCACAGGTGTGACAGCAGTAAGCGCATTCACCACCATGATATCGGCCACCAATCAGCTGAAGCGAGTGCCGTCGAAACTACGACTAATAATAGCCAACGGCGAGGTACTGCTGCCTGAACAAATTTCGTGGCTGAAAGACAAGGTAGATGCCATTTACTTCTCGTACGGCCTTAGCGAGATAACAGTGAGAGCGGCTTGGATGCGCTGCGACAACTATATACTGGCACCGGGTGCGACAGTGTATCCCATTGGGCGCCCGATAGACGGCATGGAAATAGCTATTCTCAATGAGAACCTTGAGGAAGTTGAACCCTTCGCTCCGGGTGAGATATGCATACTCGGCGACGGCGTGGCCCGCGGATATGTGAACGAGGACGACGACACATCGAGCTTCGCCACAATGCCCGACGGACGACGCGTGTATCTTACCGGCGACATAGGCACAACCGACGGCAAGATATTCTACTTCCTTAAGCATGCCGACGAAGATGTGATGATAGATGGCCGCAAGGTGAGTTGCCGCGAAGTTGAGAGCGCATTACGTCAGAACCCCGACATTGATGCCGGAGCTGTGTGCTCCTTCACAGATACCAAAGGGAAGCCATACCTGGTTGCTTATTTCACAGCCAAAAAAGCGAGTGCGGCTGTGTCGCTGGCATCGCTTAAGCGACACATGAAGAGTCTGCTGGCATGGTTCAAGGTGCCGGAATTCTACATACAGATGACCTCGCTGCCACGTAAACGCAACGGCAAGGTGAGCCTAAAAGACCTTCCGAGGATATTCAAACAGTAAAGACACCTTAAAAGACACATATTACAATTCCTTTGTCTTATGAACAAAATCGCTGTTATCCTGCGCAAGCTTGGCGAGGAGTATTTCACACTCACACCTTTTCTCGTGCCTCAGGCCGATGCCGAACAATCGATACGTGAAGGCATATCGTTCAGAGGCACCAACATGATTATCCTAATCCTGGCCATATTCATAGCCTCGCTCGGACTGAATACCAACTCGACAGCCGTAATAATAGGCGCGATGCTGATATCGCCACTTATGGGGCCGATAATCGGCATAGGTCTCGGTGTGGGCATACATGACTTCGGCCTTCTGAAACGCTCACTACGCAACCTGCTGATGGCCACCATATTCTCTGTAGCCACCTCAGCCATCTACTTCCTGATATCGCCCGTCGGACAGGCCCACTCCGAACTTCTGGCGCGCACCTCTCCCACCATTTACGATGTGCTGATAGGTTTCTTCGGCGGTGCAGCCGGCATTGTTGCCATAGGGTCGAAGTCGAAGGGCAATGTTATACCTGGCGTGGCCATAGCCACCGCCCTGATGCCTCCGCTATGCACAGTAGGCTACGGCCTTGCGACATGGCAGATGCACTACTTCTTCGGCGCGCTGTACCTGTTTCTTATCAACTCGATATTCATCGGCCTATCTACATTTATAGGAGTAAAACTGATGAAGTACAAACCGGCTCCCACTAACGACCCGGCCCGCGCGCTAAAAGTAACACGAATAGTGTACATAGTAGCAATCCTTACCCTGCTGCCTTCAATCTATCTTACATTCACGATGTACGAGCAGTCGAGGTTTCAGATAAATGTGGAGAACTTCGTGAAGGAAGAATGCCAGTTTCCGGACACACATGTGCTAAGCACCGAAGCACAGTGGTCGCGCAAAAATCCTAAGATAAGCCTCACACTCATAGGACAGCCTATGCCACAGGACTCGCTAACGCTGGCACTATCGTCAAAACTTCGTTTCTACGGTCTGCAAGGAGCCAACCTAAGCATAGTGCAGGGCAGCGGCTTCGGAGCCGTAGACCAAGCGACCCTCGCCGGCACAAGCTTGCGCGACATATATCAGATGTCGCAAGCTTCAATAGCCTCCAAACAAGCCACAATCGACTCACTGCGCAATATTATGCAACAGACAGCAATGGCCGATTCGATAGCCGCGACTCTGATACCGGAGCTTAAAGTGATATTCCCGCAAGTGGCTGACATTGCCATAGCAAGGCCCGTAATGGCCCAGACAGGCAGTCCGAAACTTGACACGCTCAACGTGGCACTGATTAATTTCTCGGCTCCGCTGAGCGCATCGAAACGCGAAGAGCTGTCGCGCTACCTGAGCGCGCGCCTGCGACTGAAGGACATACAGATAGTAAATCTGCCGACTACAGAGAAAGAGAAGTCACGCAAGTAACTGCTGCAAAGCTTCTTTGACTATAACCGCGTTGTTATGCTCCCTATCTTTAGATGAGAAAAGGAGAGTGACGACACGGTGTTGCCTTACAATGTCGCAAAAGCTTTTGAATGCTTCTGAAACTTTTAGCTCGGCAAGATATTTACGGGTAAATTCATCCCAACGCCCTACCCTGTTGACATGGAACCATTCTCTGAGTTGTGTAGAGGGCGAAATCTGCTTTTCCCAAAGGTCGTAATGAAAAGTTTCATGCGAAAGCCCCTGCGGCCATAAGCGGTCGACATAAATACGAAAGCCATCATCGGGTGATGACGGCTCGTAGGCTCTTTTAAGTTTTATTTCGGTCATGATGGAGTGTTTTTAATATAAGTCTAATAAGACTTATAAGTCCTATAAATCTTATAAATCAAACAAAAATGACCGGCAAAAGTTTTATTCCTCCTCGGCTTGGGGCTCTACGGGGATTTGATTGGCAATCTGGTCGTTGAGACGCGCAAGCTGACGTTCGAGTTTTTCAAGGGTGATGTTCAGGCGACGCTCACGCTGGAGGGCCTGAGCGAAATCGCGAGTGGCACGCATGGCTTCGAGAGCCTTGGCGTCAAGCTTGACAGTGGCCTTACCCTTTGTGCCTTGCAAAGTGACATTGGCGGGAGCGGTGGCGTTACACAGGGCATTAACGAAATCGCTTGTACCTTCCTGCATCAATGACATAATTTCCGAACCTTCCACCTTAACGGCCTCACCTTTAGCAGTAGAAACACCGTTATATTCGAGAGAGTTGAGACCAATGCCACGTCCTGCTATATTGGCTACAATAAACATATAGCCGCCATCATCGACACGGGGCTGTATGCAGGTGGTGTTCATCTCACGTCCGGTGTAAGCGGGTGCATATACATAGAAGCCTTGTGTGCCTTCCATCTGCACATTCTTGAACTGTGGCTTAAGCGCATCAAGGACAGTGGTCGCCTCGCGCAACTGCAGTTCGGCCGAGGCAAGGCTGTCGCGCGAAAGGGATGCAAGAGCCGTTAGACGGACAGTTGTGCCTTCGCGACGCTGCTCAAGGCAGTCGCGATATGAACGGTCGAGAGTATCAAGAAGAGATATTGCAGAATCACAGTTGTGGGCTGCAACAAGGGCACGGGCCTGTTCTACCAGACTCTGAGCCGCCTCGGTACGGGCCTTATTGTCGCCGCACGATGAAACTGCGGCCATAAGTGCAGCGGCTGCAGCCACTGCAAGAAATGATTTATGAGCGTTGAACATCTTTAACACCTTTCACGGTCTTTAGTTTTTTGATTAGCTGATTAAGCGAAGTCTGGTCGGAGACGCCCACTACCACAAATCCTTGGAAAATGCCATCGTGGCTTTCGATGGATATATTTCGGAGCGAAGTGGCCTTCTCTTTATTAATGATTGATGTTATGTTGGTGACAATGCCGATATCGTCGCGCCCCACTATGCGGAGAGTGGCGCCGAACTGGTCGCCGAGCTTTCCGCTCCAACGGGTCTTTATAAGCCTGTAAGGATAGCGGTCGCGAATATGAGCGGCATTGGGACAGTCGACACGGTGAATCTTGATAACACCCTCGGCAGATATGAAGCCGAAGACATCGTCGCCGTAAATAGGATTGCAGCAACGGGCAAGCCGATAATTTATGCCCTTGATGCCTTCTCCAATCACCACAACATCCGGAGACGCGCCCTGTCCTTGCTGTGTGCCTGATGTGCCTTCATCGGTGAGAGGATTCTGCATAACGTATGTATCAGCCGAAATACGCTCTGCACCCTCAGCAGCACGACGCTCCATGTCGAGGAAGGTTTCTATAACATCGTTCACTTCAAGACGTTCCGTGGAAATATCGGTATAGAATTCCGTTATGGTCTTGTAGCCGAGTTTTTTCACGACTCTTGAAAGTGAGGCATCGTCAATCTCAACCTTGCGGTTCTTGCAGCGGCGTTGTAGCATTTCCTTGCCCAATTCGCCGGCACGGCTTTCTATTTCCTTGAGCGCGACCTTGATTTTGTTGCGAGCCTTAGATGTCTGGACGAAGCTGAGCCAGTCCTGCTTGGGCTGCTGCTGGGGAGAGGAAAGAATCTCAACGGTGTCGCCACTGGCAAGACGGTAGTTGAGCTTCTGATTCTTGCCATTGACACGGCCCCCAGTGCAGTGCGAACCGAGGTTTGTATGAATCATGAAGGCAAAGTCAAGCAAGGTTGAGCCTAAGGGAAGGTTGTAGAGGTCACCCTTGGGAGTGAACACGAACACTTCTTTGTCGTAAACGTCCATACGCATGTTGCGCATGAGCTGCAGAGGTCCGTCGGAATCGGCGGTCTCAAGAATGTCGCGCACATTGTTCATCCAAGCATCAAGATTGCCTTCGCTCTTGATACCCTTGTATTTCCAGTGGGCGGCAAGTCCCTTCTCGGCAATGAGATCCATCCGTTTAGTACGTATCTGTACCTCGACCCAACGGTCGCCTGGGCCGTAGACAGTGATGTGCAGACTCTCATAGCCGTTGCTCTTGGGTATGGATATCCAGTCCTTCATTCGCGAAGGATTGGGCGTGAACATATCAGTAATCAATGAGTAAGCCATCCAGCAGTCGCTCTTTTCACGCGCTTTTTCAGAATCGAGCACGATGCGGATAGCGAAGAGGTCGTAAATGCCGTCAAGGTCGTTTTTCTGCTTCTTCATCTTGTTCCAGATGGAGTAGATTGACTTTGTGCGGCCTTTTATCTCGAACTTCAATCCGGCTTCTTCGAGCTTCTGCTTTACCGGGGCAATAAAGTCGGAAATGTAGGCATCGCGCTTCACCTTGGTCTCGTTAAGGCGGCGGGCGATGCGCGTGTATATATCGCGACGTGTGTACTTGAGCGACATGTCTTCGAGCGCGCTCTTGATGGTGTACAGCCCCAGACGATGGGCCAGAGGGGCATACAGGTAGTTGGCTTCCAACGCCACTTCGTTGACACGCTGTTCGTCGGGATGGTGGTTGATGGCACGCATCAGCACATAACGGTCTACAATCATGAGAATAATCACACGGATATCCTCGGCGAAAGTAAGCAACAGATTGCGGAAATTCTCGCTCTGCACACTCGGGGCCTTGGCATAGAGTTCGCTTACCTTGATAAGTCCTCCTACCATTCGGGCAACGTCGTCGCCCCACTCTTCTGCAATGGCCTTTGTATCCTTGAAACCGTGTCGGCAGGGGTTGAACAGCATTATGGCCACGGTCATGTCGCGATCGGGAGCAATCTGCTCGCAAAGTGCAAGAGCCGTGTCGATGCCACGGCAAATGGGATTGAAACCGAACCTGTCGCGATGGTAATAACCGCCTTCGACAGCCTCGGCCATCGTTTTGTGAAGGCGCACAAGGTCGTCGCCAGTGGCGGAATCGCCCAGATGGTGAGCAAGGGTATGGTAGCCCTGCAATATATGTGCCCGCTCCTCGGCGGTGAAAGACAATTGATTCATACTTTTAATTCTACCAAAGATGGAAACCGAAGGCAAAGATAAGAATTAAGGGTAAAATTTGCAAGCGAGAGACATTAAAAAATCGGCGAAGAGTCCATAAAGGTCTTCTTCGCCGATTTTTCAGAGGGTTATATCACTTATTTAACGACAGAAATAGTCGAAGCGCCAGAGCGGGCTGTAAGCTCGGGAGCATACTGGCTCTGGAAGGTGGCCGCGCCCGATGCAAACGAGCCTGTGAAGGTAGCGGTCATATCGTAGGTATAGTAATATGTACCCTTGGGGAGGGTGTAGATAAACAGACGGGTACGGGTGTCAGAATTTTCGCGGTATGCGGCAGGAGTTCCGGCATTGAAAATCCAGCCGGGCATTTGGTCAACAGGCTCAAAGGCCGAAGGACGGTCGTCGTTGATGGTGATGTACTCCATATTGCGAGAAGCCTTTACAAGAAGCTGTACGCGGACACGTTCGCCGAGGGTGAAGCGTTCGGTCTCGACCCACTTGCCGTCGCGCTCAACGAGGAAACGCTTTGTGATGGATATACCGTCGCATTCGCGGGGCTTGACAGAGGCCATTGGCTGTGTGGCTACTGTTACAAGAGAACCGTAGGACACAGGGGAACCTTCGGGACGAGCAACACGGAGAACGCGCTGTGAAGCAGAGGGTGCCAAGCGCTGTGAGAATGCACCGGTTACTTCCTCAACCTTGCTGAGAGCGAGAGGAGTGCCATCGACAGTAACTGCTGCAGTAGAGCCTGTGGGGATTGCGGTCCAACGGCTGCCGGTGGACAGAATGGCAGCTACAAGTGTTGTGGGATCAAATGCAAATAGGTCGTCGTTGGCCTGGGTCTGCAGGATGAGCCACTGGCGCATGCCGTCTATAATAGCCTTATCGTCGGGAGTGATACGTGCAAAGGCTTCGAGAAGCAGAGAGTAGGCATCAACTGTGAGGACCGAGCCGAATGAAGTGCCGCGCTTGGCGTTGGACTGAGCGAACTGCTTGACAGAACTCATTATGTTGCGGGCGACGGCTTTGTTGCCGAGCGCATCAAGAATGAGAGCGTCGGTAGCCTTACGTGCGGTGGACGACTTCTTCCAGTTGGCTATAATGCGTTGCTTTACGCGCTCAATGCTCTGACGGCCTTTAACCTTTGAAGGCTTGCGGTCTGGATAAAGGCTATAGATAAATGTATAACCATAATCTTCTATATCAACCTGAGAATCAACGTATCCGAATGCACGGTCGATGATTGTGAGCAACTTCTTGTCGGTGATTTTATAACCGAGATACTGCAGGCGTCCAATTGTTGCGAGCACAGTGCGTGTAATCCATGGCGATGACTCGTTGCTCCACGAGCCCCATGCGAATCCGCCGTCGGCACGCTGCAGGGCGCCGAGCTTCGAAACAGATGTATCGAGAACCTTGTTAATGGTCTTTTCATCAAATGTTAGGGCGAGACGCTGCATCTGGTCGGACATTGCATTGGCCGAACCGACAAAGGGTGTCTGAGCGAGGAGAGCAAGCTTGAGGTCCTCGTTTTTATAAAGTTTGCTTACAAAAGCTGAATCAGCCGGATTGGACTGCCAGATGTCGAGGACATTTCTGATTTCGGGGAACTGACCCAGGAGTCCTTTCGCAACCATGGCTGCGTAAGCCGAAGCTGAGGCACCGGCTGCCGTCTTAGGCTCGAAATCGTAAAGACCGGGAAGTGTACGAACCACATCCCACACAGGATTCTGACAATACTGCACGGCTACAATGCCCTTGCCCGAGAGATCGGCGGGAATCTTTGCAGTGAAGACAGAGTCGGAAGGAGTGAGATAGAAAAGTTCCGAATCAATAGCGGTTGTGGTGGCTTCGAGAATAGGAATAAGGGCCTGTTCGCCGTCAGTGAAATTGCCGTCAGTTGACTTCACACGATAACCGATGTTTGAAAGTCCCATAGGAGCTTCGAGCGCGCATGGAACAAGGGTCTGACCCTTGGCGGGAATCTCAGAAGATGAGTTAAATGTAGAAAGTACCTTTCCATCGGCAGGGTTGAAAAGTTCTATAGTTGTGGCGGCAGTTATGACAGAGTCGGTGTTGTTCATGACCGTAGCAAGCACCGTGAGACGGTCGCCACGACGCATGAATCGGGGCAAAGTGGGCTGCACCATCACAGGCTTGGAGGCCGTGAGAGTGGCAAGCATAGAGGCGGCGCGGCAGTCTTCGGTCCAGGCGGTGGCACGGAAGCTCCATGCACCGATAGCGTTGGGAACGACAAAGTTTAGTGTGGCCTCGCCGTTGTCATCTATAGTAAGAGAAGGCATCCAGAATGCCTGGAGAGTCTCGGCTGCATGGAACCGGAATTCTTCCTGAGCGGAGCCTTCGGCTTCGCCTGCGTCAGCTTCTGTCTTTTCGAACTCGGCTTCTTTAGCTGATGCCATTGGAGCGGCCATATCGTAAGCCATGTCCGCAGACTCTTCAACGGCAGCCTCTGTAAACACCGCATTCGAGGAGCCGGCAGCAGACATCTTTCTTGCCAGGCCACGAATCATTATACGCGAACCGAACATACTATCATTATAGAGGAATGAAGGTGTCCCTACAGCGAAATAATTGCTGATTCTTTTTTCAAGCCTGTACCATAGACTGTTGTTATAATTCCGCAGATAAGATACGCGTTGCCAGAATAAGTTAGCATCGGGTCGTAAAACGGTCTGCAAATCAGCAGGCCAACTAAGTGTAGCCAAAGCATCAAGCGCGTGGTTGTACATGGTAGCGACTAAAGCTCCGGAAGCAACATCGCCATTTTCTGCGGAGAGCTTCAGACGCCATTGCTCAGCGGTGCCGGGCACAAGGCGGTCGCGCCAACTTTCACCTTTGAGAACGAGTTTTTCAGACGGTGCTACACGTTTTACCTGAATATCAACACTCTTTACCTCACCATTCTTCACGGTGTAAACCTGAATTTGTTGAGTTGCCAAAGGCGATTCGAGAGCGACTTTCAATGTATGGAAACCCGGGCTAAGCTTGTGAAGTTTGGCGACTATGCGATTGTCGGAATTATTTGTTACAATATAAACATAACTTTCGTCAAAAACGCCAAGCTTTATGTCAAGCTTGTTGTCTTTGGGCGAAATCTCATACTTATTGACGGGAGCTATAAGAGCGAGACCGGAAGGGAGTTTATTTTGCTTCTCGCTGTAAAGCTGAATTTTGCCTACTTTGAGGGTATCGAACATAGTGGTATCTGTAGGACAAATGCTGAGTGAATATTGCCCTACAGGAACTTTAGCGAAGTCGAAAACAGTGCCAAGGCTGTCAATTTGGCATGTTCCATCTGCTACAATTTTCTTTGCATCATCAGCAAGTTGCCATTTGGCGTCTAATGATGTGCTTTTGAGATTGCTTCCATAAGCAAAAATACCGAGTCGTGCATGAGCATCGAGATTAATCGCCTTGTCATTGGTCTCTCCTATAAGCAAATAGGGCTTACCTGCACGGAAACATACTGTTTCTTCAGCAATATCAGCGGATTGTGATGTGACAACGACTTCGCAACGATAATTCTCATGAGTGAGTGTATCGGCAGGTATTTTGACTTTGAAGGAGCCATCGGCCTCGGTAACGCCTGTAAACGTAGCTTCCTTCTCACTCCAACCGGGATTCCAGAATGTATAATAGAGAGATGACGAAAGGTCGACTTTCACCTCAGCACCAGGCACGGAGGCACCGGAATAACGTTCTGCCCTACCCTCAACTATATAATCTGTTCCTGATTTAACTACCTGAATATTTTTTAGCTCAATTACGGGAGCCTTGAAATCGCTGACCATAACGGGAGCCGAGATGTAATACCCTTTGCCCTGCGCAACTACAGAGAAACGCCCCGAAAGCAAATTTTCAGGAATAGCGAACTCTCCGGATGCACGGCCATAACGGTCGGTAGTGCATTGGAGTGTATCTACGGACGTATGATTCGCATCGTAGAAGATGACCTTAATCTCCTTATCCTTAAGCAAAGCAGATGTACGGGCATTATCATTTTTAGTAGCCATGACAACGCTCCAAAAAACCGTATCACCGGGATGATAAACCGGCCGGTCAACAAACATAGACCCTACAGTTTTGTCGGCAATATTATCTTCGTAGTTCTTAGAAACAACTAAATTATATCCGAAATATACTTTCTTCCCGCTTTTGTCACTAATCTGTACCGGATTGTAGAACTGCTTTTTATAATTGGGAAGAACATATGTCAGCATGCCTTCAGAATCAGTCTTACCTAAAAGCTTGAACTGCTTCTTATCTGCTAAGAACATGCTCACAGAAGCATCACGCACCGGAGTACCGGTGGCGTATTCAGGTACTATGAATATGTATTTTTCGCGGTCGGACAATGATAGAGGACACCACGGTGTAAAAGTTACAATTTCGCCTCGACGGGACTGAACACCGTCGCAGACAAGCTCAAGATAATAACGTCCCGGCTCATCAACAGTGAAGCTCAGAGTATCAGTATCTATGGCGATGGCCTTATTGACTTTGTTAATTACATTCTTATAAAAAACAGAATTCCTTATGTTATCTCCTGTCTGAGGCGACATGCGGGAAATCTTAAAACCTATCTTGCCAGTATTCACGAACTTACAGGGAATCTTAATATTAACCCCTGACTGAGCGAACTCAGGTAGCTCGATATAACAGGATGGAGAAGTAAGCATCTCATATTGCGACTTCAATGCCGGAGTGATGACGTTGGCCGATTGTTTGTCAAGATAGCCTTTTAACATACCAACCATCGTGTCAAAATCTTCAGGAAAACGTTCGTACATTCTTTGTGAAACTGCACTCCACAACAAATATCCTCCACATAATCCTTCGGGATATTTCTTGTATAATTCTACAAGGGGCTGATACTCAGATTTATTGTATGTAGCCCACAATGCCCATTCAGTAGTACCCTTTTCACATAAATTCATTATGGTATTAAGATATGAGCTCGTGTTATCCCTATTAAGCTGCAACGCCTGATTATAAAGGAAATCGCGGAGATAGGGATAAAACTCGGGTGAGACATCATCGAGTTTTAAGACTTCTTTATAATCGGTTAAAGGAGTCTTGAAATATGGCTTGAGCACAGTGAGAGCACTATCCGTAAGCTGACGGACAGAATATTTAAACTGCTCCCCACTCCATTCTGCGGGATTAGAGGGAAGAGGAAGCAATGGAGCCTGCACACGGTCGTAAGTCCAGCTACTACGCTCGTAGATTTTATTTAGTGTATTTGCCTCATAAAGCAGCATCAATCCGCGAGTCTTGACATCTTGCTCAGACTTGGCAAGAGAACCTATGAAAGCAGGCATATTGTAAAGGGAATCATTGTCAATAGACGATTTAGCCGTGACAATCTCCATGACTGCTTTCATTCGCGAAAGACCCTGTGCTGTTTTAAGATGGGCTTCTGCATCCTGAATCACAGTCTGAGGAAATGCAAAATCCGGTGACGCAAAGTCTGCCCTCGCTGCCATAAATCCTGAAATCAGCATTACAAAAAGAATTAATTTTTTCATTTTTATAATTATATTCAATGTGTTTTCTTAATA
>PPYF01469857.1_pt1 | contig 18641 bp, 24 predicted proteins | sample 1559871 | NCBI WGS metagenome assembly PPYF01 (sample SAMN08240021, study PRJNA423297) | Human gut metagenome, whole genome shotgun sequencing project. | reverse complement strand
CGTGCTGGAGGCGCTGTATCCAAAGCTAAAGGGAAAGCTGGGCGGAAACGGCGTGACAACGGCAAAATACATTTACGATGACGCGGTGGACACCAGCGGCAAAAGCCTTGTGGTGGACTGGTACTACAGAAAATACAGCGGCGGAAAATGTGTTCTGCACTACTGCAAATATGTGAACACAACGGTAATATATGCGACCGAAAACGACACCGAAAGGCCGATTGTCGGGGAGGACGAGAACGGTGCGGTGCTTTATGGGCCAAGCAGGGCCCAAAGGGGCTGGTACGACCACGGAAAATATCCCTTTGTGTTTGACAGGCTGTTTCCCTCCGAGGGCACGCCCTGCGGCTTCGGCTACATAGACGTGTGCAAAAACGCCCAGGAGCAGATTGACAGGCTAAATCAGGCGATAGTCAAAAACGCCGTCATGGCGGCTGCTCCAAGGTTTTTTATAAGGGGAGACGGAAGCGTCAACGAGAAGGAATTTGCCGACTGGACAAAGCCAATTGTGCATGTTAACGGCAATCTGGGCGCCGACAGCATAAGACCAATAGACGTGCCGAATTTGGGCGAAATATACATGGCAGTGCTCAACTCCAAGGTGGAGGAGCTGAGGCAGACCGCAGGAAACAACGAGGCGTCCACGGGAAACACTCCGTCGGGAGTAACGGCCGCCTCGGCCATCGCGGCGCTTCAGGAGGCGGCGGGAAAAACCTCAAGGGCAAGCACGCTGTCGGCCTACAGAGCATACAGCCGTGTTATTTCACAGGTGATAGAGCTTATAAGGCAGTTTTACGACCTTCCAAGACAGTTTAGAATTACAGGTCCGGTGGGCGAGGATATGTACGTTTCCTACGACAACAGCGGCATAAGGGCAGAAGGCGGAAGCTATCCCGCCCCTCCTGTATTCGATATAAAGGTATCGGCGCAGAGGAAAAACGTATACTCTAAGGTTCAGCAGAACGAGCTGGCGCTGGAGCTGTACCAGAGCGGCTGCTTTAATCCCAGTCTTGCGGACCAGGCCCTTCTTCTTTTGGACACAATGGACTTTGACGGAAGGGAACGGCTCATAAGAAAAATCCGGGAGAACAGCGGTCTTACACAAAGGCTGGACACGTACAGGCAGCTTGCGCTTGCGCTGGCGGCGCAGTATGACGCCGAGGTTTACAGCAGGCTTGCCTCGGAGGATGAACCCACGGGAGCACAGCCGAAAAAAGGCGTAAAAAGACGAACCGGCGGTGAATCCGCGGTTACGCTTAAGGCAAGAAAAAGGACGGCGCAGACAACAATGCCAAGATAAAGGAGGAAAAGCAATGGAGGATTTAAGCAGGGACAGCCAAAACGAGACGGCGAGAAAAAGGCTGATGGAAATTATGGACGAGGCCGAGGAGGCGAAAAAGCTTTATCCGTCGCTGAACCTGGACAGGGAATTTGAAAACCCTGTATTCAGAAGGCTGATGGTTTCGGGAGTGCCGGTGGTTTCCGCATACGAGCTTATACACAGGGATGAGGTAAACCTCATGCTTGTGGAAAGGGCCGTTAAGCAGGCTGAAAAGAGGATTTCGGCGGCAATACAGTCGGGAGCGGCAAGACCGAATGAAAACGGGGCTTCATCCGCGCTTCAGACGGAAACGGACCCGAGAAAGCTTTCAAAGGCCGACAGAAAAGACATTAAGGACAGAGTAGCCAGAGGGGAAAGGGTATACCTTTAATCAGAAAGGAATGATTGGATGTTAAAACTTAATTTGCAGCACTTCGCAGAGGCCGGAACGCTGGTCAACGCAACAGGGGGATATGTAAACGCCTATGACGGCACGTCATCGGATTTTTCGGGAGCCGACACGCTTTCGAGCACAATGAAAACCTATTATGACACCGAGCTGCTTGAAAACGCCAGGGCGGAGCTTGTGCATACCCAATTTGGCAAAAAGCAGCCGCTACCCGCCCACAGAGGAAAAACAGTGGAGTGGAGAAAATGGAATACATTAGCCGACGCCTCACAGCTTACCGAGGGCGTAATACCCACGGGGCAGAAGCTTGGACAGTCCAGCATAAACGTGCCTGTGACCCAGTACGGCACATACGTTACGGTTTCCGACCAGCTTGAGCTGCACGCGGTGGACGACGTGATTTTAGGAGCTGCCGAGGAGCTTGGCGCATCGGCCGGCTCCACAATGGACAGGATTGCAAGAAACGTGCTCTGCCAGGGCACAAACGTTATATACGCGGATAAGGTCGATTCCAGCGGAAAGGCCGTGGAGGTAACCTCAAGGGCAGGACTTGACAAAACGGCAAAGCTTACGCCGGCAATGGTAAACAGGGCCGCCACATACCTTAAAAAGATGAAAACGCCAAAAATCGACGGAAAATACGTGGCTGTTATCCATCCGTCGGTGGGCTATGACCTGCGCCAGAGCGAAGAATGGAAGGAGGCGCACAAGTATGCCTCTCCCGATGAGATTTACAACGGCGAAATCGGCGAGCTCCACGGCGTGAGATTTATCGAGACAACCGAGGCCAAAATTGTTGAGGGTGATAACGGAGCGGTTTATCTGTCGCTTTTCTTCGGAAAGGACGCCTACGGAGAGATTGACCCCGACGGCGGCGGAATGGAAATGATTATAAAGGATAAGAGCGAGGCCGGCGGCCCGCTGAACCAGTTCTCAACGCTGGGATATAAATTCTCGACGGCATTTAAGATACTGTACGAGGATAGAATGGTGAGAGTTGAAAGCTGCTCGGACTACTCTGATATTGACGTAAAGAACTAAAACAGATGAATTAAGACAGGAGGAAAAAGGATGTCTACAGCAAACAGCGGCGTTACAGCCGGTACATCTAAGGACTGGGAGGAAATGACCGAGGTCAGGCTTCCCAAGGCTCCAAAAACGGAGCAGAACTTTCAGTTTGTCGGAGTTAACGGCAGAACCTTCCAGGTGCCAAGGGGCAAAAGCGTTAAGGTTCCAAAGCCCGTCGCGGAGGTTCTGGCAAATTCCGAGGCTGCAAGGGAAGCGGCTGAGGAATATGAAAACGGACTGGCAGGGGAATAACCCTGCCTTTTTTGAAAGGAGGAAGGGCCATGCTTATAGCGGAGGCAATTGAGCTTGTGGACAGGCTGAAGCCAAACGCCTATACGCGGGAGGAGAAGGTAAAATGGCTGTCGGATATTGACGCACAGATATACAGGGAAATAACACTTACACATGAGGGCGCGGTAGAGTTTAGCGGCTATGACGGCTCCACCGATATTGGAAGCACTGAGCTTCTGGCGCCGAACCCCTATGACGAGCTTTACATACACGGCCTTAAACGCCAGATTGATTTAAACAACGAGGAGCTTGCTAAGTATAACAACGACTGCCTTCTTTTCAACAGCGCCTACACAAACTTTTATGACTGGTACAACAGGGAGCACACGGCCAAGGGTGTAAATGCCTTCAGGCTTTAAGGGAGGCGGATTATGCTCTATCCAACACTTAACACAATACAGACCAAAAATATAATGACAACCGTATTCTCAGGAATGAGACGGGGGCTTAAGCAGGGAGACGGGGAGTTTTACCATACGGAGAACCTGACCACAGACTGCTGCCCGCTGGCGGCTGACAGGGCCAAAAGGGGGGACTGTTGCTGTCCTTGACTCGCCCCAGGGGCTTGCCGTAAAGGACGGACTTGTGTATGCCGACGGAGCGGACCTCTATTACAACGGCGAAAGGGTTCCGGGGCTTGTGCTTTCAACCCTTCCACAAAGCCAGCCAAAAAGGTTTGTCAGCATGGGCGCATACCTGTGCGTGTTTCCCGACAACCTGTATCTTAACACCGCAGACATGTCCGAATACGGCTCAATGGAAATGAGCTGGGAGGGCGATACACAAATCAGTTACTCAATCTGCAAGGGCGACGGCACAGCCTATGAAAAGCCTGCGGTATCAAAGGACGAACCGTCAAATCCCGAAAACGGGGATTTATGGATAGATACCTCCGGCAGCACGCATGTGCTTAAGCAGTACTCAAAGGCCATGTCCATGTGGGCGGAGATTGCGTCGGTATATATAAAAATCGAGGCCACGGGTATAGGGCAGAGCGTTTTTGCCGGGGACGGAGTACGCATAAGCGGCTGCAAATACACAGGAAGCAGCGATGAGCTTAAAAAACAGCTGGAGGCCCTTAACACAACTGCTGTTGTTAGGGAAAGGGGAGACAACTTCATAGTGGTCACCGGAATACTTGACGAGGCGTATACGCAAAACGGCGGCGTGAGCGTTAAGCGTAAGGTACCCAAAATGGACTTTGTGACAGAATGCCAGAACAGGCTTTGGGGCTGTTATTACGGTATTGAGGACGGAAAAACAGTAAACGAGATTTTTTGCTGCAAGATGGGCGACTTCAAAAACTGGGAGGCCTACGCGGGAATTTCAACCGACTCCTTTCGCGCCTCCTGCGGAACTGACGGCGTGTGGACGGGAGCTGTGACATATCTTGGCTATCCTCTGTTTTTCAAGGAAAACTATGTGCATAAGGTCTATGTGTCCTCAAGCGGAGCGCACCAGATTGTAAGCACGGCTGTCGACGGGGTTCAAAGGGGCTCGGAAAGCTCCTTCGCCATAGTAAACGATTATCTGATTTACAAATCCGTTTCGGGAATAAACCTGTTTGACGGAACGCAGGCTGTACTTATTTCCGAGGCTCTGGGGGATATACCCTACTACGAGGCCGCAGGGGGAAGGCTTGGAGGAAAGTATTACGTTTCCATGAGGGATATGGAAGGCCGGTGGAATATGTTTGCCTACGACGTGAAAAAGGGCCTGTGGATTCGTGAGGACGGCACGCACGCCCTGTTTTTCGCTGACGGCGGCGACGACCTGTATTATATAGACGCCGATACAAAGGAGCTTAAAACAGTAAGGGGAACTGCGGGAGAGGCCGAGGGAGACTTCGGCTGGGAGGCGGTTATGGGCGTAATGGGCTATGAATACGCCGAGAAAAAGTACCTGTCCCGCTTTAAGCTGAGAATGAGCCTGGAGGAAGACGGCTGGTGCGAGATTTATATCCAGTACGACTCCTGCGGAATTTGGGAAAAGAGCGGAGTAATCGAGGGAAGGGGAGTAAACAGAACCTTCACAATTCCGATTATACCAAGACGCTGCGACCATTTGCAGATAAGGCTGAAGGGAAAGGGCAGGTTTAGACTGTACTCCTTCGCCAGAGTGCTGGAAAAGGGGAGTACACACTGACCTCTGCAAACAGTGCAGCCACGGCGTGGATTAGGGGCGTTACAGAATGTAAAGAGTGTATGCCGCAGGGCGGCTAGAAAAAAAGCATTGTATACCCCAGCGGCTAACAAAGGAAGGTGATAAAAATGCCGGTATATTTAAACACTCCTCCCGTAATCACGGGAAATGAAAAGGAACAGCTTAACCAACTTAGAAGCTATGTATTTCAGACGGTTGAGGCGCTGAATGTGGGAATGAGGGACATGGGCGCCGAGGGAATACTTGAGGAAATAGGCAGGGCGGTGTCAGATGAGGGAGGCTTGGAGGAGGACAAAGGCCTTCTGGCCGTTCACAACAACATACGCTCGCTGATAATAAAGACTGCGGATTACGCGGTATCAAACAGCGAGGAATTTAAAAAGCTGATAAAAAGCGAGTACTCGGCGGCGTCGGACTTTGGGGAGCTGGCGGAAAAGCTGGAAAATGAGATAACAGCCAATGCGGAAGGAATTACTCAGCTTTACAGATATACGTCGGGAATACGCTCGGACTTCGGGGATTTTTCGACAGAAAGCGAGCAGTATATAAAAACCGGACTGCTGTACATGGATGAAAACGGCGCTCCGGTATACGGCGTGGGCGTTGGGAATTTGTCAACAACCATTGACGCAAACGGCGAAAGGGTGCTGGACAAGCAGAACCTTCTGACAACAACGACGGCGGAGGAAATAGCTTTTTGGAACGGCGGCGAGAAGATAGCCTTCATAAACGGAAATATGATGTACTTCCCAGCCGGAACGCTTAAGGCCTATGAGGCCGACATAAGCGGAAAAATAACGGCCACATCGGGAAGCATCGGCGGCTGTTCCATTGTAAACGGCGTTTTGAAGGTAGGAAACGCCAATATAGAAAATATAGACGCGGGCAAGATTACAACAGGAACATTATCGTCAAGAAATATAGTGTTTGACAGCCTTGTGTCAATAATGGGCAGGGATGGGGCAAGCAGCCCGTTTGAGGAAAAGGGAATATTCGGCTATGAGACCGAAAGCTTTGAGAATGCCACGAGGGGTATCCTTCTTGAAAGCGGCGACGGAAATATGAGCTTGTTTTTATCGCCGTCAAACACATGGCTTATGGATAACAGCAACGGCACCACAAAAATACTCAGGCTTAATCAATATGGGGCCGACTTTATCTATGACGAGGATTATAAGAATGAGACCGACGGATATTACTCCGCGCTAAGGCTGACGGACGGATATGCGGTGATGGAATACAGGGACAGGAACGGTATAGACAAGCTTATGTCAATTAGAGTACAGGATGATGATATAAGGTTCAGAATAAACAGCGGCACATACTACCTGAGCGAAATAGTTGCGGCCTGCGGTCTATAAACCTAAGGGATTAAGCGAAAATCCCGGAGGATTTCCGCTTGTTTAAACAGAATGCGGCCAGCATAAGGAGGAACAGATATGAACAAACCGGCATCGGTAGCTATTAAGGAATTTTCGGAAAATTTAGAAAGCTGCGTCAATAACAGCGGCCTTCCGCCGATAGTGCTTGAAATGGTTATGAGGGGCTACTACCTGCAGCTAAAGGAGCTGGCGGACAGGCAGACAAGGACGGAGGAGGAAAGCTACAGAAAAGATTTAGAAAATCAGGAGGTGAGCGAGGATGGCAAGTGACCTCATGAACACAAGCGCTACGGGCAAGTACTACAAGGTTCAGCCAAACGGAAAGGCGCAGAGCGGCCTTAAAGAGGGCGACAGAGTTGTCACCAACGGGGGGACCTATCAAATACTTAAGGTGAAAGCCGACGGAAGCTATGAGTCCGCACTGTACGACAGCGGAATAACCACAAAGAACTACAGCGGAAAATATGCGGACAACAGCCCTTATTCAAAGGCTGAGTCCATAAGCGCAGAGACAAAAAGCTCGATAAGGGACGAGTACGACAGAGATTACAGCTCGGGTATTACAAAGCGGGAAAGCCCTGAACGTCCGGAGTATGTGAGTGCCTATAAAAAACAGATAGATAAGCTGCTGGACAGGCTGGAAAACAGGGAGGCCTTTTCCTACGACCTGAACAGCGATGCGCTTTACCAGCAGTACAGGCAAAGCTATATGAACGCAGGAAAGCGGGCTATGGAGGATGTATCGGGACAGGCGGCTTCCCTTACAGGCGGTTATGGAAACACCTACGCGGCTTCGGCGTCATCGGCGGCGTACGAGAGCTACATACAAAAGTTAAACGACCGTATACCGGAGCTGTACTCCAACGCCAGACAGAATTATGAGGCCGAGGGTGACGAGCTTTACAGGCTGTATTCTCTGTATGTCGGCGCTGAGAGGAGCGACTATGAGAAATGCAGGGACAGCGTGGAGGATTGGCAGGCTGACAGAGCCTATTCCTATAACGAGTACATTGACGAGAAGGACAGGGCCCAGAAGGATTACTACAGCAGGCTGGCGGTTCTTCAGGACGCGGCGAAGCTTGAGAGCGGTGATTACTGGAAGGCCGCCGAGCAGAAGAATACAGAATGGAGCCAAAGCTTCAAGCAGGAGCAGTTTGACTACAGCAAGGAGCAGGATAAAGTGAAGTCGAGCTCATCTTCCGTGTCGAAAAAAGGCAAAAATGTTACGACAGCACTGTATGACGAGGCGCTGGAGGCCTACAGCAAGGGCGGAGAGGCTTCCCTTATGCGGCTGGCTGAAAAGCTTACCGGAAGCGGCTACGATGCATCGGGCATAAACGACCTTTTAAGCTACGCCAGAAAATACGGAAAAGCAAGGGACAGCAAAACCGGCTCGTCAGGCTTTAATTCCGTGCTTGTGGACCTGTTTAATTACAGGGGTTAGGAGGGGAAAATGGTAAGAATAGAATCGGCCCTGCCAAGCCCGAGAATTGTAAACGGTACAATTATGTGGTACGCGGGAGACCAGTTTGAGCTGGCGTTTAAGCTCTGCCTTTCTGACGCCGACGGAGAAGAGGTTATACTGACTGAGGAAGATACGGCGGAGGTGGAAATAAAAAACGATAAAAAAGAGGCTGTAAAAAAATTTACGTTCAAAGGAGCGGCGAACAATATGTTAAGCCTAGGCTTCGATGAGGAAACGACAGCGCTTTTTAAGCCGGGACAGTATTTTTACGACATAAGGCTGTCAGGCACGTACAATACTACAATCGCTAAGGACAATCCTATTAGAGTGGAGTGAGGTGAGCAGATTGAAGGCCAACGGCATATCGGTATTAAGCAGGTCTGTGCAGGCCGAGCTGTACGGCATGGTCGGCAGGGGAGTTTCCGACGTGAGGGTGAATGAAGATGGGGAAATCGTCTTTGTTATGTCAGACGGACGTGAGATTAACCTTGGGCCAATGCCGCAGGCCGCCATACCGCCTGCCAGTGAGAATACGCTGGGAGGGGTGAAGATAGGGGACTGCCTGAAAATAAAGGACGGTGTTTTATCGGTGGATACGGCCGCAAGTGTGGAGCAGGACAACACAAAGCCTGTGACAAGCGGAGCGGTGCATATGGAAATAGGGAACATAGAGGTATTGTTAAGTAAAGTTTAAACCTTATTGCACACAGACTGTGTTGCCAAGGAGCGGATTAGGAGCGTTTAACACTGTAGACATTGTATGCCGCAGGGCGGCTGACAAGAGGAGGAATATAAATGAGCATATCAACAGAAATAACCAGATTACAGGGATTAAGAGACGATTTAAGAACAAAGCTAGTGGCGCTTAAGCTTGCCGAAAGCACAGCCGACCTTGACGCCTGTGTAACAGCGGTTGAGGGGATAGCCGATAACGGGGCGGTTAATAGGACGCTGGACGGGACAGCGACAAGCTACATGGTTCCGGCCGGATACCATAACGGCAGCGGGACGGTCAATATCGTTACAGAGGAAAAGACAGTAACGGCCAACGGCGTAATAACACCTACAGCAGGTAAGGTTATAACGAAGGTAACTGTAAACGTGGAAAACGCACCCACTTTGCAGGAAAAAAGCGTAACGCCCACAAAGACAGCGCAGGACGTAACACCTGATGAGGGCTATGACGGCCTTTCCAAGGTAAGCGTTGGGGCTATACCCGCCAGCTTCGCCGTGGTTACCAATGTAACTGCTGCCGCAGCGGACGTGCTTGCCAATAAGATATTTGTAGACAAGACCGGGGCAGAGATAACCGGAACAATGGTCAACAATGGAGCGGTTGCGGCAACAATAGACGGACTTACAGCTATGGCCTATACAATACCGGCGGGCTATCACAGCGGCACGGGTACAGTAACGCTTACAAACGATATAGAGACGGCGTTGGCGGCGATATAAACCTTGTTACACACAAGACGTGTAACCGAAGCTTGGATTAGGCGCGTTACAAAGCGTAAACAAGGAATGCCGTAGGACGTTTAACTTACGTAAGCATTGTACGCCGCAGGGCGTTTAGATAAACCTTAACATCTACAAAGTGAAAAACGAGAGATTGAGCAGGAGGCTGCCAAAATTAAGAAAGGATGAGGCTATGAGCATACAGGCTGAAATCGACAGACTTTCCTCGGCCAAGGAAAGCATTATCGAGGCCATAGAAGGCAGGGGAGTATCCGTACCGAAGGGAACAAAGGCCGACGGCCTTGCCGAATATATAGACAGCATAGGGGAAGCAGGCTTTTCCGGGGATTATACGGTAAGCGCTGCAAACCAGATTGAGCGAATACGGCTGGCAAGGGATAAAATGCTTGAGGTTATTGCCTTTAAGGGAGTAGAGGTGGCGCAGGAGACAAAAATAGACGGTATACCCGCGCTGATAGCCTTGATAAACGCCGGCACGGTCAAGCGGTTCCTTCCAATAAGCGGAACAATCAACAGAAATAATATAGAAAATATTGAATACAGCTTTACGCCGCCTGAAAGCGATACCTGCGCGGTAATCGAGGTTCCGGCCTCAAGGCTTGAAAGGCAGTGGATAACGTATAAATTCGACTTTTCCTCTCTTCCCAAGGACGCCGAGATAAAAAAGATAAATGTCAGATACAGGCTTCAGTATGACGAGGCGATGACGGCGGCCATAACCCTTATTTCCGGGGACTTTAAATGGAAAAGCGAGTTCATTGACACAACCGGAAATATAGAGAATATAGAGTGCGGTCTGTGTACAAGAAGCCAGTTTGATGAGCTGGAGATAAGGCTGTCATTCATTGAAACCTTCCCATCCAACCGCTGGCAGAGAATTTACGGCTTTGAGCTTGTGGTGGAATATTAAATACAGCGGGGATGTTGACATATTGTCCGCAAGGGCTTATACTATGTTTGTAGACAAAATGACAACTTTAAGAGGAGGAAACGATTTGACAGATACGAAGCTTTTAAACGAGGAAATACAAAAATCAGGGCTGAAGAAAAAATGGCTTGCAAAGCAGCTTGGGCTGTCTCCCTATGGGTTTTCGCTTAAAATAAAGAACATGAGCCAGTTTAAGGCGGAGGAGATGATAATACTGTCGTCCCTTTTGAGAATCGAGGAGCCAAGGCTGAGGGAAAGGATTTTTTTTGCCTCTTAAGTTGGCGAATAGTCTACATAAATGAGACGGCAGGGAATACCCTGCGGCGGAAGGGGTGATATTCATGGAGGAAATGGCGCCCAGGACGCGTTCGGAAGGGGAGTTATCAGCGGCGTGGTGGATGTGGTGACTGATGGGATAGCCGATAAAATTGGCAGTGAGACGCTTTCAAAAATAGCGGGGCTGAATGACAAAAAGCTTCTTTCGAGTATTTTTAAGCAGATTGTGACGGACAGCTCAGATTCGGAGCTTGAGGCGGCGATGAACTACGCGGCTGACCTCATGTCAGGAGACAGAAGAAAGCCTGACTGGGACGCACTTGCTGAAGAGGTAATCCAAAGGACAATTAAGGGACAGATAAAAGATGCTGGAAAAATCTTTGGCTTCTGATACGGCCTGTGGACGGCATGGCCGCGGCGGTGGTATAATCCTTTTCAGGGGGAAGCAAAATGAAATTGTTTATAATAGGAAACGGATTTGACCTGCATCACAGCCTTCCGACAAGATATACGGACTTTATGAGATTTATGAGGGAAAGACATCCCTATGCCGCGGAGCAGTTTGTGCTTGGGATAGGAAAATACTCGCTTTTGTATTTTGATAGGATGGACGAGGTCAGTGAGGATATTTTGTGGAATGACATGGAAAATGTTTTCGGCTCCTATGAGATTATGGAAATGGCCGAGGAGCACAGACAGTGGGATACTGACAGGGATTACAGCGGGCCTGCCTCAAAGCCTATTAGGGATATGCTCCGTCTGCCCATACATATAAACCGCTATCTAAGTGAATGGATTGAAAGCATAGTGCTTGAAAATATTCAGCCCAGCGCCGCCCTGACGGAGCTGTTTCGGAGTGAAGACTCGCTGTTTATAAGCTTTAACTATACATTAACCCTTGAAAGGGTATACGGCGTGAAAAATGTCCGGCACATACACGGCAAGCTGGGAGAAAGCCTTGTTATGGGGCATGCGGAAGTGCCGGCCGGGATTCATTCAGACCCCAGGGAGTATGGGATAAACGCCGTCAATGAAAAATTTGTTGCAGATTATTTTAAAAACAGCCGCAAGGACTGTAAAAGGATTATGTCGGAAAACAGGGTCCTTTTCAGTTCAGAATGTCTTGGGAACGTTTCAGAAATATATATTCTGGGACATTCGCTGAATAATGTAGACATGCCTTATATGAGAAAAATAAAAAGGCTGTGCGCTTCGGGCGCCGAGTGGAAGGCATTTATACTTCCTGACCAGAGAAAATATTTTGAGGAAAGGCTCAGGCAAATTCCCGTGGCGGCAAAAAATACGGGCTTTAGGCTGTGGCCGGAAAGAAAATAACTGAATTTAAATATTACGGCTGTATCCAATGCTTGACGCTGATGAGACGGCCGTAAAATTATCTGTTTCGCGTTAAACAGAAAACGGCGCAGCTTTTGCTGCGCCGTTTTTTTATGCTGCTTAACAGCCTGTTTTATTAATCTGATTCCCTGCCGTATTTTAAACGGAGCACAAACAGCGTTAAAAGCATCAGTACTATGCCGATTGGAAGGGCGATAATTCCGGGAGCTCCCATCGTAGCCAGAAGTCCGGCTATAATATAGGATATGCATGAAATCACCGCGCATGTAATAGCGTAGGGAAGCTGGGTGGACACATGGTTTACATGGTCGCATTGGGCCCCGGCCGAGGCCATTATGGTCGTGTCGGAAATTGGCGAGCAGTGGTCGCCGCATACCGCACCTGCCATACATGCGGAAATACAGATGATTGCCAGCGGGTTATCCATAGAGAATACGTTTTGTACAATCGGGATAAGTATGCCGAAGGTTCCCCAGGAGGTACCCGTTGCAAATGCAAGGCCGCAGCCGATAACAAATACGATGGCAGGCAGAAACATCTGCATTGACTGTGCGGAGGACTGGACAAAATCTCGCACAAAGTATTTCGCGCCGAGGGAATCTGTCATGGATTTGAGACTCCATGCGAAGGTCAGTATCAATATAGCAGGAACCATCGCCTTAAAGCCCTCGGGTATACAGCCCATCATTTCCTTAAAGGTCATTGAACGGCGTACCGAGTAGTATAAAAGCGAAAATACAAGGGCAAAGGCCGAGCCGAGCATGAGGCCGACGGAGGCGTCGGAGTTTGAGAACGCGTCTACAAAGCCTGCGCCGGAGAAAAAGCCGCCTGAATAAATCATGCCGGTTATACAGCATATAATCAGTATTACAATTGGGATTATAAGGTCAATAACCTTTCCCTTGCCGTCCTCGACGTCGTTATCCATCATAGCGTATGGGTTGGAGCCGGAGAACAGGTCGCCCTTTTCAATGGCGTTATGCTCAAATTTTGCCATAGGGCCAAAATCAACACGCATAAGCACAAGGCCGACCATCATTATTATGGTAAGAAGGGCGTAAAAGTTGTAAGGGATAGCGCGTATAAACAGGTTAAGGCCCTGTCCCTCCTCAGCGAAGCCTGCGACAGCGGCGGCCCATGAGGATATAGGCGCAATAATACATACCGGCGCGGCCGTGGCGTCAATTATATAGGCAAGCTTTGCCCTGGAAACCTTGTGCTTGTCCGTAATTGGCCTCATAACGCTGCCTACCGTAAGGCAGTTGAAATAGTCGTCAATGAAAACAAGACAGCCAAGTACGACGGCGGTTATCTGCGCGCCTATTCTGGACTTGATATGGGTCTTAGCCCAGCGGCCAAAGGCTGCGGAGCCGCCGGCCTTGTTCATCAGGCACACAATGGTGCCAAGAATTACAAGGAAAATCAGTATGCCGACGTTATATGCGTCGGACAGCACGGAAACAATTCCGTCGTTAAAGACATGAAGAACAGTACCTTCAAATGAAAAATTGGAATACAGCAGTCCGCCTACCAATATACCGATAAACAGTGAGGAATATACCTCCTTGGTTATAAGGGCCAGCGCAATGGCTATTAAAGGCGGAAGCAGAGCCCAAAGCGTATTGTAATAATTGCTTGAAGACCTTATGTAGCCGCTGCCTGAACAGAGGGAGCAGACATTGGCGCCCTGGCAGTCGCCGCAGGACGGGTCAAGCCCGTAGCAGGTCATACAGGCGCCGCTGCCCGAGCAGTCGGTGCACACAATCATTTTGGTTCCGGGCTCCTCGGTAGGGTCTCCGGCGGCAAAGGCCGTAGCGGACAATGCACCCATAAGTAAAAGCAGGGTCGTCAGAAATGGTATCAGTCTTCTTAAATTCTTTCTCATTATTCACACTCCTCAAAAAATAAAGCCATGACAGCTACCATGGCTTCCTGCGGGCGAAAAACGGTGGTACGCCGCTTTTATTCGCCTAAATCGCTGAAGCTGTCGGCTACTGTAAGCAGTCCGCCTGTTATAGCGTCGGCAAGTTCATTGCTCATTGTTATTACCCAGCCGTTCTCGCCCTTTGTTAAGGCAACGTCGACTTCCCTCTCAATAAGGTTTTCCTTGTTGTTTTCCAAGGCCGTGCTGAAAACCTCAAGCATTTTCTGCTGAAGCTCGTCCTCGGCTATGCCTGAGAAAGCGAGGGTAAACGCCTGGCTTATGTAATCCGACATGACAAGGGACATGTCAATGGCCTTAATGTTCACCTTTACTGTGGCCGTGTCCGCGCTTTCCTCAGTGGATACTATTGTGTAGCTGAGGCTTTCCATAAGGCTGTTCATCATGGCTGATGACTGCTCGTCCTCGTTTTCGCCTGAAAGCTCGTCATACTCAACGTCCACATAATTGGAAGCCGTCTTAAAATCCTGCGCCTTTATGGCGTTAAGATAATTGCTTACAGCGGTGTCCGGGCCTTCCTTAGCCCCGCAGGCACCGAGCGAGACCGCCATTATTACTGTTAAAACCGCGGCCAATAATTTCTTCATAAATTTCCTCCTCTGATTGACAATATTTTTCAACAATGGTATTGTTTTTATAGGAAAGCAATTTGCCTGACAGCTTTTCTTTACGCCCTCCCGCCTGCCAGCGGAAGGGCGCTTTTTGTTTCCTATATTTCGCTTTCAAGACGCGTTATGCTGCCCTCGCCGTCCAGAGTTATAAAGCAGGCTATATCCGTCACAACACCCTCGCCGTTCACTCTGCCGTATACTGCCCTGCCGGGCCTTACAAACTGTATTCCCGTCCCGTCGCCGCAAAGAATGGTAAACCAGCGGTATGACCCTGTTTCAACAGTGCCTGTGACAAATTCCGTATATTCCTCTTTGGTCACCTTTCCAAGGTTTTCCTTTGAGATGTGTATAAAGCCCCTTATGCCGGCAAATAAGCCCCTGCCGTCCGTCACCTCGGCCTTTTCAACCTTACAGTCAAGCAGCCCTGCGGCCTTCTTTTTAAGAAAATTATCTCCCATAAGAATTCCTCCTTTTTACAAAGATAAAATGCGTCATCCGTTTTTTTGCCAATCTTGTCAAGTAAACGTCAGGTATCCTCCGGTGATATTTTCTTATCCTTCCTATTATTATAATATCACATAAAAAACGACATTAAAATATTAAATTAGAAGGTTATTAAAATCTTATTAAAAGATTGGGACAGACTGGCTGTCACCGATGGAAGGCTGTACGCATATTTGTAATGTATAGGGCGCATGTCCCAGCGCCTAATGATAAAAACGAGCGGCAGGAGGTGAAAATAAATTGGATTCGCAGACAAAAAAGATAGACGACCTTTTACCCTACGCGAGAGTGGCCTGCAGGCTGTTTTTGAAAAGATGCAGGGAGGAGGGGCTTAATATTTTTATAACAGAAACATACCGTTCCCAGGAACGGCAGAACAGGCTGTACGAGCAGGGCAGGACGAAGCCGGGCCCCATAGTAACATGGACAAAAACCAGCCGCCATACAAAACGCACGGCCTGGGATATTGCCTGTAAGGGAAGCGACCCCTACAATATACGCATTTTAAACAGGGCGGGAGAGATAGGAAAGGCACTTGGCCTCATATGGGGAGGGGACTGGACGCCGCCGGACAGGCCGCACTTTGAGGTAAAAAAGAATTGGAAGGCGCCGAAGGAGGATGAGGAAATGACGCAGGAGCAGTTTAACAGGATGATGGATAGCTATCTGGAGGAAAGAGGCAGGCTGCCGGTGAGCGGCTGGGCCAGAGAGGAATTTGAAAAGGCGGAGAACGAGGGGATAATAGACGGCACAATGCCGCAGGCCTTTGCCACAAGGGAGCAGGTAGCGGCTATGATAATAAGAAGCAAGGAATAAAAAGCGGACCGCCATAGGCGGTCCGTTTGCTGTCATTTTTTAAGTATACGGTTAAGGGCTGTAGCATCCAGCAGATTTACGGTCTGGAAATTGCCCTTGTAAAATACGGCCCAGTTGTTGAATACGCAGGGCAGCTCCTTTGCCTTTTCAAGGGTGTCTATTTGGATAAGCCTCACAGGGACTTCAATTTCGCTGCAGTGTTCCTTTATTTTTTCAATGTATTGATAAATAAACGGACACTGCATATCGTAATAAATTGTCAGCTCCTGGCTTTCAATTTTTTCCTTCTTAGCGTTTTCTTTAAACCTTGGCACTGTTCCGTCAAAGGAAAGCGCCAGCAGCTCGTATCCCCTTTCGGTAGTGTCTACGGTTTTAAATCCGTATTTTTTAGCGAAGGCCTGGTCAGACAGCCACGCCTTCTGTTTATCTGACGCCAGCATGCACACGCCGGACTTCCCCTTGGCCTTAGCGTCCGACAGACAGTATTCCATCAGCTCTTTGCCATAGCCGTTTCCCTTGCAGCTGCCGGTAATCCACAGGCAGTAAAGGTAAAAATAATTTTCGCCCTCTATGGGCACCCATGCAGTCTCAAGAGGGGCATACTCAATAAACGCCGTTGCCTTCGCGTTAAGCTTCCTGAATACATGGCCTTCATTCAGTCTGTCGGAAAGCCACCGACGCTTTGCCTCGACCCCCGGATGCAGCTTTTTGCTTCGTATAATGCAGCATAAATGCTCGCTGCTAAGGTTTTGTGCCGTTAAGTTTATAAAATCAGTTTCCATGAGCGCCTCCGCTTTTAAATAGTCCGCCGCAGTTTAAAAATTCTTTATGTTATTCTATCACAAACATAATGCCGCGTCTATCAGCCTTTCAGAATACAAAGCCTTAAATTTTGTTGCTGAAGTTGCAAAGCTGTATGGCCGCTCCGTCCTCCATAACCCTAAAGCCGTGCTTTACATAAAATGCCGCGTTTTTGCTTTCCTCAGGCATGCCCTCAATATACAGATAGTTTTTGTACTTCTCCTTGACCAGCTCAAGCATTTTTCCGGCTATTCCCTGACCGTGGTAATCGGGGCGTACAAGCACATAGTGTATATAAGCAACCAGCTCGCTGTCGTCCAGCGCGCGTATAAGTCCTACCAGCCTTTGTCCGTCCCAGGCGGTAATAACGGTTGAGGAATTCATAAGCGCCTTATGCAGGCGTGTAGGATACTGGCCCGAAATCCAGCCAACGGACAGAAATAAATCCTGCGCTTCCTCTGCCGTAAACTTTTTTTCCTCTGTGTATGTAATCATATTTAAGCCTCCCGTTTTTTAATAGCCATTATAAAAGGCAGGGGGCTTATTTACAATATACTATTAAATTTAATAGCTTATTAAGTAGTTGAATACTGCTTGACATAAACGCATTATGCTGTTAATCTTTGCCCATAAAATATGGATTAGGAGGAGTTCGGTTGAAACCAATTTACAAAAAGTGCTTCAAATTGGCAGCAGTTTTGGCCGGCGTTTTATTATTTTTGGCTGTTTTTGATATAATAAGATTTGCCTCACGCTCGCCAATAGATGCAATAAATCTGAGCTTTGATATTAATATGGCGGAACCAAAATCATATTTATACGCTAAAAGCAACCAAAGCTCGCACGGAGACGGGGAACGGGTTATAATTGCCGACTACAGCGGGATAAAGAATGGCTTAGAGCTTAACAGTTTAGACAGCGCTTCTCCAGCTGAGTTAGAGGATGCGCTTAAGAACTGGGTGTGTTTTGAGGACAGTGAAAAGGCCACAATACTGGATGAATATGACCTTTATTCACCTAATTCAAAATGCAGTGTACTTGACCGCGGTGACGATATAATTTATTTTTCCTATAATGAGAAATCAAATCTTTGCCTGATTATTGCACTATACAGATGAATCAAGTCTCCTGGTAACAGGAACTTGATTTTATTATCTATAGTCAGCAAAAATCCGAAAAGAAAGGTATACGCGCATTTCTTTGCCTTGGATCTGTAAGGTGTCCTGTCGGCGTAAAAAAAGCTGACGCCGGAATTTACTTGGTTTAAAACAGCTTCCTTTATCCTCTCTTTGATTTTGTCACATCTACTAATGTCGCCGAGCTTTTCAGGCTCGTGGCATATACAGATACAAGTCTTTTCCATACTATCTACTCCATTATAAATATTATTTCAGTTTGGCAGCTGTTGCTGCCGTAAATGTTAAAATAAAATATAAATCCACATGTTTAAAACTGATTATACACAATAATAAAACTATTTTCGATGTATAAAAACGTTAATTATTGTGGATTTTTAATTTTAAGGATTTTAAAGTATATAATCGTATCAACAGGAGGTGATTCAATGGAAGGAGAAAGACTGAGTGAGTTAAGGAAAGATAATGGGCTTACTCAAAGAGATTTAGCCGAAATTTTAGGAGTATCAGAAAATTCCATCTCACTTTATGAGAGAAACATAAATACGCCGGATGATGAATTGAAGATTAAGATTGCAAATTATTTCAATGTTTCATTGGATTATCTGCTAGGAGCCACGGATAAACAAATACCCTTAAACAGAAATGAAACTCAATTTATATATGCGGAAAATTTGCCGAGTAATGCTTATAAAG
>PPYF01370593.1_pt1 | contig 18652 bp, 16 predicted proteins | sample 1559871 | NCBI WGS metagenome assembly PPYF01 (sample SAMN08240021, study PRJNA423297) | Human gut metagenome, whole genome shotgun sequencing project. | reverse complement strand
GGGCCTGACAAGACCATCCTGCAACTGGTGGAACGCCTGGACGCGGCCAGGGGCGGCACTTCTTTTTTTACGGGCTCAGCTCCGGCGATAAAGTCCATAATGGAACCGTTCAGCCCTCCGGAACCGTCTGAATCGGCCGCCGTTGCGGCAGCGGTGGTCTCCGGAACGGACGGCGAAACCGGACTGGTCTCCCGCACGGGCATGCCCGCCGGGGCTTCCTGCGGCTGGGACGTTGCGGGAGTGAGCGCGGGTGCGGGCCGTTCTTCGGTGCCGGTGGGACCAGGGGCTGCCGCTGCGGGCTTTTCCACTGCCGTCGGTTCCGGCGTCGCGGGCACGGTTGCGGCGCGCCGCGCGGCAACCTGGGCGTTGGTCAGGCTCAGATCCAGACCGGCCTTGTTCACCTGCCGGAGGGCTTCTTCCGGGCCGTTGCGCCTGGGCGGAGCTGGTCTGTCAGCTGTGGCTTTGGGAGATATGGGCATGGGTTCCCCCACCCATTCGCCGGGCGTGCTCAGACTGGGACTGGTATAGACGTTCTTGGCGGTATCCGCGGTGTTCTCCGTGTCCCGCCGGGCGGTTGTGGTCGGAACGGATCTGATCGTGATGCGTGGTCCGCGACGCACAGCGTTTTCGGTGGGGGACACGTCTTCCGCGTCCTGCGAACGGGAAGACAGGGGGCTGCCGATGGGCATGGGCTCGCCCACCCACTCGCCGGGCGTGTTCTGCCGGGGGCTGGTGTAGGAGCCTGTGGCGCTGGCCGTGACAGTGGGCTTGGCTTCCGGCACTTCCGGCACGGCTGCGGCCTTGGGCGCGGCTTTGGGCCGGATGGGGACAATGGTGGCGCCCGGCCGCGCGGCAAACGTGACAGGCCGGAAGGCAGGCTTACGGGGCTGTTCCGGCTCCACGGGCTTTTCCGGGGCCGGCGGCACGGCTGCCGCTGCTTTGCTCTCCGGCACGGACGTTTCCGCAACAACTTCTTCCGGCGCGGTCACCTCCACGGGGGCGGCTGTTTCCGGCTCTTCCGGCAATTCCGGAGCGGCGGAAGCGCCTTCAGCGGCAGACTGCGCGGCCTCAATGTCGACTTCCGGTACGGAGACAACAGCCTGGGAAGCTTCAACGGGCGGCGCGTTCTTCACCGCGTCCGCCGTTTTTTCCTCGGCTGCATCAGCGGCAGCAACGACTGGGGCGGGCTCCGCAGGAGTTTCCTCGGTACTTGAAACCGGGTTTTCCGCTGCCATAACGCTGCCGTCAGCCAGGTCTTCCGTGGATGGGGCGTCTTCCGGAGCGGCATCGTTTGTCTCTTGGGCCGTATCGGACTCCGCAGGCTCTTCCTCACCCCAGACCGGTCCTTCCAGGCCAGCGGCCACAGAAAATTCCGCCTGCATGGCGGCGTCTTCCGGAGAAGATGCGGGAACCGGGGCCTCGTTGCTTTCGGATTCGACCGCCGTGGTTTTGGACGTCGCGGTCATAACTAGATCGTCGGGTGCGTAGGGATTGACGAACAGGCCCGCCGGAATGTCCGGCTGCTCTTGCGCGGTCTTGTGGGACGCGTTCAGACGGCTGACCGGGGTCAGACCGGCTTCCGCCGGAGGCAGGTCAATGTCCGGCAGGGGATCGCCGTTTTCCGGCAGGCCGCTGAACAGGCCGCCTGCGGGTTTGCCGGATGTTTTATCCTCTCCCGGACCGACCAGGGGGCCGCGCAGGGATTCCGCAAAGCTCAACAGATCGGGCAGGGCCGTCAGATCCGGTATTTTCAGGGGAGAGGCGCCGTGGCCGTCCTCGTTGCCGAACAGATCCGGCAGAGGCGGCCGTCCGGCCGGTGCTCCCGCCGTTGCGACGGAAGGCGCGGCTGCTTCAGGAGCCGCCGCCGTCATATCTGTCGAGGCCGTGCCGGTTTGCCCGGCGGGTTCCGCGGGTACGGCTTCCTGTCCTGTTTCATCAGCTGTCCGCGCGGCTGCGGCGGCATCCAGAATTTCCCGTACGGTCTGGCAAAGGGCTTCGCTGTCCACCGGCTCCAGCAGGGCATGGGTGAAACCGGCGTCAGCCAGGCGGTCCCACTGGCTGTCGTCCACGGTGACGGCCAGGGCCTTGCAGAAAGGCAGGCCCGCTGTCGCCGCCAGTTCGCGGAACTTGCGCAGAATATCGCCCGCCGCCGGAGAGGCCAGCTTGCCCTGCGCTATCAGCAGGAGCGCGACCTCGCCCTTGTGCAGTTGCAGGGCCTCGCTCAAGCTGCGCGCTTCAGCGTTGCGGCAGGGCATGCCGTCCAGCATGCGGGCCAGCATCTGGCGATCCAGCGCGTTTTCCGCCGCGACCAGGACCAGTGGTTGCCTGCGTTCCACGGGCGCGTCCTCGCTGTCGTCCCGTTCCAGATATTTGAGGTGCAAGGTAAAAGCGATCGTGGTGCCGTGGGGGCTGCACTCCACGCCCAGAAATCCCTTGTGCGCGCCCGCCAGTTCCCAGGCGCGGGTCAGGGCCAGGCTGGAACGCTCCTTGGGCGGCATGCCCGAACCCGTGTCCGTGACGGTGAAGAGCAGATGCCCGGCATCGGCGCTTTCCGGCACGCGGCGCACCGAAAAATGCACGGCTCCGTGTTTGGTGGCGCGTACCGCGCTTTCCAGCAGCAGGCAGAGGGTTTCGTTCAGAGCCCCGGCTTCGCCCTCGTACATATGGCCCAGATGGGGCGGCATGTACCAAGCCAGGCCGATGCCCGCGCTTTCCGCCGCCGGAGCCACGGCGTCATGGGCTTCGCGCATCAGATGCTGCAGATTGAAAGGCGCGGCGTCTTCGGTGGTGGGCCGTTCCTGATTCAATTGTTTGGGATTGCTGACAATATCCGCCATCTGGCGGGCCGCGCCCAGCATGTTTTCCGCGTATTGGCGTACTGCCGGAGGGAGGGCGCAATGGCCCAGAGCCGCGCCTTCCCGCATCAGGCGGTCCAAGGGCAGGCGCAGCGCGTCTTCCAGAAGATTGGGCGGAAAGTTGGGCGAAAGATCGGAGAGCAGACCGGCGTGCGGCGCGGTCTGAGGATCAGAGCGCGCGGCGGATGCGTCCGCCTCCGAATCATCCGAGGGCATGGGCGGTCCCGGCGGGATCAGCCGCAGATTGGGATCGTCCAGAGGCTGGTCCAGGGTGATGGTGCCGTCGGCCTCTCTGCGCACGGCCTTGGCCGCCGTGGAGTCGGCCTGTGCAACGGCCGTGTCGTGCGGGGCCCTGGTGGCGGCGATGATCAAAGCACTGAGAGCCGTGCCCCAGAGTGGGGCGGAGGCCAGGAGGTTGGGGGCAAAGCCGCTGTCCAGGCCCAGCATGCCCCCGGCCACAAAGAGCGGCGGCAGAAGGCAGCCCAGCAGAAAACGCTTGGCTCCGCCCAGGCCCATGATCCAGGCTCCCAGGGCGGTGGGTACGAAAATCAGGGTGCCCAGGGGCCAGAGATCCAGATAGCGGGTCAGCCAGCCGAAGTTCGGGACCAGAGGCAGCAGGGCCAGGACCGCGCCGGGCAGGGAGAGCAGGAGGAGCTGGATGTCCAGAGCGCGCGAACGCTCACGGGTACGCATCAGATGGCGGCCCACATGGGGCAGCAGCATCAGGGCCACACCCGGCGCCAGCACGGCCCCGGACTCGCCCAAGCCGATATGGCCGGAACCGGAGGCGGGCATGCCCATGAGGCCTTGACCCAGGGCCACGCCCACGTACAGGGCCGTCCAAACGCGCCACTGGCCCTTTTCGGACAGGCCGCGCAAAAGGCAGAGCAGCATGACCACGCCCAAGGCCAGAATGGCCGCTGTGCGCGACAGACTGCCCCAATTGGTGGCCGCGTCCTGCGGGGTGCGCAGCATGGGCGCGAACCACAGGCCGGGCAGACCGTCCAGGCGGATATAGCAGGTCAGAGGTTCCTTGCCCGCCTCGGGCAGAAGCAGCACATTACGCTGGGCCGGGCTGGATTCGCGCCATTCCAGCGCGCCGCTCAGGCTGTTGGACACGGGTTCATAAAGCATGGGCATGCCGGGCACGCTTTCGCCCATGTCCAGCAAGAGCGTGGCGGGCCGGGCGCCCTCCGGCAGGGGAGCCAGGGTGAAGCGCAGCCACATGACCCCGGTTTCGCGCGGCAGATCCTTGAGCGCCAGAGGCCGATAGTCCCCGGCCTTGTCCGGAGCGGCGGCTTCCTCCACATCCATGGTGCCGGTTTCATCCAGCAGATAGTCGAGGTAGGGCAAAAGGGGCGTGCTGGACGTGGTGGGCGCGGCGGGCAGCATGGTCTGGGCCGGGGCGCCGCCCCAGCCGAAGCAGAGCGCGCAAAACAGAAGAACAGCGGCCGAAACCCGGAAACGGGCCGTGCCGGAAAAAACATATGCCATAGTGTTTCCGCCTGTCATATAACTTTGCATGAACGCCGCGCGGTTCCGTCTCCGCGTGACGTCCGGCGAGCCGTTACGGGCTTAAACCGGAGCAACGCTGCAACGCCGGGCGTTCAACGTTGCGTGCGGTATCCGCGCGTCCGCCGGGCAGCGCGGGCATCATCTCTGACAGCCCTAATGCAGATGCTTGATCAATTCGGACACCGGCTGCCCGTCCGGCGAACGCGCGCCGGGATTGGCCTTCAGCAGGCTTTGCCAGGCCTGCACGGCTTCGTCTTTGCGGTGCAGATCGTAATAAAGCACCACGCCCTCGTTGAACAGGGCGTTTTCATGGCCGGGCCGGGCGGCCGAGGCCTTGCGGAAGCTGTCCACGGCCTGTTCGTAGGCTCCGGCCTCGCGGTACATGATGCCCAGATCCGTAAGCACGTCGGGATTGCCCGGCGCGAAAGTCAGGGAACGCTCATAGGCCGAGATGGCCTGTTTGGCCTGGCCCGTGTCGAAATACAGATTGCCCAGGGCCGCCCAGCGGGCGGCGTCCTTGGGATCGGCCAGCAGGGTTTTTTCCAGCTCGGCAATTTTTTGGGCCAGTTCCGGGGGCATGGGCGGCGGATTGTCCTGCGCGGGCCTGGCCGCCTGCTGGGCCGCGGGAGCGGGAGGCGCGGCTTCCGGCTGCGCCGTGGCGGGGTGGGTCGTAACGGCCGGGCCGTGACCGTTGATCAGGCCGGGCAGCAGGCCGCCCAGATACAGGCCCAGCGCCAGCGTCAGCAGCATGCCCATGATGCAGGTGCTTTTGCGCACCATGCCGGAAGGCGCGGCCTCCGAAGAGGCTGCGGGAGATGCACTGCCAAGGGCGTCGGGAGTGGGGCGCGTCAGCGCGTCGCGCGGCGAAGCCGCTTCCGTTTCAGGACTTTTCTTGCTTTTACGGCGGGCCATAAGCTCCTCAATAATGTGGGGGGGCGCGGTCAAAGTCTTTGCGGTCAACCTACAACCTGAAAAAAAAAGAGGCAAGCCCGCAACTTATGGTCAAGAAGCGGGCCTGGCAACTGCGGCATTGACGGGAGGCGGTTCAGGGTCGCGCGTCCTTCCCATTGGTTTTTTTTGCCTTTTTATCCATCTTGTCCTGCCGGACCGGCTGATCCGGCGTGTTGTTTTCCGCGCCGCCGGCATGGGACAGCGGGGCTTTTTCCAGCTCCTCGCGGATGCCCTTCTTGAGATCCTCACCGGCCTTGGGGTCATGCAGGCCCGCGCTGAGATGTTCCACGCCGCGCGCCGGGTCGTTGAGGAAATGGATGTAGAGCACGCCCAGGCTGTAACGCACCGAGGCGTTGTCATGCAGGGCCACCACTTTTTCCAGAAGTTCGGCGGCTTCCTTGTGCTTGCCCTGGTTGTGCTTGATGACGCCCAACAGATAGAGCGGTTGGGGATTGTTCACATCCAGGGTGCTGGCGCGCTGGGCGAAAGTCTCGGCGGCCTCCCAGTTCTGGGCGGTCATCAGGGCTTCGACCAGGTGGACCAGGGCGTCCACGTTTTGGGGATTTTTGGCGACTTCCTGCATGAGCGCGCCGATGGCGTCGCCGCCCATGCCCGCCGGAGCCTGGGGCGCGGGCTGCACATGCACGGTGATCTGCGGATGCTTGAAGCGTTCCGTAAGGGAAATCACCAGCATGGCCGCCAGACTCAGAGCCAGCAGCAGGGCCAGCGCGCGCGCCGGAGTGTTGAGCTTGGGCAGATCAGTCATGGTTGAGCATCTCCCATTGGCTCAGGCGGGCCGCCAGAGCGCGCTGCTGCGCGGCCAGAAAGGCCAGATACGCGCCGAGGCCGATCCAGACGGCGGCATTGGCGATGACGATCCAGGTGAGGGTATCCATACTTGTCCTCCGAGGGAGAGTTCGCTGCGGCGTTTACGCCGCCGGGTTGTCGGCATTGGCCGCCAATGCGTCGAGGCGGGCGCGTAAATCGAGCTGGCGTTTGCGCAGCCAGACCAGCCCGGCCCAGAGCAGACCGAAAGAAAGCACGCAGGCAATGACCGTCATCTTCATTTCCGGCTCCAGGCCGCCGCCCTTGGCCGCGAAAACCGCCGGATGGATCGAGCGCCAGATCCGGGCCGAAATGAAGACCAGAGGCACGTCCAGAAAGGCCACCACGCCCACCACGGCGCAGACCAGGCTCTTGCGCTGCGGCGGCAGATCCAGGCCGCGCAGCACCAGATAGCCCGCATAGACGAACCACATGATCAGGGTGGTGGTCAGGCGCGGGTCCCAGGTCCACCAGACGCCCCAGGACTTGCGCGCCCAGAGCATGCCGGTGACCAGGGCCAGGCCGCTGAGCAGCACGCCCACCTCGGCGGCGGCGGCGCAGAGTCTGTCCGCGCCGGGCGCGCGGCGCAACAGATAGGCGATGGAACCCAGAAAGACCGTGAAAAAGCTGATCAGCGCCCACCAGGCCAGGGGCAGGTGGATGTAGAAGATTTTCTGGATCAGACCCAGAGTGGCCTCTTCCGGGGCATAGACATAGATCAGCCACTGGCAGCAGGCAAAGGCCAGTCCGCCCAGCAGGGCCAGGAGTTGCGGCATTTATTCGTCCCCCGTGTAGATGAAGCTGAACAGCAACAGACCGGCCCCCAGAAAGACCGCGTCAAAGGCGCAGGCCACGCCCAGCCAGCCGCCGGGCCCGTCCGGGGAGGCGGCCCCCAGCGTCTGCGCGCCCACGCCGATACCGGCCAGCAGCAGGGGCGTGAGCAGCGGAAAAAGCACGATGCTCAGCAGGGATTCGCGCGCCGCCTGCCCCTGGGCCAGAGCCCCCAGCAGGGAACCCAGGGCGCACATGCCCAGATCCACCAGCAGCAGGGCCGCCAGGCCCGGCAGCGGCGGCCCGCCCAGCTCCTGGCCCAGAAAAATCACGGACGCGGGCAAAAAGATGACCTGGGCCAGCAGCAGCAGGGTCAGGCCCGCCGCCGCCTTGCCCAGCCAGACGCCCTGGATGGGGGCGGGGCAGAGCAACAGGCCCAGGCGGGCGTTGTTGGCCTCTTCCAGGGCGTAGAGCTGGTTGAAGATCAGCACCTGGCAGAAGGCCGAACTCAGCCAGAACACGGCGGCGGCGGCCTGCGGGCTCATGCGCTCGCCGATGCCCTGGGAGAGGCTGAACACGAAAAGCAGCAGCAGGCCCAGCAAAAGGGCCTGGATCAAACCGCTGCCCCTGGCCAGGGTCAGGGAGAGATCCTTGCGGGCCACGGCCAGGGTCAGGCGCAGCATGCCGGGCCTCCCCTATCCGCCTTATCCGTATTGTCCGCGGCAGCTGTGTCCGGCGCGGGATGAAAGCCCGTGAAGTCCGAGGGCGCGCCGTCATAGACCAGTTTGCGCTCCGCCAGGGCCAGCAGGCGGTCGGCCAGGGGCGCGTCCCCGGCCAGATCGTGGCTGATGAGCACCACGCAGGCCCCACGCTGCCGGGCGTCCCGTACCTCACGGCGCAGCAGGGCCAGGGAGGCCGCGTCCAGCCCGGTGCCCGGCTCGTCCAGCAGCAGGAGGTCCGGCTCAATCATGAGCACCCGCGCCAGGTTCAGGCGCTGGGCCATGCCGCGCGAAAAAACGCCCGCGCGCTCGTGGGCGTGGGCGGCCAGGCCCACCCGCTCCAACCCGGTCAGCAAGTCGGACCGGGACAGGCGCAGGCCGTGGGCCGTGCGCCAGAAAGCCAGATTCTCCAGTGCCGTGAGGCCGGGGTAGAGAAAGGTGGCGTGCCCGAGATAGCCCAGGCGGAGGCCGCCGGAACGCGTGCCGGATTCCGCCTGCCGCACGCGGCCCGCGCTGGGGCGCGACAAGCCGGCCATGATCCGCATCAGGGTGCTTTTGCCCGCGCCGTTGCCGCCCACCAACAGCGAGACGCTGCCCGCCGTGAAGGCGCAGCTCACTTCCTTGAAGATCACTTTGACGCCGTAGAGCTTGGCGACACGGTCGAGTTCAAGCACGCGCGGGCCTCCCGGCTTCAGGCCTTGCCGTCATCCGGGCCGTCCTCGTCGTCGGGTTCCCTGGCCGGGGAAGTGCGGCGGCGCAGGCCCAGCAGGGGCACGAGACACATCAGGGTGCCGCCGATCCAGATCCAGTTGACCAGAGGCTCCACGCTGACCTTGACCAGCACGCGCATGTCCTCGTCCAGGCCCAGCAGGGAGGCGTAGACTTCATTGCCCAGACCCGGAATCACATCCACCTCGGAAAACTGCATGCTGCCGAACTTGTCGTACATGCGGCGTTCCGGCGCGACAATGCCCAGATTCCTGCCGTCTTTGCTGATCTGGAGCCGGGCCGCGATAAAGTCGTAGCCGGGCTGGCGGCCGTCCTTGATTTCCAGCAGGGTGGCGGTGTAGCCGCCGACCTGTTCGGTCTGGCCCGGAGCCAGGAACATTTCCTTGTCCTGCGTGTAGGGGCCGGAAAAAGCGATGCCCAGAGCGGCCAGGGCCATGCCCAGGTGCGCGCCCAGAGCCCCCAGGCTGGCTGGCTGGCGGCGGACGGCGCTGTCCGTGAGCAGCAGGACCACGCCGAGGCTGACGGCAATGGCCGCGGACGAGCCGAGCAGGGCCGTGGGCTGGCGATAGCCCAGCGCCCAGATCACAATGCCGCCGGCGACAAACGCCCCCAGCACCGCGAAGAAACGGCCCTTGCCGCGCATGCCGCCGTTCCAGCCGAGCCAGGGACAGGCCGCCATCATGACCAGCAGCAGCGCGCCCAGAGGCAGGCAGACCCGGTTGTAGAAATTGGCGTCCAGGCCGCGCGGGGCGGTGGTCCAGAGCTTGCTGATCACCGGCCACATGGTGGCGACCAGGATGATCACGGCCAGGGCCAGCAGCACCCAGGCCACCAGGGTCAGAAAGCCTTCGCGGCTGTCCAGCCCGGCCAGGGGCTTGCCTTCGCGCGGGGCCGTGCAGGCCACCCAGAAGGTGACCGCCAGGCCGGCCAGCACAAAAACGGTCAACGGCGTGCCCACGCTGCCGTCGCCGAAGGCGTGCACCGAATCAATAACCCCGCTGCGCACCAGGTAGGTGGCGAAAAAGGCCGATACCGTGGTCAGGGCCATCAGGGCCACATTGACCCGGCCGAGCTTGCCCCGGCGTTCCTCCACAATCAGGGTGTGCAGGGCGGCGGTGCCGATGAGCCAGGGGATCAGGGAGGCGTTTTCCACCGGGTCCCAGGCCCAGTAGCCGCCCCAGCCCAGTTCCATGTAGGCCCACCACGCGCCCAGCACGATACCCGCGGTGAGGAAAAGCCAGGCCAGGATGATGAAAGGCCGCGTCAGGCGGAACCAGGGCCCCTCGCACCGTCCCCTGCGGGAAAGGGCCTGGGCCAGGGCCAGGCAGGCGGGCACGGTAAAGCCGCCGTAGCCCAGGAAGAGCAGCGGCGGATGGAAGATCATGCCCGGATTCTGGAGCAGGGGGTTCAGGCCGTTGCCGTCGGCCGGGGCCGGGGTCTGCATGAGAAAGGGGTTGCTCCAGTTGGTCAGGATCAGGGTGAAAAAGGCCATGATCACGTAAAAGAAGGTCCAGTACCAGAGCTTGGTGGCGGGACTCAGATTTCGACAGGCGCGGGTGCAGGCGAAGATGCTGCCGCTCAGGCTCACGGCCAGGGCCCAGAAGAGCATGGAACCGGGCTGCCCGGCCCAGAAGGCGGTCAGGCGGTAGAAGACCGGCAGGATCAGGTCCGTATAGCTGGCAACGTATTGCAGGCTGAAGTCATGCCAGTAGAGGGCGTGCAGCAGCAGGGCCGAGGCCAGCAGCAAGCCGCCGGTGACGACCCAGTGGGCTTTTTCGATCAGGCGCAGGCTGTCGGCGCGTCCCTGCCAAAGCTGGAGCAGAGCCATGCCGCCGCCGCCCAAGGCGCAGAGCAGGGCCAGAAGTTGCATGGCGTAGGCGAAAACGTACATGGGGCTCCTTTACGCGTGGATGACGGCGGGACAACCCGGCTGGTCCGCCCGGCTCATCCCGGTCCGCCCGGTTCAAGTGACGTGACGGGAAAAAACAGCGCCCCGTGTTGGGGGGCGCCGCGTGGCCGGAGCAATTTCACTTTGAAATTGCTCCGGCGGCTGCGGGAGCAGACGCCCGCCACGGAGGCGTAAGCGCAATTTATTTGCGCGATTAAACGCCGGAGTGAGCGTCTTAAAAACTTCGAGAATGCACTTTCTCAAAGTTGAATTGCTCTAGCTTGTACGGTTTTCCTTCTGGTACTTGGAAGGACACTTGGTCATCAGGGTCTTGGCCGCAAAGTGCCCACCCGGCCCCATGCCGCCTTCCACGATGACTTCCGCCCCGGCCTTGAACGTGTCGGGCACAGCGCCGCTGTAGTTGACCACGATGGTCTGGCTGGCGTTGTCCTTGTCTTCCAGGCTGAAGGTGACGCCCGGTCCGCCCCGGTGCTTTTCAATGCCCCGGCTTGCCACAGTGCCGAACAGCCGGGCCGCGGTCAGCTTGTCCGGCGTGGCGGCCTTGGCTTCGGCCACGTTCAGGAAGTAAACGCTGTTTTCCGAAAAGCCGGAATAAACCAGATAGCCTACGCCGCTCAGGAAAAGGAACAGCGCCGCCACATAGATGGAAGTATTTTTTTTGCGGGCCATGCGAGTCACTCCAGTGTTGCGCTGAGTGAAGATGGGGTACCCTAGCCCATTTCGATTTTTCTGACAAGATAAGAATTGTTATCAATATTTGCGGTGCCGCCCGTTTCGCGCGGACATTGCGGGCCAGGCAAACCCGGAGGCGCGCGCCGGGGACTTACCTGGTGGGCGCGGTCGGCGCGGCGGGCTTGTCCTGGGGAGCCTTGCGGGTCAGGGCCTTGCGGCGGTCGCGGGCCAGGGCGCGCAGATCCGCCACATTGTCGCTTTCGTCCATGATCTCGCTGCCCAGAATTTCCTCCAGCACGTCCTCCAGCGAAACAACTCCGGCCAGGCCGCCGTATTCGTCCAGCACGGCGAACAGATGCACCCTGGCCTTGAGCAGTTCGCGCAGCAGCACGTCCAGGGTCTGGCTTTCCTGCACGAAATGCAGGGGCCGCATGATTTCGGACAGGCGCGTGCCTTCCTTGTCCTCCTTGAGACAGCGGCCCAGGGTGCGGCGCTCCACCAGACCCACCAGGTCCTCGTTGTTCTCGCCGTAGACCGGAATGCGGCTGAAATGCCAGATGCGCGGGTCCTTGTAGGCCTCTTCCACGGTGATGTCCTCGGGCAGGGAAAAGACCACGGTACGCGGGGTCATGATCTCATGCACGCGTTTTTGATCCAGGGTCAGCACGTTGCGGATGAAATTTTCCTCATAGGGCTGGATGCGCCCGGCCTGGCGCGAAAGGCTGGTCACGGCGCAGATGTCGTCCTCGGAAATCTGCGGCGCGCTGGAGGGCGGCGACATCAGGCGGGTGAGCAGGCTCGTGAGCCAGAGCAGCGGCGAAAGCAGCTTGATGGTCAGGGCCAGGGGGCGGGCCAGGGCGCTGGCCAGGGGCGTGGCATAGGCCACGCCCAGGGTTTTGGGCACGATTTCGCCGAAGGCCAGGATCACGACGGTGAAGGCCAGGGCAAAGAGCGCCATGTGCTCCGCGCCGAAGACCGCCAGAAAAGCCGCGCCCGCAATGGTGGAACCGGCGGTGTTGGCCACGGTGTTCAGGGTCAGGATGGCGGCAATGGGCTTGTCCACCTCAGTGCGCATTTTATAGAGCAGTTCGCCCACGGGGCGGCCCATGCGGCGCAAGCGTTCAATGGAGGACCAGGGCACGGCGTACAGGGCCGCCTCGGTGAGCGAACAGGAAAACGAGACCAGAACGGCTATGCCGACGGCCAGGATAAGGGTGAGCATGACGCGGAATCCTGCGGCTGCGGTTTGACGGGCGGCCACGGGGCCCGGAGAAGGACGCGGTGGGCGAGCCCATATTTATATGGATAAACTATAGCCCGACGGACCGGGCTTGGCAATTGCCGCCCGGCACGACCGGGACCGGGAGAAGCAGGCCGCTTGGCGACAGATGGTGAGGGAGTGGCGGGGAGCGGCTTTTGGGGGATGGCGCTGAGGAAAATGGCGAGCCGAAAATAAAATGCGCGGCTTTACTTGACAGAATCCACCCGCAGGACTATATCTCTTTCTCGCGATATGACATGTCGCCACATGGCGCGGGGTGGAGCAGTTCGGTAGCTCGTCGGGCTCATAACCCGAAGGTCGTAGGTTCAAATCCTGCCCCCGCAACCAAGAAATTCAAGCCCTTACTGTGAAAACTGTAAGGGCTTTTTCTTTGGTCAATTTTCTTCCCACCACTATTCCCACCATAATTGACGAGAAGACCTACTTTTGCCACATTGCCTAAATGGGGTGTAGCCAGTTCACCGGATATCGCGCTCAAGTCCTTTAGTGTGGCATTTTTGGGAGTCAGATATGCTGAGGGATATCAATGAATAATTCATTTTCAAATCGTTTTGGGTATGCGGGGCAACATATTGTGATAGAAAATGCTCCTCCAATGTTGCGACAGTATGTTTATGAAATGCTTGAATACTACGTGACTGACTCAACAGAAATGTTCAAAGTTGTAACTCAAGTTTGCCCTAGCTATTTTAAGATTGAAATTAACAATTACTCAGGTGAGCTCATTGCTGCACACACTAAAGGGGTTCTATCATCTTGTGATTGGAGTCTTGTTTATGACATCATTGAGGCAATTGCTATATATATAAAGAAAAATTCATATTCAAGTTCATTGACTAGTTATATTAAATCAATAAATGAGTTTTTTATAAAAAATAATATTGGATGGACAATAAGTAAAAACGGGATAGTCGAAAGAAGGTATTGTTTTATAACAGAAAAAATATTTTCGAATACACAAAATAATATGATCTTATATGAATCTGAGACGGCGCAAGAAGCTTTAACCCATGGGATAAATGCACTTTCTAAGCGTCCAAATCCAGATATTACCGTAGCTATATACAGTGCTACCGCTGCACTTGAATGTTTTGCAAGAACCGTAACAGGAAACAGAAAAATGACACTTGGAAAAATAATTAATGAAAACAAAAATATTTTTCCACCACCAATCGATGTAATTGCAGAAAAAATATGGGGTTTTTCATCAAATAATGCGAGACATTTAAATGAAGGGGGTACTTTGAGCCTTGCTGAAGCAGAGCTGATTGTTGGACTCTCTAATTCTCTAATAAACTATCTTGCAATAGTTTTTAAAAAACAATAATGCATAGTGAATTAAATGCGCAAGAAAAGGCGTCTATGTCCTCTTCTACATTTTGCAGCTTAGTAAAATAGTTATATTTTCATAATTCGATGTGCGTACTTAAAACTTTTTTGCAATTCCATCAATAGTATCAAATATTTTTTTAAACTCTTTTAATGTTGTATCTTCGATCTTATTTGAGCATAAAATAGATTTAGCAAGACTGAATTTAGATCGAGCAATATTCTTTCCATTGGAAAAAATTTCATCATCCATAATTACAAATTTGCCTTTCTTTTTTTTACTTTCGAAATATACTTCGGCATTCTCTTTAAGTTTGAATGTTTTTTTGCTGTTTTCATTTTTTTCGTCTATGGGAGTTCCTTCATCAAACTGCGAACAGCAGTATAAGCGCCTTCCTTCTTCATCTGGAGCAAAAATAATAGCATCAGAAAAGAAATGCTCTGTAGAAATACTATTGCCATAGCCAGTACGGAATTCTGGCTCATGCAAAAGAAGCGACCATGTGTTTTCTCCCCAATATCTAGGTCCCTCGTGCTTCTCTCCTTCTACAATTGTTGTATTCACATAATTTTGAGGTTTATCAACATCCCTGTCAAAAATGTAAATCTTGGGACAAGATGAATATTTTCGAAAATAACCTTTCCTTGATAAAGCAATCAAGTCGTTTATGCCAGCACTAGATCCTTCAGAAGATGGCCAAATATAAAATAAAAGTTTAAGATTGCGAAAATGTCCCTGACTTCGCAATTTCCTAAAAGCAAAAGATAAATACATCCTATCTGTTTTGCCTTCTGTAAATATAAGAATAAATTGATTTGAAATTATATTTTGAGCGTGTTCAACTGAAATTTTATTGCACTTATAGCCATAAACTTCTCGCAGTTGAGAAAGTTGTATTTTTAATTTTGCAACAATCTCATCATTTTTCCCTCTTACCATGCTCAAATACGAAATTTTTCCTTGTATTATATTAAAAAAGTTTTTTCTCTGAATGGTTGTTTTTCTTCTTGAATAGTTTTCAATGTGCTCAGCAAGGGCTTTGTCATGTCCATATTCTCTTACGGCATGAAGCATTGCGCGAATTTCTCGGTATTTACTTCTTGAGATGTTAAGTATTTTATTTACCTTAACGCCAGTTATAAATTTGCTATCATTGTTTGAGCAAAGATGTGTTTTATTTTTGTTGATTTTGAAGTAGTTGTTGCACTCTATTATATCGATAATTTTATTTGATATAACAAGTGGATTGTGAGACTGCAAAATTTTTTCATTGAATGACTCTTTTTTTGTCGAAAATGTAATATCATCGGCATATCGAGTGTATTTGCAGTGGCAACTATTTGCTAGACGTGTTAGTTGTGCATCTAGCCTGAGGCAAATCATGTTTGATATGATAGGTGACGTGGGCGCTCCTTGCGGCAAGCTGCCTTTATAGCAGCAAATTCTAGCAAGAAGAGTTGATACATCTCGAGGAAATTCAAACACTGCTTCAAATAAGTTACGAACACGTCCAAAATGGATCGACGGGAAAAAATTCTCAAGGTCGAGCCGTAAAACATGCCGTGCTTGTAAATGTGGCTTTGCATTAGTGGCAACATTTTTCCCCTTAACGAAAGAGTTGACACAATGCTTAGGGCTATAAATATTGAGTAATATTTCAGCAATATTTTTTTGTATTTGCTTTAGCTTTTCATTTGGCGCTGAAATAACCCTCTCGCCTTTGTATTTTTTTGATATATTGTATTCTGTATAGTGGGCTTCAACATCTTTTGCGTATATAAAGTATACAATAAATTTATAGTTATACCCGATAGATGCGGCCAGCTCTTGCTTTGTCTTTGCCTTTCTAAATAGATCAATACGTTTTGCTATATCTTTCATAACTGTGGGCAGGGGTGTTCATTCATTTCCCGGAGCGAGCCTATCGCACATGGCGTAACCCATCCTGGCCTGGAAAGCAGGGCAAATGATTATCCAATACTAGAGCAATGCCGCAGGATCAACGGCAAGGGGCAACATTCTCCCTGCCCACTTAAAAAGAATATAGCGTTATCTCTTTTACTGCAACAAAAAGACCTCCGCGAATGAGGCCTTTTTGCTCGCAAGATATACTATAATGCTGACTAAAACTTCAATGGAGTCGCTGGCTTTCTCGCAAAATTTCTGTGATTCGCCAACTCCGCATTTTGGCAGTTGGGCGTATTTCCCAACTCGCCGGGGTTATTCCGGCACTCCTTCAGTTTGGCCTCAAGGGCCGCTTCATTCTCCGGGGCCATGAACCAATCAACAGTCTTGGTTGCTTCTTTTTTCTCGCAGCCTGTGAAAGCCAAGGGCAGTACGGCAAGTGCCATAAGCAAAACCATTTTGTTTATGCGCATGCTCTCTCCTCGCGCGGTCATGCCTGACCGTTATTGATTTCCTGCTTCAACTTACTAATTGCCCGAATTCCCTTGATACGCTTAAAGATTTGCCAAGGGGCTATGATGAACCCGGCAAGGATGGAAAGGAAAAATTTTAGCAACAAGCAAAAGATCATGCCCGTGCCGGTGGTCAGAAACACAGGCAGGGGCAATGAGTTTATGAACTGCCAACCCCAATAAGCCCCTGCCAGCATCAAACCGACGATTATCCCCCCTGCGCGGTTGGTCTGGACGTTAAAGGCCACATAGGCAGCCACGCCCACAAAGATTACCCCAGTTATGGCAAGGTCGATGTAGAGCCGTCGCGCAACGGAAGCGTTATGCGAGGTAAGGCAGGGTTCGCACACTGGTGGATCGAAGCGGTTCATGCACGAGGCGCACAATGCCTTGCCGCACATCTGGCAGGTTCCGGCGGCAGGTGTGCCGGGATGATTGATACATTCCATGTCCTTTTCCTCTCTTTTTTGCCAATATTTACTGTGGTTATGCCCTCGTGAATGCTTGAGAGCGATATGTGGCATCCACTAATAACCATATTATAATATGGGTTTTAATGTCAATATCCGGCTACCTTGGGGGCTATGGATAGAAATCTTTTAGTCCAGTGGGCTATCGCCAAAGTCATACGGGAAGCCCGCAATCAAGTGGGCATTTCTCAAGTGCAACTTGCCGATTTTTCTAGCCTTTCCTATCCATTTATTTCAGACGTGGAACGAGGGAATGTTGGCGTGAGCATTGCCGCCTTGCTGCAAATTGCTGAAGTTCTAAAGGTGGATGCCGGAGAATTGATGCGGCGTATTGAAGATGAAATGAAGCGCGGCCCCCAGCCGCCTACAAAGACGCCCGGAAGGCCGCGCAAAAACACCAAGCCTGAAAAATCTTAGCGTTCCATATCCACTTCTTTCTTTCGTGCCTTTTCAACCTCCATCATTTCTTCCCACCCTGTGCCGGAACCTGCACTTTCCCCTCCACGGTTTTCAGCAGCTCGTATGTGCTGCGCTGGTACAGGTACAGAATATCGAAGTCCGGCATCCGCCAGAGCGCGAACCCTGTCCAGAGCAGAGACACCAGCACCGCCAGTGCCAGCGGATACCCCCAATGCGCCCATGTCTGCATTTTGCTGATGTTGTTCGCCTGCTTTGCCATTTCCGCCGTGTTGGTGCGTATCTCCTGTGCCGCGTTGACTGTCAGTGATTGTGTGTTCTGAATCTTGCCCGCCAGTTCCCCGGTTTTGGATAGGAAGTAGTTCCATGTTGTTATGCTCTCCTCGTGTTGAGTTTTGAGATATTTGCTGCTCTGGTTCAGAGCTTCCAAGGCTTGAGCCGTATCTGCGGTTATTTTGAGCATGACGCTCAACAAGGGTTCGAGTGATTGCGCCAATTCCTCGGCGCTCTGGACCTTCCGTGCATGAATCTCTTCCAGCAGTTGCGCTACTTCGCTCAACTGTCTCGGCGTGTCGCCCTCGACCATCTGGCGAAGGGCTTCTGTCTTGCTCATAGGTCAATCCCCGTTTTTGCAGTCCGGCCCAGGAATAGCCTTTCCCAAGGTCGGAACCTTTCATGATGATGTCGTTGTGCCGATAGCTGATGCCGGAAATGCGGCCCGTGCTGGCAACATTGGGCAATGCCTCCACGCCGGATTTTTCAAGCCGTCGGGTGAACTCCGCGTAATCCGGCTGATTGTGTAACGCCTTGTCCACCAGATTTTGCAGCGCCATTTTTGCGGACGGCTTGCCCGTGCGTACCGCGCATTTAATTTCCCCCTTAGTGGGGGCGCGGCGTTCCGCCTCCCGGCTGGCCGTCACTTCCTTCAGGTCGTATTCGCGTTCCAGCCGCCGCATGATGGCCTCTTGCCGCTGATAGTCCCGGCTGTCGCTGACCACGTCGCCCGCCATGCTGACCCGATTCGCCAGAATGTGAATGTGCGGGTGCTCGGTGTCGGTATGCTTGGTCACAACGTACTGGCTATCCTTGAAGCCCATGCCTTCAAGGTATTTTCCGGCAATGTCCTTCCACTGGTCGTCTGTAAGTTTTTCATCGGGCGGCAAGCTGATGCTCACATGACAGACTGCCTTGGTCAGATTGGGCCGCAAGGCCCGCACCGCGCCAAACTCCCGCGCCAGCTCACGCGGGTTGTCGCCGCCCATGTTGGTGTCGAGGATATGCCCCTTCTGTTCGCGCAGATCGTATTCCAAGGCTCCCCGAAACCCCTTGCCCTTAACCAGCTTCGCTATCATGGGCGGCCCCGCACAGTTCCCGCTGCACTTGGCGCACTGCGGCAAGCACCTCACGCAAGACGGCATTCGCACAAATAGGATTGCCGGCGTGAGCGAGGCGGGCGAGCTGGTTCAGGTTGTTCACGGCCCCGGCAAGGGCGCGGTAGGTGTCCCGGTTGACTTCCGGCTGCACCATGCGCGGCAATGAGCGGGAAAGGGCCACGTTCCGCAACCAGTGCGAAACAGGCAGCCCCACGCAATCCGCGTTGCGCCGTATGGCGTCCAACTCGGCGGCGTTGACGCAAACGCCGATGGTGCGGGCGCGGGCCTCGTCGGGGTTGCTGCGGGGGCGTCCGCCCTTGCCGCGCTTGCGTCTATGCGGCTGCATGGCGAACCTCGTGAGCCTTCCTCAGCCCCGCAGGGCAAGACGTTTGACCGAAGGGAAAACATGGCTTGCTG
>PPYF01371194.1_pt1 | contig 18653 bp, 15 predicted proteins | sample 1559871 | NCBI WGS metagenome assembly PPYF01 (sample SAMN08240021, study PRJNA423297) | Human gut metagenome, whole genome shotgun sequencing project. | reverse complement strand
TATGCTCATCAACGCCAGCGAAAGTTTTCACCGCCACCACCTGCGGCTTGCCTTCGGTCAGGGTGCCGGTTTTATCGAACACCAGGGTGTCGAGTTCACTGGCGCGCTGCAGCGCATCGGCATCGCGGACCAGCACGCCATACTCCGCCGCCCGGCCAACGCCGGAGATAATCGACATTGGCGTCGCCAGGCCTAAGGCGCACGGACAGGCGATAATCAGTACCGTGGTGGCAATGACCAGGGTATAGACGATCTGCGGCGCCGGGCCGAAGAAGTACCAGATCGCAGCGCTAATCAGCGCAATGACGACCACCGCCGGAACAAATACGGCGGAGATTTTATCCGCCAGCTGGCCGATCTCCGGTTTGCTGCTCTGCGCCTGGCGTACCATGCGGATAATTCTTGCCAGCGTGGTCTGGCTGCCGACGGCGCTGGCGGTAAACAGCACGCTGCCATCCTGCACCACGGTCCCGGCGTGAATGGCGTCGCCATCGCCTTTTTGCTGCGGCACCGGTTCGCCGGTGAGCATCGCTTCATCAAACCAGGCTTCGCCCTGGCTTATCATGCCGTCGACCGGGACGCGGTCGCCGGTAGTCAGGCGCAGCGTCATGCCGGCCTGAACTTCCGCGAGCGGCAGATCTTTCTCGCCCTCGGGCGTGACGACCCGCGCCGAAGGCGGCGTCAGGTCGAGCAGTTTTTCCAGCGCTTTCGAGGAGCGCTGACGCGCTCGGGCCTCCAGCATATGGCCGAGGTTAATCAGGCCGATAATCATCGCGCTGGCTTCGTAATAGAGATGGCGGGCTTCCATCGGGAACCACTGCGGCCACAGGTTGACGCTCATCGAGTACAGCCAGGCGACGCCGGTGCCGAGCGCCACCAGCGTATCCATGGTAGCGGTGCCGTTTTTCAGGCTTTTCCACGCGCTGCGGTAGAAGTGGCCGCCGGCGAAGACCATGACGGCGAGGGTGACAAGGCCGATAACCAGCCACAGCGAACGGTTGTCGTCGCTGACCATCATGTTATCGCCGATCATGCCCCAGACCATCACCGGCACGCCGACCAGCAGGGCGACAATCGCCTGCCAGCGAAAACGTTTCATCGTCGCGAGGGCGGTTTCCTGCTGGCGTTCGCGGCGTTGCAGATCGTCTTCGATCGCCTCCGCGCCATAGCCGGCTTTCTCCACCGCCTGCACTAATTCTGCGGCGGACGCACTGCCCATCACTAGCGCCGTGCGTTCCGCCAGGTTAACCCGCGCCTGTGAGACGCCCGGCACCGCGGCAAGCGCGTTTTGTACCCGGGAGACGCAGCTGGCGCAGCTCATGCCGTTGATCAGCAGCTGTTGACTGTCATCTTCGTCATGGGCTGCCGGAAGCTCAGGAGTGGCCGCTGTCAGTGCTTCCGACGGGATTGATGATTCTGCCAGCGGTTTAGCCTTTGGGTGGCTGAGCTCCGCGCCGTATCCGGCTTGTTTAACGGTATCAATCAGCGCTTGCGCGCTGGCGCTGCCCGTCACATGGGCTTCAGTGAGGGTTACTTCCGCTTGCTCAACGTCAGGACGCTGCTCCAGACTCTCTTTCACGCGTTTGACGCAGTGGCCGCAGGAGAGGCCATCCAGCGTCAGGTCGATAGTGTTAGACATAAATAACTCCTGAATAATTTTCCGGTCAACGATTGACCAGACCCACTCTTTCATCGAGTATTAAGAAGGTTAAACCTTCCAGCAAGGGGAAGGTCAAGGAGAAAAAATGAATATCAGCGATGTGGCGAAAAAAACCGGCTTAACCAGCAAAGCGATTCGTTTTTATGAAGAGAAGGGGCTGGTAACGCCGCCGTTGCGGAGCGAAAACGGCTACCGCACCTATAGTCAGCAGCATCTCGATGAGCTGACGCTGCTGCGCCAGGCGCGGCAGGTGGGGTTTAACCTGGAAGAGTGCCGCGAGCTGGTGGCCCTGTTCAACGATCCGTCGCGGCACAGCGCCGATGTGAAAAAACGCACGCTGGAGAAAGTGGCGGATATCGAGAACCATATCCGCGAGCTGCAAAATATGCGCGCGCACCTGCTGGCGCTGGCCGAATCCTGCCCCGGCGACGACAGCGCGGAGTGCCCGATTATCGATAATCTTTCCGGCTGCTGCCATCGCAAGGCGCAGGCTTAACGGACGGCGGGTCTGATTCGTAGCGTAATCCCTTCTACGGCAATCACTTCAACCTTGCTGCCCGCCGCGAAGTCTTCGTCAGCAATCACCGGCCAGGAGCTGTCGCCCACGCGGACGTGGCCGCGGCCGTTCACCAGCGGGGCATCCAGCGTCAGGCGGCGGCCCACCAGTTGCTGCCCGCGCTGGTTGAGCTGGGCATCGGCCGGGCGCTGCGTTTTGACGCGCTTGCGCAGCCATTTCGACCACAGCCACGCCGCCAGCAGGGTGAGAACGGCAAACAGCGTGCCTTGCCATTCCCAGCTCAGCGGCAGGAGCCAGGTCAGGGCGCCGGTCACCACGCCGGCGACGCCGCTCCACAGCAGGTATCCGCTGCCGCCCAGCATCTCGGCCGCCAGCAGCAGCCCGCCGAGGCTTAGCCAGAACAGATGGGGGTGTGTGAGGATCATGCCGATCATGATTTTTTCCGATCGCCAGCGCCTTCTTTGATCAGCTCGCTGATCCCGGCGATCGATCCCATCAGGCTGCTGGCATCCAGCGGCATCAATACCACTTTGCTGTTGTTAGCGGCGCCAATCTGCTGCAGCGCATCGGTGTATTTCTGCGCCACGAAGTAGTTGATCGCCTGAATATCGCCTGAGGCGATCGCCGAGGAGACCATTTGGGTGGCGCGGGCTTCCGCTTCGGCGGACCGTTCGCGAGCCTCCGCCTGCAGGAACGCGGACTGCCGTTCGCCCTCGGCCTTGAGGATCTGCGACTGCTTTTCCCCTTCCGCTTTCAGAATTTCCGCCTGTCGCACCCCTTCGGCCTCAAGGATGTACGCGCGTTTGGTACGTTCGGCTTTCATCTGGGCGTTCATCGAGGCGATAAGCTCCGCCGGCGGGCGAACGTCGCGAATTTCGACGCGGGTGATTTTCACCCCCCACGGGTTGGTGGCGTCGTCAACGATATGCAGCAGGCGGGTGTTAATGCTGTCGCGCTGGGAGAGCATTTCGTCCAGCTCCATTGAGCCGAGCACGGTACGGATGTTGGTCATCGTCAGGTTGACGATCGCCTGCTCAAGATTGCTGACCTCGTAGGCGGCCTTTGGCGCGTCGATCACCTGAATAAAGCAGACCGCGTCGATGGTGACGTTGGCGTTATCCCGGGAGATAACCTCCTGCGAGGGGATATCGAGCACCTGCTCCATCATGTTCACTTTGCGGCCGATACGGTCCATAAACGGCACGACTAAGCTTAATCCCGGCTGCAGCGTCTGGGTAAAACGCCCGAACCGCTCCACCGTCCACTGGTAACCCTGCGGGACAATTTTCACCGCCGCGGCCACAATAACCAGCGCGACGAAAATAAGGATAGGAATAAAAATCAGCATCAAAAACCTCCTGTCTTGTTGCCTGGCGGGGCGCTACAAGGAAATAGCGCATGTTTAAACTGAGTATATCTTTCTCCTCATCCGGGAGAAAGGAAAGTGCGGTAAACTAGCGGTGTTTCAGAAAATAATCAGGAAGACTCATGAAGGAAAATAACGCGCTTTTGCGTCTCGACGGTGTGGGGTTTAAGACCGACGACGCCGTTATTTTACGCAATATCAATTTTCAGCTTCGCGCCGGAGAATTCAAGTTGATTACCGGCCCTTCCGGCTGCGGGAAAAGTACCTTGCTGAAGATTATCGCCTCGCTGCTCAGCCCAACCTCCGGGCGCCTGTTCTTCGACGATGCGGATGTCGCGACGCTGTCGCCGGAAAGGTATCGCCAACAGGTCTCTTACTGTTCGCAGACGCCGGCCCTGTTCGGTGATTCGGTTTACGATAATCTGATTTTTCCGTGGCAGATCCGCAATAAACAACCGGATCCGCAGGCGCTGCTGGCCGACCTGCAGCGCTTTGGCCTTGACGAAAATATGCTGGAAAAATCCATTAACGAACTGTCCGGAGGGGAAAAGCAGCGCGTATCGCTGATCCGCAATCTACAATTTCTGCCGCGCGTGCTGCTGCTGGACGAAATTACCAGCGCGCTGGATGAAAGTAATAAACAGAATGTGAATGACATTATTCATGGCTACGCAACGGAAAAACAGGTCGCTGTTCTGTGGGTCACCCACGATCGCAATGAAATTTCGCATGCCGATGAAGTGATTACGCTGCAACCTGCCGGCGGAAATATGCAGGAGGTACAGCATGAACGGGCATAACATTACGAACGAATCGCTGGCGCTGTCGATGGTGCTGGTGCTGATCGCTATTCTGGTCAGCTATCGGGAAAAGCTGGCGCTGGAAAAAGATATTATCTGGAGTATTTGCCGGGCGATCGTGCAGCTGATAATCGTCGGCTATGTGCTGAAATATATCTTTAACGTCAATCATGCGGTTCTGACGCTGTTGATGGTGCTGTTTATCTGCTTTAACGCGGCGTGGAATGCGAAGAAGCGCAGTAAATATATCGACAAAGCTTTTATCTCGTCGTTTATCGCCATCACTACTGGCGCTGGACTAACGCTGGCGGTACTGGTGTTTTCTGGCTCGATCGCCTTCGTGCCGATGCAGGTGATCCCGATTGCCGGGATGGTGGCCGGGAACGCCATGGTGGCGGTGGGGCTGTGCTACAACAATATGGGCCAGCGCTTCAGCAGCGAGCAACAGCAGATTCAGGAGAAACTGAGCCTCGGCGCGACGCCGAAGATGGCCTCAGCGCGGCTGATTCGCGAGAGCATTCGCGCGTCATTGATTCCCACCGTCGATTCGGCGAAAACGGTCGGTCTGGTGAGCTTGCCGGGGATGATGTCGGGGCTGATTTTTGCCGGTATTGACCCGGTGAAGGCGATTAAGTACCAGATCATGGTGACCTTTATGCTGCTGTCGACCGCCAGCCTGTCGACGATTATCGCCGGCTATCTGACCTACCGGAAGTTCTTCAACGCCCGCCATCAGCTGGTGGTGACGCAGCTGAAAAAGCGCCCGTGAACGATCCCGGGTTGCGGCGTTCACGCCTTACCCGGGCTACTTAGGCTACGTTCCGCATAGTTCGCGTAGCCCGGATAAGCGCAGCGCTATCCGGGGAAGGCAACGGATTAGTACAGCAGCGAATAGAGCTGACGACGATATTTTGCGGCCAGCGCATCGCCGGTACCGAGGGCGGCGAGGATCTCCTGCAGCATCTTGCGCGCCTGGCCATCGCCGGCGCCTAAATCTTTCTGCAGATGGCTGAACAGCAGGGCCAGCGCTTCTTCATTACGCCCGACCTGATGCAGCTGCAGCGCCAGCTGGGAGGCCAACTGCGCATCCTCCGGATTCTGTTCCACCTGCTGCTGCAGCTGCTGGATTTCCGGGGTGTCGGCGGCCTGTTTGAGCAACTCAATCTGCGCCACCAGACCCTGATAGTGGGTATCCTGATCCTGCAGAGGAATGGTTTTCAGCACGCTTTCCGCTTCATCGGAACGGTGCAGAGCAATCAGCGTTTCCGCCAGCAGCAGGCCAATCTGGCTTTCCTGATTCGACAGCTGCCAGGCTTCCTTCAGCAGCGGCAGGGCATCGGCGTATTTTTCTTCCTGCATCAGGGCCAGCGCCTGCTGAGCTTTCAGCTCCTCTTCACGGGGCAGGACTTTATCCAGCAGGGCGCGGATCGCTTCTTCCGGCTGCGGGCCTTCAAAACCATCCACCGGCTGGCCGTTCTGGAACAGATAAACCGTAGGGATGGCGCGCAGACCAAACTGTGAAGCGAGCATCTGCTCGGCGTCGCAATCGACCTTCGCCAGCGTGAACTGGCCGTTGTATTGGGCTGCCAGGCGCTCGAGCACCGGGGTCAGCTGTTCGCAGTGCTGGCTGCGGGCAGACCAGAAATAAAACAGCACCGGAACGTTCATGGACTGCTGTAGCGTCTGCTGCAGGTTCGCTTCGCTAATGTTGACAATATTCTGTTCGGACATGGGCATTTCTCGTTAGTCGATTTCTGTTTTACATGGGGGCGGCATTCCGCGCTTCAACTCAGCCGTGGATAATTTTGTCCATCGCGCGGGCAGGCAGCAGGCGCTTAAGCAGCGCCACCGCGTGGGTGACCAGGGTGACCGGATAGCGTAGCTTTGGTTTATCGCTGGTAAAAGCATGGCGCACTTTTTCCACCACCGCCTCCGGCCCGAGGGTAAAGCGGGCGGCGATGCCCGGATTTTCTACGGGCTTATCGCTTTGCGTCTGGTTGACGTTATCGGTAAAGCGGGTGCGGATCGGGCCCGGTTCAATCAGGCTGACCTGAATACCGCTGTGGCGCAGCTCCATGCGCAGCGCGTCGGACCACGCCTCGAGGGCATATTTACTGGCGGCATAGGCTCCGCGGCCGGGACTGGCGATAAGCCCCATCACCGAGGAGGTCATCACGATGCGCCCTTCGCCGTGCGGCGTCATCGCCGGCAGCAGCAGCATGGTGAGCTGATGCGCGCCGAAAAAGTTAGCGGAAAATTGCTGTTCCATCTGCTGGCGGCTGATGGTGTTCAGCGGGCCATAGACGCCATACCCGGCGTTATTGAACAGGCCGTAGAGACGATTATCGGTCAGCGCAATCACCTCCGCTGCCGCGCGCTCCACGCTCTGCGGGTCATCCAGATCGAGCAAAATACCGGTTAGCCCCAGATCCTGCATCCGCGCGACATCCTCTGCTTTGCGGCAGGCCGCCAGCACGCGAAAGCCCTGGCGGGTTAAATCCAGCGCGCTTTCCAGACCAATTCCGCTGGAACAGCCTGTCACTAAAACCGTTTTTTGCATAACTTTACCTGTCAGCGACCCCTGGCGTTCAGGAGTCATGATTAACTAAGGGAGCCAGCCGCTTCGCCATCCAGTCGGCGATAAACGGCTGCGCGTCGCGATTTGGGTGAATGCCGTCGTCCTGCATCCATTGCGGCTTGAGATAGACCTCCTCCATAAAAAAGGGCAGGAGAGGAATAGCGAATTCTTTGGCCAGGGCCGGGTAAATCGCGCCGAAGGCTTCATTATAGCGGCGGCCATAGTTCGCCGGCAGGTGAATTTGCATCAGCAGCGGCTCGGCGTTGGCCGCTTTGATATCTTTAATAATGGTGCGCAGCGTCTGCTCGGTCTGCTGCGGCGGAAAACCGCGCAGTCCGTCATTGCCGCCGAGCTCAACCAGCACCCAGCGCGGCTGGTGCTGCTTAAGCAGCGCTGGCAGGCGAGCCAACCCCTGCTGCGAGGTATCGCCGCTGATGCTGGCGTTCACCACCGGCGTTTTCGCCTGCCACTGCTCATTGAGCAGCGCAGGCCAGGCGGAGTTGGCCGCCATCCGATAGCCAGCGCTCAGGCTGTCGCCGAGGATCAGCAGCGTGTCCGCCGCCATCGCGCGGCAGGTAAACAGGAACAACAACAGGAAAGGCACATGCCAGCGGAAAACATACTTGAAGTTCATCATCTTAAGAAGTCCGTCGGTCAGGGGGAGCATCAGCTCTCCATCCTTACCGGAGTTGAGCTGGTTGTCAAACCGCGGCAGACCATCGCCCTGATCGGCGAGTCGGGTTCCGGTAAATCGACCCTGCTGGCGATCCTCGCCGGCCTCGACGATGGCAGCAGCGGGGAAGTATCGATGCTGGGCAAACCGCTGCACCGGATGGATGAAGAGGCGCGGGCGGCGCTGCGGGCGCAGCACGTTGGTTTTGTTTTTCAGTCGTTTATGCTGATCCCGACGCTCAACGCCCTGGAGAACGTCGAGCTGCCGGCGTTGCTGCGCGGCGCCAGCGATAGCCAGAGCCGGGGCGATGCCCGCGCGCTGCTTGAGCAGCTGGGACTTGGCAAACGCCTGCACCACCTGCCGGCGCAGCTCTCTGGCGGCGAACAGCAGCGGGTGGCGCTGGCCCGGGCCTTTAACGGGCGCCCGGCCATTCTGTTAGCTGCGGGAGGAAGCATGATCGCCCGCTGGTTCTGGCGCGAATGGCGCTCGCCGTCGCTGCTGATCGTCTGGCTGGCGTTAAGCCTCGCCGTGGCCTGCGTGCTGGCCCTGGGGTCGATAAGCGATCGGATGGAGAAAGGCCTTAGCCAGCAAAGCCGTGAGTTTATGGCCGGCGACCGTACGCTGCGCAGTTCGCGCGAGGTACCCGCCGAGTGGATCGCACAGGCGCGGAAGTCAGGGCTGACCGTCGGCGAGCAGCTGAGCTTTGCCACCATGACGTTCGCCGGTGATACGCCGCAGCTGGCGGACGTTAAGGCGGTGGACGACCGCTATCCGCTGTATGGCACCCTCGAGACGCAGCCGCCGGGGCTGAAGCCGCAGGCGGGGAGCGTGCTGCTGGCGCCAAGGCTGATGGCGCTCCTGAACCTGAAAACCGGCGATACGATTGACGTTGGCGATGCCACGCTGCGCATTGCCGGGGAGGTGATTCAGGAGCCGGATGCAGGGTTTAACCCCTTCCAGATGGCGCCGCGACTGATGATGAATATGGCCGACGTGGCAAAAACCGGGGCCGTGCAGCCCGGCAGTCGCGTCGCATGGCGCTATAAGTTCGCCGGCGACGCTGAACAGCTGGCCAATTATGAGCAGTGGCTGCTGCCGAAGCTCGGCCCGGAGCATCGCTGGATTGGCCTTGACCAGGACGACAGCGCGCTGGGCAAATCCCTCGAACGCTCGCAGCAATTCCTGTTGTTATCCGCGCTGTTGACGCTGCTGCTGGCCGTCGCCGCAGTGGCGGTAGCGATGAGCCACTACTGCCGCAGCCGCTATGATCTGGTCGCCATACTCAAGACGCTGGGCGCCGGACGGTCGCAGCTGCGCAAGCTTATCGTCGGCCAATGGCTGCTGCTGTTGACGCTGTCGGTGATAACCGGCGGGGTGGCGGGCCTGGCGCTGGAGCGTCTGCTGCTGCTGGTTCTCAAACCGGTGCTGCCCGCCGCGTTACCCGCTGCCAGCGGTTGGCCGTGGCTGTGGGCTATCGGGGCGACAGGCGTCATTTCCCTGCTGGTGGGCCTGCGACCCTATCGACTGCTGCTGGCGACCCTGCCGCTGCGAGTGCTGCGTCAGGATGTGGTGGCTAACGTCTGGCCGTTGAAAATCTGGATCCCGGCGGTTAGCGTCGTGGTGGTGGGCCTGTTGGCCTGGCTGCTGGGCGGCAGCCCGCTGCTGTGGTCGGTGCTGGCCGGGGCGGTGGTGCTGGCGCTGCTGTGCGGCCTGGTGGGCTGGGGATTGCTGTGGCTGCTCAAACGCCTGACGCTCAAAGCCTTGCCGCTGCGTCTGGCGGTGAACCGCCTGCTGCGCCAGCCGTGGTCGACCCTCAGCCAGCTGGCGGCGTTTTCCCTGTCGTTTATGCTGCTGGCGCTCCTGTTGGTGCTGCGCGGCGATCTGCTTGACCGCTGGCAGCAGCAGTTGCCCCCGCAGAGCCCGAACTACTTTCTGATCAATATCGCCCCTGAGCAGATAGTGCCGGTGAAGACCTTCCTTGCCGAACACCAGACGCGGGCGGCGGAATTCTATCCGATCGTCCGGGCCCGTCTGACGCAGATCAACGGTCAATCCACGGACGGAAACAAAGACGAAGCGCTGAATCGCGAGCTTAATCTCACCTGGAGCGAACAGCGTCCGGATCATAATCCGCTGGTGGCCGGCAGCTGGCCGCCGAAGCCGGGCGAGGTATCGATTGAGGAGGGGCTGGCGCAGCGGCTGGGGATAAAGATCGGCGATACGGTGACCTTTACCGGCGATACCCAGGAGTTCAGCGCGAAGGTCAGCAGCGCGCGCAAAGTAGACTGGGAGAGCCTGCGGCCAAACTTCTTCTTTATTTTCCCCGCCGGGGCGCTGGACGGGCAGCCGCAGAGCTGGCTCACCAGCTTCCGCTGGGATAACGGTCCCGCGATGTTGACCCAGCTGAACCGCGAGTTTCCCACCGTCAGTCTGCTGGATATCGGCGCCATCCTGCGTCAGGTCGGCCAGGTGCTCTCCCAGGTCAGCCGGGCGCTGGAGGTGATGGTAGGCCTGGTGACGGCCTGCGGCGTGCTGCTGTTGCTGGCGCAGGTGCAGGTCGGTATGCGTCAACGCCATCAGGAGCTGGTGGTCTGGCGCACGCTGGGGGCAGGAAAATCGCTGCTTCGCGCTACGCTGTGGGCGGAGTTTGCCCTGCTGGGGCTGGTTTCCGGCCTGGTGGCGGCGATAGGCGCGGAAGTGGCGCTGGCGATGCTGCAGACGAAAGTCTTTGATTTTCCCTGGGCGCCGGACTGGCGCCTGTGGGTGTTGCTGCCGCTGACGGGAGCGGTGTTGTTATCCCTGTGCGGCGGCGGGCTGGGGCTGCGTCTGTTAAAAGGAAAAGCGCTATTCCGCCAGTTTAGCCAGTAAGAATATTGCATTTTGATGATGCGCCGCCGTTTTTGGCGGCGCTTTTATTTTAAACGCACAAATTGATAAATCATTGATTTTTAAGAGCACAAAACATTAAAAACCCAACAACACGCTATGCTGATTCGCGGTTAATATTCAACTGGAAAATATAAGGTGGCTTATTAATCAAGGAAAAACTATGGCACACACAATAAAAGCGCTGGCGATCTCGATCGGCGCAGCATTAGCGTTAACGTCATTGCCTTCCCACGCGGAGATTACGCTGCTGAAACAAGATCCGCAGGCGGGCGATCCGTTAAGCCGGCTTAACTTTACCGTCGGCGGTAGTATCCGGCCGCAGTTCAACATGATGACCGGCGATGGCGACAAAGGCTCCTATAAGCGTAACGGTTTTGACGGCGGCACCCGCTTCCGCTTCGCGGCGGATTACTACCTGTTCGATGATATTAGCTGGATCAGCTACTATGAGCTGGGCGTGAACATTCCGGCGCTGTTTGACTGGGATAACCACTACGCGGAAGGCGCGAACAATACCACCCGCCGCATGCTGTATACCGGCCTGAAAAGCGATACCTGGGGTACGTTAACCTACGGGCAGCAGAACAGCATTTACTATGATGTGGTGGGGGTGAAAACCGATATCTGGGACTACGATATGATCGGTCAGGCCCCGGGGAACGGTATTAATGGCGATTACGATGGCTCCTATCGTTCACGTAATATGCTGAAATATAAGAAAACTGTAGGTGATGTCGATCTTTACGGCTCTTATCTGTTCGAAGACAGCGAATACCTGCCGGGTAACGGCCTGCGCTACAAGCGTAAAGGCGGTGGTTCTGTTGGCGCGGACTATCACATCATGAAGGATCTGACCTGGGGTACCGCGTGGAACTACACCCGCGCGGAAATGCGCGACCCGTCAAGCGCCGACAGCAAAACCTATGACCAGAATATCGTCGGTACCGCGCTGAGCTGGACCCCGGATAACTGGACCTTCTCCTTCGGCGGCGGCTGGTATCAGAACTTCCTCACCACCAAGAAAACCGATGTGCATAATTACTTTGCCGGTGACGCCTGGGGGATTGAATATTTTGCGGGCTATAAATTCCCGATCAATCAATACGCTGTTAAATCTATTCAGCCGTACTTTATGGGCGACCGTCTGGAATATGTGAACGGCCGCAACTATCAGCGTATCGATAACGGTCTGGGGATTAGCTTCCAGCTGGATTACGGTTTCCGCGTTGACTACGAACACGTGTTTACCTCCAGCACCGACAACCTTGGCGATATGAACCTGGTCCGTCTGCGCTACGACTTCTAAGCAGTCACAACTCCCCGGTCGCGCGCGCTTACCGTGGCTACAAATCGCGCCGACCGGTAGCCCGGCTAAGGCGTTTACGCCGCAAGCCGGGACAATAGAGCATGCGATTACTTCGCCAGCCAGGCTGCGACCTCCTGCCAGCTGCCGCGAAAGAGAATTTTCCCGGCTTTTTTCCCCAACTGATAGCGATACATCGGGTCGTAGTACTCTTCCAGCAGCGGTACCAGCCAGGCAAAGTGCGCCTCGGTGCTGGCGGTGCGCTGCTGCTGCACCAGCGCCTCATCGAGCCGTTCAGTGAGCTGAGCAAAACGCTGCAGCCCCAGGCGACGGCGGATGGCAAACAGGCCGTGATGCAGATACTCGCCGTATGCCTGCCAGCCTTTCTCTTCGCCATACGCGGCGATAAAGTCGCGATACATGCGATCGAAATACTCTTCGCGCAGCCGTTCGAGGCGAACGTCAAACGGATCTTCCACCACCGCCAGCGGCGACTGCGCCATGCGGAGGCGCAGGCTCTCCGGTAGATGATTGGCGCCGATCATATGGCCTTCATCTTCCAGCACCCAGCGGGTCTGCTGTTCGGCTTTTTTAAGCAGGCTGACCGCCAGGTGGTTTTCAAAGGTGGCCTGTGGATGCTGATCCTGCAGGGTTCGACCGAATGAAGAACCGCGGTGATGAGCAAGCCCTTCCAGGTCGATACCGTCCGGGCGCGAGCAGACCAGTTGAGTTTTGCCGTTGCCGGTACAGCCGCCAATCAGCACGATCGGGCGCTGCACCAGTTCGTCGGTGGCCTGGATCGCCGCCTGGCGTAGCGCTTTATAGCCGCCGACGATCAGGGGGTAATCCACGCCAGCTTCTTTCAGCCACTGCTGGACGATATGCGAGCGCTGGCCGCCGCGGGCGCAGCACAGGTAACCGTGTGGGTAACGGGCGCACGCTTCCAGCCACGCCTGAGTACGGCTGGCGCGCAGGTCACCCTGGACCAGTTTATGGCCGAGCGCCAGCGCCGCTTCCGGCCCCTGACGCTTGTAGCAGGTGCCGACCGCGGCGCGTTCTTCATCATTCATCAGCGGCAGGTTGATCGCCGCCGGCATCGCGCTTTGGCTAAACTCCACCGGGGCGCGTACGTCAATCAGTGGCGTATCGCTGGCGAGAATGGCGCGATAATCCGTCCCATTGGTCATGGGGTATCCTCTGAAGTCAAAACAGAAATGAGCTTTACAGCAAGGGGGGGATTGTACGCGCCTCAAGGTGTGCCGGGGAAGGGGATAGATCAAATCCCCGGCACGAAGGGCTTAGCTGAGCTGCGATTGCGCCCAGAACAGGCCGCTGGTGTACTCCGGCGGCAGCAGCGGCTTGATCGCTTCCAGCGTCGCGCTCAGGCGATCGGTATCGCTGTCGGTGAGGTTCAGGTGGCCGACTTTACGACCCGGGCGCACCTCTTTGTCATACCAGTGCAGGTGCACCAGCGGCAGCTTCAGCCAGTCGTAGTTAAGATCGGTGCCGATCAGGTTGATCATCACCGACGGGCTGTTGACCACCGGCGGCGGCAGCGGCAGGCCGGTAATCGCCCGCAGATGCAGCTCGAACTGGCTGATAGACGCGCCGTTCTGCGTCCAGTGGCCGCTGTTGTGCACCCGCGGCGCCAGCTCGTTAATCAGCAGCCCCTCGGCGGTAACGAAGCACTCCATCGCCATCACGCCGACATAGTTCAGCTCGTTCATGATCGCCGTCAGCATGCTTTCCGCCTGTTCCTGCTGGCGGGCATTGGCCTGCGGGAAGGCGACGCTGGCGCGCAGAATACCGTCCTGATGCAGGTTACGGGTCAGCGGGTAGAAGACGGTGCTACCGTCATGAGCGCGGGCGCCCACCAGCGATACCTCGCCGGAGAAGTTAATCCCCTGCTCGACGATGCACTCGCCGTAGTTATCGGCCGGTAGCTGATCGATCTCGTTTTCCCGCAGACGCCACTGGCCGCGGCCGTCGTAACCGCCAACGCGACGCTTAACGATCGCCAGTTCGCCAAGGCGAGCAAACACCGCCGGCCACTCGCTTTTATCCGCCAGCAACTGCCACGGGGCGGTGGCGAGGCCAAGCTTGTCAAACAGCTGCTTTTGCGTCAGGCGGTCGGCGATAATCGGGAAGACATCGCGGTTGACGAACGCCGGGTGGCGGGCCAGCTCGCGGGTGAGGGCGGTTTCCGGCCAGCGTTCAATTTCTGCCGTGATGACGCTCTGCTGGAACGGCACCGCTTCCGGGTCGGCTTCCAGCCCCACCGGCCAAACGGCGATGCCCAGCGGCTCGCCGGCCTGGCGCAGCATACGGCCTAACTGGCCGTTACCGAGCACGCATACCTGTTTCATGCCGCACCCCGCGGATCCGGATTATCCAGCACTTCATCGGTTTGCGCCTGACGCCAGGCGCTCAGGCGCTGGTGCAGTTCTGTATCATGCTGGGCAAGGATCTGCGCGGCGAGCAGGCCGGCGTTCGCAGCGCCAGCTTTGCCGATGGCCAGGGTACCGACCGGAATGCCGCGCGGCATCTGCACAATGGAGTAGAGGCTGTCGACACCGCTTAAGGCTGCGCTCTGAACCGGTACGCCGAGCACCTTGCGGGAAGACATGCGTCTTAAAACTCCTGTGGGTGTGTTTCACACTGCTTTAGAGGCCACAGAGAATAGCATGAACTGCCAGCAAGGAAAACGGTTGCGTGCGCATGGTTAGCCGTCTTTTGTCTCGCCTGGAGGTGATGGCGTGAGTGCCTGATTGACCTTTATCTCCCTCATGATACAGGTGATAAGCAGCACTAACCCCCACGGGAGCATCAGGGTGCCCATAAGCAGTAAATAGATTTGTACCAGCCGGCTATCGTGAGGGCGGGTGCAGAGCAAATAAATGGCATAAAAATAGATAGCCCACGCCAGCATCGCACACCAGACAAACGTCAGCGTGTTGCCGATAACGACGCCGATTAAGGCGATATAACTTACCCCTAACGGATTGAGGATCGCGATGATCATTCCCCACCTCAGCGGCTGACTCCACTTTTTCCTGCTCATGCTCGTTCCTTGAGAGTGACGTTGTGGAAGACTAGCATGCAGGGCGGGGGGAAGCGCGCACCTTCGCCCGGGCAAAAGGCGCTTTCGGAATTGTGCTCGCGCAGGAATTAGAACGGAAAGTGGATTAGTTCGACGTCGTCCGGCGTCACCTTGACCATCGAACCTTCGCTGTGCCAGGCGCCAAGTACCACGCGCCATGCGGGTTGGCCGTTGGCCTGCAGTTCATGGACCGCCGGGCGATGAGTATGGCCGTGGATCAGCCACTGCACGTGATGCCGCTCCATTGCGTCAACTACCGCCTGTGGATTCACATCCATAATTTCCATTGATTTACTGCTGTTGGCGGCTTTGCTGTCGGCGCGCATGCGGGCGGCGATGCGACGGCGGATAAACAGCGGCAGGGCCTGGAACAGACGCTGGATCCACGGGGTGTGGACTTTGGCGCGAAACGCCAGATAGCCTTGGTCATCGGTGCACAGCGTGTCGCCATGCATGATCAAGACTTCACGGCCATAGAGGTCCAGTCGCTCTTCTTCGGCGAGCAGGATCATCCCGCTCTGGCGGGCAAAGCGCTGGCCGACGAGAAAATCGCGGTTGCCATGGATGAAGTAGCACGGCACGCCGGCGTCGACGACGGCTTTGATTGCCGAGGCAATTTGTTGGTGCAGCGGGTTAGGATCGTCATCCCCGATCCATGCCTCAAACAGATCGCCAAGGATATACAGAGCGTCTGCCTGGCGGGCTTCGCCCTGTAAAAAACGCAGAAAACCGGCGGTGATCGCCGGTTCTTCTGTTTGCAGGTGCAAATCTGCAATAAAAAGTGTCGCCACGAATTACTCGCTGACGGTGACGCTTTTGATGATCACATCATCTTTCGGCACATCCTGGTGCATGCCGCTGCGGCCGGTGGCAACCGCTTTGATTTTGTCGACCACGTCCATGCCTTCAACCACTTCCGCGAAGACACAGTAGCCCCAACCCTGCAGGCTTTCGCCGGAGAAGTTCAGGAAGTCGTTGTCAACCACGTTGATGAAGAACTGCGCGGTGGCAGAGTGCGGCGCCTGAGTACGGGCCATCGCCAGCGTGCCGCGGGTGTTTTTCAGACCGTTGTTCGCTTCGTTCTGAATCGGAGATTTGGTCGCTTTTTGTTTCATGCCAGGTTCAAAACCGCCGCCCTGAATCATGAAGCCGTTGATAACACGGTGGAAAATGGTGTTGTCGTAGAAACCTTCGCGGCAGTAGTCCAGGAAGTTTTTAACTGTTTCCGGCGCTTTGTCGTCAAACGTTTTGATTACGATATCGCCATGATTGGTGTGGAAAGTAACCATTTTTGCATCCTGTTCCGATGAGTGTGGTGCCAGCACCCGGTGTCGGGTGAGATATAGGGGGGTGTTATAGCATAACCGCGGGGGTCGATGCACCTTGCAATGTGTGCTGCGTCCGGTCTGAATTATGGGTATTATAGAGACTTCATTACCCACACACGTCTACACGGAATCTTCGATGTTAAAAATTTTTAATACACTGACGCGCCAGAAAGAGGAATTTAAACCTATCCATGCCGGGGAAGTCGGCATGTACGTGTGTGGTATTACCGTTTACGATCTCTGTCATATCGGCCATGGACGTACCTTCGTCTCCTTTGACGTCGTGGCGCGCTATCTGCGTTTTCTTGGCTATAAGCTGAAGTACGTGCGCAATATCACCGATATCGACGACAAAATCATTAAGCGCGCTAATGAAAACGGCGAAAGCTTTGTCGCGCTGGTCGATCGCATGATTGCCGAAATGCACAAAGATTTTGACGCGCTGAATATTCTGCGTCCCGACAGCGAGCCGCGCGCAACGCACCATATTGCGGAGATCATTGAGATCACCGAGCAGCTGATCGCCAAAGGCCATGCTTACGTGGCAGATAACGGCGACGTGATGTTCGACGTGCCGACGGACCCGAACTTCACGGCGGCGGTTCGGATCTGATGTTCCCGCACCATGAAAACGAAATCGCCCAGTCCACCTGCGCCCACGACGGCGAATACGTCAACTATTGGATGCACTCCGGTATGGTGATGGTTGACCGCGAGAAGATGTCGAAATCGCTGGGTAATTTCTTTACCGTCCGCGACGTGCTGAAGTATTACGATGCGGAGACGATTCGCTACTTCCTGATGTCCGGCCACTATCGCAGCCAGCTGAACTACAGCGAAGAGAACCTCAAGCAGGCGCGTTCGGCGCTGGAGCGTCTGTACACCGCGCTGCGCGGGACGGACAAATCCGTCGACGCGGCGGGGGGCGAAGCCTTCGAAGCACGCTTTATCGAGGCGATGGACGACGACTTCAACACCCCGGAAGCCTATTCGGTGCTGTTCGATATGGCGCGTGAAGTAAACCGCCTGAAAGCCGAGGACGCGGCCGCGGCGAACGCCATGGCGGCCCACCTGCGTAAGCTTGCTGCGGTGCTGGGTCTGCTGGAGCAGGAGCCGGAGGCGTTCCTGCAGAGCGGCGCGCAGGTTGACGACGCGGAAGTGGCGGAGATCGAATCGCTCATCCAGCAGCGTCTGGACGCGCGCAAAGCGAAAGACTGGGCGGCGGCGGATGCGGCGCGCGACCGTCTCAACGAGATGGGCATTGTGCTGGAAGATGGCCCGCAGGGCACCACCTGGCGCCGGAAGTAAGCCATAAAAAAACGCCCGCAAAAGCGGGCGTTTTTATTTTCGTTGTCAGGCCGTGACGGTCACGCTCTGGCCTTCAAAGCTCACCGTCTGACCAGCGACGATTTTGCAGCGTTTGCGGGTTTCCACCGCGCCGTCGACTTTTACCAGCCCGTCGGCGATGGCGATCTTCGCCTGGGCGCCGCTTTCGCTCCAGCCTTCCAGCTTCAGCAGATCGCACAGCTCAACGTGCGGGTGTTTACCTAAGGAAAATGTCGCCATCTCAGGCCTCCTCAACGTCGTGATACTCTTCGCACGCCTGCAGCGTGTTCTGAATCAGGGTAGCGACGGTCATCGGGCCAACGCCGCCGGGAACCGGGGTGATGTAGGACGCGCGTTCGGCGGCATCTTCATACACCACGTCGCCGACCACTTTGCCGCTTTCCAGACGGTTGATGCCGACATCGACCACAATCGCCCCTTCTTTAATCCACTCGCCAGGAATAAAGCCCGGTTTGCCCACCGCGACGATCAGTAGGTCGGCGTTTTCGACATGATGGCGCAGGTTTTTGGTAAAGCGGTGGGTGACGGTGGTGGTGCAGCCGGCCAGCAGCAGCTCCATGCTCATCGGGCGACCGACGATATTGGAGGCGCCAATGACCACCGCATTGAGGCCGTAGGTGTCGATATTGTAGCGTTCCAGCAAGGTCACGATACCGCGCGGAGTGCACGGACGCAGGCGCGGCGCGCGCTGGCACAGGCGGCCAACGTTGTAAGGATGGAAGCCGTCGACGTCTTTATCCGGCGCGATGCGCTCGAGAACTTTGACGTTATCGATCCCTGCCGGCAGGGGCAGCTGAACCAGAATACCGTCGATGGTCTTATCGGCATTCAGAGTGTCGATAAGCTCCAGCAGCTCGGCTTCGCTGGTGGTTTCCGGGAGATCGTAAGAGCGGGAGACGAAGCCCACTTCTTCACATGCTTTGCGCTTGCTGCCGACATAAATCTGCGAGGCCGGGTTGCTGCCGACCAGCACGACGGCCAGCCCAGGGGCGCGTTTTCCGGCCGCAACGCGAGCCTTCACTTTTTCCGCAACCTCAGAGCGTACCTGCTGCGCAATCGTTTTACCGTCAATAATTTTTGCTGCCATCAGAG
>PPYF01612308.1_pt1 | contig 18658 bp, 26 predicted proteins | sample 1559871 | NCBI WGS metagenome assembly PPYF01 (sample SAMN08240021, study PRJNA423297) | Human gut metagenome, whole genome shotgun sequencing project. | reverse complement strand
GTTTAATCTATACTCATATTACTTATAAAAGAATTGCTGGTTTATGTTAATATCTTCTGTTTAATTTTCAAAGACCATTGTCATCTTGTAGTGCGTTTCTTGTTTGTTCTTGATGACGATATTTATGATATCACAATTATAACTTCCTTTTAATATAATCATTTCCATTTAACATAATTATTTTTATTTTTCTTCTAATTTCATACTTTTTCTCTCTTTTTTATCTATAGATACACTTGGTTCAGTTGAAGATTCTAAAATGTATTTTTTTATATTTTAAAGTCGAATAACAACTTAAAATCAATTATTTAGATATTATTTCTTATAGATTTCATTTAAATTCTACTAATTAAAACATAGCTTAAAATAGAAAAAGTATTAAAGAATCCTATTATTAAAATAAGTTTCTTTAATACTTTTATCTTTTAAAATAATAAATGCCTTTTACTGATAAATTATTATTTATTTTTTTCTTTATTATTTAGCAAAATTGAATATTATACCTACTATGGCTGAGGCAATAATATAAAAAATTGGTGACTTTTTATATTTTCTTATAAAAAAGAATAAAATTCCTGCTAATATTAAAGCTTTAATTGATAATATATCTGTAATATTATGTGTTTCTGCATATTTATTTAAAGTTAATATTGATATTTTTACTATTTCAAAGCCTGCCGCAAGTAAAAGACCTGTTGATGCTGGTCTTAATCCATAAAAACAATCAGCCACTCTTTTATTTTCTTTAAATTTTGCTAAGACTCTCGCTACAATTAAAATTATAATTATTGAAGGTACTATAATACCTATGGTTGAGGTAATGGCACCTAAAACTCCATAGGTTGCATAACCAACATAAGTTGCCATATTGATTCCCATAGCACCTGGTACTGATTGAGATATTGCAATCATGTTTGCAAGATCAGTATGAGTAAACCAATGTGTTTTATCTGAAATATTATATAGAAATGGTATAGTAGCAGCTCCACCGCCTACGGCAAAAAGACCAACTTTAAAAAATTCTAAAAATAATCTAATTAGTATCATTCTTTTTACCTCCAATTGATCTTAATACTATTCCTGCTATTCCTGCTATTATTACATATAAAACAGGAGATATATCTGTAAATATAGAAAATCCAGCTACTAATACAAAAATAATACATGTTTTAATATCAATTACTGATGTCTTAATTAAATTTATTGCTGTATTTAAAATTAATACTGCTACACATACACGAATCCCAGCAAAGGCATTCTTAACTATTGGAAGATCTGAAAAGTTTCCAATAAATGTAGCAATTATTGTTATCATTATTAATGATGGAGTAACAAAACCAAGGGTTGCTAGTATTCCTCCTAGATTTCCTTTTCTTTTATGACCTATAAATGTGGCTGTATTTACTGCAATTACTCCTGGGGTACACTGACCAATTGCATAGTAATCCATTAACTCTTCATTAGTAATCCAATTTCTTTTTTCAATTATTTCTTTTTGTAATATTGGAAATAAAGCATATCCCCCTCCAAAATTCATAAATCCTAATTTTATAAAAAGAAAATATAAATTAATTAATTCTTTCATATATAAAGCTCCTTTCTATTGTCTAAATATTTAAAGATTATAATATGTATAAAAATTTTTCATTATAATTAATTAATATGTATAAGGCTTTGTGTAATATATAAAAAAACAAAAACTTCAGAGATTCTTATAAAATAAACTCCAAATATTAATAATGTTTATTAAAATGGCTTACTTATATAATATAACACTCCATCCACCTAAAAAAACATTTGAAAATATATTTGTAATTATATAAATTATCATCTCATTTATCACACTATAAATTATATTATTTCCACTATTATTAATAATCTATTTTAAAAATTAGAATTATCTTATTTTAACAAAAGGCTTAAATTTTATTAATTAATAAATTTGTTAACTTTTTTGTAAACAAAAAATATATAATTTAATTAATTTTAAAAATATAATAGGAGTGATTAAAGTGAAAAAGTTACTTGTACCAGTTTTAGTTATTATAATTTTTGCATTGCTATTTGTAGGATGTACAAATTCTTCTAATTCATCAAGTGATTCTTCTGTAGAAATAATAAATAGTAATCAGCAAAATTCTAATTCCAATAATAATAACAGTTCTAATAATGACACTAAAAAATCTGACTCTAACAATGCTTCACATAAAGATAACAAAGATAACAATGTTTCCAATAATAAAAATACTAATAAAAAATTAGATAATAAAGCCGAAAAATTATTAAAAGATATTAAAGGAAAGGCTGTAAAAGGTGAAATTATTGACTATGATTTTAAACTAGGTGATTCAATATATGATGTAATTGACAAATTAGGAAAACCTTCTAGTGAAAATTATGTTGCTGAAGCTAAAGGAAATTACTTTAATTTTGATTCCTATAATTTATCATTTGGATGTAATAAGGGTGATCAAATCTTTGAAATTAGATCTTTAAATAAGGATTTAAAAAGCTTAGATTTAAATAATGTAGAAAACTTTTTTGGGAAGCCTGATTATACTGTTACAACTAAATCAAAAGAAAAAATTATTGGATATAAAATAACAAAAGATTTTAAAATACTATTTGTATTCAATACTAGTACATATAAATTAGACCATTATTCTGTTCTATATCCAAGTATAACTCATAATTCTATGGCAGGAGACAATGGCAGAGAGTGGTAAGATAATTACCCTTAAAGAAAAAGAGGTTACATACAATCTAATAATAAAACTTAAAAACATATTTTCATACTTACTTTCTATAAGTTTTATTAAAAATTATTGTATGCATCCTCTTTTATTTTTTCTTGCTACTTTATTACTATAATATTTTTATAATCTTAATTACTACACACTCTTATTATTAATTCTGATCTATGGTACTTTTTATAGGAAAATATTAAACTGGTTTTCTTTCTATATATAAATTCTAACCTATGCACCTTTCATAAATTTAAATTCTTATTTAACTAATATCTTTAAACTATAGAATTTATTATAAAGTTTTTAATCATTATTTCATGTTCTTTAATAATTCAGTTAAGAATCTATAGCATCTTCCAACAGATTCTATTTTAAAATGCTCATTTGCTGTATGCACATCAAATATATCTGGACCAAAACTTATCATTTCTACCTCTTGTCCCATCTTTTCTTTAAAGATTCCACACTCAAGACCTGCATGTAAAGCTGTTATTTGAGGCTCACTTCCAAATAAATCACTGTAAGTTTTAATGCTTAAATCTTTTATTTTTGATTCTGCTTCATATTCCCACTCTGGATAATCTCCATCTTTAGTCATATTAGCTCCTATAACTTTACAAAGAGCCTCTACTCTATTTGTAATTTCTATCTTTTTACTCTTAACTGCACTTCTTATATCAATAATAAATTTAATTTTATCCTCTACCATTTCTACTATTCCAAGATTTAAACTGCTTTCAACTAATCCATTTATCTCTTGACTCATAGATTGTAATCCATCTGGAACTAAAACTAAAAATCTAGTTACATCCTCTGTAACCTTTTTAGTTAATTGTTTTTCCACTCCTTCAATACTTTTAACAGAAAGATTAACATCTGGCTCTCCAATTCTGTATTCTGCCTTTAAATCTTTTTCTAAGGCAGTACAAATTTCTTTAACCTTTTCTACCTGTTCTTTCTTAACTGCAATTATGCTTTGACAATATTGTGGTATTGCATTATGTTTTGATCCACCCTTAATTGATGCAATGTTAAAGTCAACTTCTTTGCTTAAAGCATATAAGATTCTTCCCATTAACTTATTAGCATTTCCTCTTTGTTTATGGATTTCCATTCCTGAGTGTCCACCCTTAAAACCTGAAATCTCTAATTTTAAAGCTTCTCCATTAAACTCTTCAAATTCAGCATTTATTTCTGGATAAACCATTATTCCTCCAGCACAGCCTGCAATAAATACTCCTTCTTCTTCAGCATCTATATTTAATAAAACCTTTCCTTTTAAAAGTGAAGTATCTAAAGCAGTAGCTCCCCCCATAACTGTTTCTTCCTCTGTAGTTGCTACAAACTCTATTGCTGGATGCTCTATATTATTAGAATCTAAGATAGCTAATCCATAGGCTAAGGAAATACCATCATCTGCTCCTAAAGTAGTATCTGTAGCATAAACAAATTTATCATCAATAATTCTTAATTTTAAAGGATCTTTTTTAAAATCGTGATTACTACTCTTTAATTTTTCACATACCATATCCATATGCCCTTGAATTATAACTCCTGGTACAGTTTCATACCCCTTAGTAGCAGGCTTTTTAATTATTACATTTAGTGCCTCATCCTGAATAACTTCAAGATTTCTCTCCTTTGCAAACTTAACAAGATAATCACTAAGTTCTTTTTCATTTCCAGAATCATGTGGTATTCTTGTTAAATCTTCAAAAAATCTAAATACACTTTTAGGCTCTAGGTTTTCTAATACTCTCATTTTACTTCCTCCTCTAGCTAAACACTTAATAATCACTTTAAACTTTATAATTACTAATTTACTTTTATCTATATTGTAAATCTTATATATTACCTATAATTTTATAATATCATTTAATTAATTATTTTCAAAAATTAACCTAAAAAAATAAGGGTTACAAAATCATTGTAACCCTTAAAATTGGTGCACCTAGCAAGATTCGAACTCGCGACCTGTGGATTCGATTAGTCTAAATTTAAGTTAGTTTAATATAGTTCTTATAAGCTATTATTTAAGCCATTTATTAACCTTTAAACTTAATTTACTTCTATGTAATTTAATATAAAAACCAAATCTACTGCACACTTATTGCACATTTTTTATAACATCAAAAGAGATATACTCTAAATATAGAATATATCTCTTTTTCACATAAAATTACACATCATTTTTAACTTTATCATGTATATCTAATATTAATTTACTTACTATATATATTCCATTTTTCACTTCTTCTATAGATATATCATTAATATTACATTTAATAGGATCTCTATCTGTTTGATGTGCTATACAATTTCTTCTTTCATTCATAATCTTCATTACATATCTGATTTCACTTATTTCTTTCCCTAAATCACTAGCTACTTTTTTTATAGAATTATCTAAAATGTTTTTATCCGATATTATTTTTAAAGCATTGTTTATTTTATTTAAAGCCATAAATGATTTATATTTATTTTGTACAATAATATTTTCTTCTAACCAATCTATTGATTCCGGATTCTTTATAGCCTTTTCTACACATTCAATACTAACAATAAAAGCTTTATATTCTTTAGTTTTATTTTTTTCTCCTTTGAATATTTTTATAATTCCATACTTAACAATTTCGTGTATATAAAAGTCAACTGAACTCATTAATAAAACAATCTGACTTCTTAATATATCCTTAGCAGCTTCTTCTAATTTTTTTGACTCTAATTCATTTATAATAATAAATTTTTTATTTATTCTATCTATATTTTCTTCAAAGTTACATAATATATCATTCAATTTTTTATCTGCTATTATATTAGGCTGTAATTCTTTTGTTTCAATGCTTCTTTCTAAAGATATAGTTTTTAATTTACTCTTTCGAGTCATTACAATCACCTATCCATTTCTTCAACATTTCATTACCTATAAATGGTACAGCTCCATATTTACCTTTGACATATCCGGCTTCTATATTTTCATTTTTCCTTATATTTTTTAAATCTGACAATGAATAAAGTGTACTTGAAAATTCTTCATCTTTTTTTTCAACAAACCAAATTTCATCTTTTCTAAATAAATTTAAATCTAATAAATTAGTATCATGAGTAACAAATATTAGCTGTGCATTTTTTTTATTCATTTCTTTATCCATAAATAACTTCACTATAGCTTCTGCTACAAACGGATGTAAGCTTGTTTCTAATTCATCATATATTAATGTTTTACCATTCACTAATACATCTATCAATGGACCTCCAATTTCAAAAAGCTTTTGTATGCCTCTTGATTCCTCTGTTAAATCTACTTCTATATTATTATATTTTAACTTAACTTCATGTTTTATTTCTTCTCCACCCAACATAAACATTTTTAAAGCTTCTGGAATTGCTATTGGTAAATCTTCGTAATTAATATTTCTCTTTTCTACTTTTGCTGATATATCATCTACTTTGATACTTAATCTATTTAATAAATCTATAAAAGTATTTTTATTTTCTTTACTTCTAGCAATTGATTCTATAGTATAGTTACTCCATGTCCTATCCTCAATAGACTGATTAATGACTATATCTTCACTTAAATACTTATACGCACTTATTATATCGCTAAATTTCCCCCATATAGCTGCAACCGGTAAAAACAATTTATTATCTTTACCCATTTTATTTTCTATTTCTAAAAGTTCTTTTTTATATGCTTTTCCAAAGTTATAATTATTCTCACTTCTTTCAAATATTGTAGCCTGTCTGTTATTTTTAAAATGGTATAAATATTCTTCGACTATTTTTCTATTATTAAGTTCAAAACCATAAGCAAATCTTATATTATCAGAAACAAACTGTATCATAAATGAACTGTTTTTTTTATTTTCTAACTTATGTGGAAATGTAGGTATTAAAGCTTTCGGTTCAAAATTATTACTACTTCTAACTAAATAATTTACATATCCAATAGCATTTATCAAATTTGTTTTACCAGATCCATTAGCTCCATAGATAGATACAACTGGAAGTATTCTTTTTTTATCAAACTCAATCAATGTATTTTCATAATCATTATCTTTAGTAGCAAGCATAGATAAAATGACTTCATCTTTAATTGATTTGTAATTTTCACATCTAAATTCTAATATCATTATTTTTTCCTCCAAAATAGTCCTTAATAATTATATTACTTCATATTACTATTAATGTCCAACTTTTGATACTTTTATAATTAAAATTTGCAACATTTAAGCTAAAATAAACTTTAAATAGCTAATTTTTCTACTTTTATATCAACTATAATAAACATAATATATTTTTAGTCAACATTAAACAACAACTTAAATATTTTTTATTATATTTTCATATAACCTCTTTAAAATCTTATCTAATAATTCTTTTCTACAGTAATCAAAACTATATCCAATTATATCACCTATCTCTTTCCAAGTATTCTTTTTACCTTCTAAATATCTAAGCTCAACTATTTTCCTTTCAGTAGCATTCAATTCATTTAAAGCATTATCTATGCTATTTATATAGTCCTCTAGCCTCTTCTTTATACCTTTCTTATATTCAATCTCATTATTCTTTTCAATAATATAACTCCCTGTATTTCTAAGCGCTTTTAAGCTTTCTATATGATCCTTTAATAAGTTTATTTCATAATCAATACATTCAACTTGTAACTTCATAATTTTATAACTGCTTAATAACTTTTTAACCTTTTCTTTTTGTTCCTTAGTCATAAATTCTCCTAAATAATAAACACACACATTTCTTTTAATTCAATGTGTGTGTTTTTAATATAATATTTTATTGTCACCATATCTTATGTTCTTCTTTTTATAGTAATTAATATTTTCTCTATATAATTAATAATATAAAATTTATTATTTCTAAAATAAAACAATTTAAAATATTACTAGAATACATTCTAGTAAATTTCTGTTACTTCATCAAACCAAACATCATTAGGAGCACCATCAATATATCCTTTTCGTTTATATCCTATTGTAACAACAATCTCCTTTTCTATAAGTTGTGAACCTGCAGTGTAATGATAATATGTGTTGTTTAATACTTGATATGATCCATCACTTAAAAATTTTTTATCTTTACTAAACCATATATATGCATATTCTGTACCACGACCTCTCTTTCCATCATAATCACGATTATATTCTTTATCCGGTTCTCCCCATAGGGTATGTGTAACATATTTGCTCTCCATTCCAATGAATGGTTCTTGATTTTTATATCTATTTTTTATATCCTCTTCTTCTATTCTCTTTTTTTCTTTGTATTCTTCTGTTTGCTCATATTCCTCTTGCTTCCTTATTGATTCACTAAATTCTCTTTTCCTGTTATTTTCTTTTATTAAACCTATTATGTTAGGTGAAATTAAGAAAATAGTAATAATTGCTATAAATATCTACTTTAAATTAGATTTTTTCATATTAATTCTCCTTTTCAAAAATAATTGTAGGATATTAACTGTATTTAAACTAATTCATTTACAACTTTATCTAAAGTTTAACTTCATTGGAATCCTCAATCTTTTCTTTTAAGCCTATATTAATCTATAGTCTTACTCTCTATATCATCAAGAACTTTTAAAGATATATAATTAACCAAATCTCTTTCATTAGCATTAGAATCTTTATTAGATTTATATGTTTCTCTAGTTAAAACAACCATTAATACAATTAAGAGAATCCATATTACATACCATGGTATAGAATTATCCTTTGTCCAATCTTCTAATAGCTTAAACATTGTTCCTATTGATACCGTAATAATACTAGTCATTAACGCAATATTACTAGCAGTTAATTTTTCACTAATTTTTTTATGCTCTCCTAAACTTCTTTCAATTCTCATTCTTTCAATTTCTATATTAAAATTTCCATCATTTATTTTTTTAATATATTCATTTTTTATATAATTATATAATTCATTCATTGACTCATAGTAATAACTATCTTTATTTTGATACTTATCAAATTCATATTTACATTTTTCTAAAAGTTCCTTATTGTCACTATTCACACATTTAATATCTTTCTCTTTTTCTTTCTTCAATTTCTTATTTAATTTTTCTATTTTAGTTGACATATTATTTATAGCTCCTCATTCAATATAATTACATTTATAGTAATTGTATCAAACATAAGAATATTTTTAAAATATTATGAACAAAGCTAAAACTCTATTCCATAGTCTAAGTTTCTTAATACTCTCATAAATGTTATATCTTCTCTATACCTTCTTTGATACTCCATTTTAAACCACATACTATTTCTTAACTTTCTTATAGCTTTTCCTTTTATACTTTTCACTTCATTAGAAGAGGTTTCAAATATATCCGCTATTTGTTCTATGCTTAATTCTTCAGTATCCCAACCATAATATAACTTTAATATTTCTCTTTCATTAAGAGTGTTATACCTATCCATAACAGACTCTAATTCAATCCTTAACTCGCTTAAATATAATTCCTCTTCTCTATCATTTATTTCATTGCTATGGCTCTCTATACTATTAATTAGTTCATCTTTATTCTCTTCACTTACTGGTGTATTAAGACTTATTTCCTCATTAGTGTTATATGTAGTAATAAATCTATGTATCTTTTGATAGATCCAGTAAAAAGCATATGTAATAAACTTAGTTTTCTTTATATATTCAATATCATATTTACTACAAGATAATATAAATCCTATTCTTCCCTCCTGGAGTAAATCATCAAATTCAATAGAGCTAGTTTTATCTGAATAGAATTTACTAGCTATTTTATATATTAACTTATCATTATTTTCTAAAAGCTTATCTAAAGCCTTTTTATCTCCGTGCTGATATAATACAACAAGCTCCTCATTAGTCATTAATATCACCCTCATGTATTATTGGATATGGTCCATCTATTCTGTTTAAAAAGAATAAATCTTTTATTTTATAATTACTAAAATCATATATCTGTAAATTAGTATTTTCTATTGATTCTATCTTTTCAAAATCGGTATCACCACAAAGAAATAACATTTTTTCCTTAGCCTTAAATATTCCGTCTGATGTCTTAATAATAAAACTAGGAAATAACTTACCCTTATTTTTCTTTTTTAATATTTTTTCTATCTTTAATAATCTCTTATTTATCATCATTTATATAGCTCTCCAACTCTTGTATTTTCTTCTCTAGTTCATCAGCTCTTATACTATTCAGTATCGAATTACATGAATAAATTATAGTATTAGCTTTCTTAGAATCTATTTCATTGTTTACTATCATATTAGTTATTTTAGCTAATGTTTTTCTTATATCTTTTGGTGAGTTCAATCTTAATCTTATTTTTTTATTTTCATCACCCATAGGGGTACCCCCTTCCTTTCATTCTTGTAATTTCAATGCTTACATTATATTTTTAAGTACCAAATAATATATAAAAAGAGGTATTTAACCTCTCTTTAACATATTATTGATTACTCATTTCTTCCCAACTAATAATACTTAAATCATCTCTTAATCTGTTTTCTATAAAATTAATCATTCCATTAAATACTAAGTTCATATCATTTTGTATTTGATATTGACTTATATAGTTATCAATATTATTCTTTAAATCATTTAAAGATTTTTTGATATATTCCCTATTATCCTTTGGAATTAAAGTTAATAAATCAACTCTCTCTGAATTTATCAATGTTCTTATAGTTGCCAAAGCGTTATAATCATCTTTGTAAACCTCAATTATATTTTTAAAGTCCTCTGAATCTGTTATAACTCCCTTTTCTATCATACTTATAGTATTAGCAAGTCCAACTTGATACCCTGTATCTGATAATCTTCCAGTACTGTTAGCCTTCCATTTCTTCTGTAAATCCTCTATAGCTCCATTTATTAAATTCATTGCATTATCATGAATATTAATTACCTTTGGTGTGAATTGCTCTACTAACTCATTTATTCTTTTTTCCTTGCCTTGTGGTGTCAATTCACTATTTTTATTTACTTCAAGTATGCTTTCATACACCTTATTTTGACTATCCTTATAATTTTTAATTAAACTTAATAATTGACTTTTCTTACTCATTTTTATTACTTCCTTTCTTCTTTACAAACTTTATTTTCCCAATAGGTAGCATTATACTTTTTAACTTTATCTTTGTTCTTTTTACGCCAAGCTCTTAAATATGCGTTTCTTTCTTCTCTTGCTTTATCATTCACCCTCAATGCTCCTCTCTGTTTTTTAAGCAACAAAAAAGCCACGAGAACAACACCAGTATTTATATACTGATTAATTGTTTCCCGTGGCTATATAACACGCCTTCCACCTTTTAGGTAGGGTACTTAAAATATTCTTTTTCTTTATCTAATTATACCATTTTTCTTAGTTTATAACAATAAAAAGAAGGCATCCAAACAAATATTTGATACCTTCTAAATAGTAGTTGATAATTTATTTTTCTAATGCAATTCAAAAATAAAATAGCTGATATTAGAATCATTAATTACCAATAAACAAATTTACAGTAAATAAATTCTAACTTAAAAATAAAATATACTCAATACTTAATTAAAATATATTATCTAACTTATCTTTTATCTCATTAATGGACTTCATCTTCTCTCCATTATCCTTAGTTATATCGGGGTGATATTTCTTTGCCATAGCTCTATATCCTAACTTTATAAATTCTTTTGCTAATTCCTTTGTAGTGTCATCAAAATTTATAGAACTTGTACCACTACTGAAACTACTAGAATATGATTTATAATACTCTCTATACTGATTATATTCTTCCTGTTGTCTTTTACTCTCTTCTTCCTTCTTAGCCCTTTCACGCTCTAATATTCCCTCTCTAATATCTAAATACTTGTCATATATTAAATCCTCTTCTAACTCACTAAATATTTCTCTTTCAGCTAAAACTCTCTTTATATGCTTTGATATGATACTAACCTTTATTTCGGTAAAATCAATATATTGTAGTGTCATTATATACTTATCACTACTTTTTACCTTACCACTTTCTTTATCTCTATATCTCTCACATAAATAAAACTTATATGTTTCACCGTATTTATCTTTGCCCTTCTTTACAGAACAAAACATATTATTCCTCCTCTTGTAGTGTCAATAAGCTTTTAACACTACATTTTATTTAAACAATAAGGCTCAACTTAATGTTGAACCCCTTAAATTATTAATCTATATCAATATATATTCTCTTATAAAGTCCTTTTTTATAAGGCTTACTAATCTTCTTTATCTTAACACCAGTTGATAAAGCTTTAATAATCTGCTCCCTTTCCTCAACTGTTTTATAACTTATAATAATCTTACTCATTTGATACCCTCTTAATCTATGCTCTATATTTATTAATTCCTATTAAATCCTCTAAAAGTTCTAACGCTCTAACTTGTCCAATAACATTTAACTTTTTAAATTCCCCTACAATCTTATCTTCGATATCACCTATTAATTCAATTTTCTCCTTGCACTTATTCTCTAATGCTTTATCTCTGTAATATTTAAGTTTCAAATCTATTCTCCATAAATCTCCTAGTGTTTTCTTAGTTGCCTTTTTAGGATTATCCCAAACATTACTTACATACTTCATAGCCTCTTCAAAGCCAACTTTGTCTATCCATCTTCTGTTTATTACTATATCAAAGCTTCTGAAAGAAATATCATTATGATAAGTAATATAAAACTTCTTATTATCTCCTTGAAAATCTAATACTTCAAAATGAAAATTAAATCCGTTTATTGTTCTAACTGTATTCACTTCTTTAAATTCCTCCAATATTTCTTATGTTTACCTCTTGATTTATTGGAGCTAACATGATACCTTAAATTTGCGAGATTCAGGGTATCATGATAACCCTTAAGGCTAATGTGACTATTTACATTAGTCTTTTTTTACTTTCATATCTATTGTATTTCTCATAGTGTTTTTGCACACTTATTCACCTTATAGAAGAGGTTTGTCCATATTATATGGTAAATATATCTCCTAATATAAAACTTCAAATAAAGGCTATTTAACTATTTCATTTCTTAATATCTCTGTTTTATTTTTTGAAAACATTTCTCTAATACTATTCCCATTACAATTTACTAGAACACACATTTCAAAAATTCTATCATTTATTCTTTGATGATATCTATTTTGAAACTCCTGTCTTTGTAGATTAGTTGTTATTATTAAAGGCTTATCACTTCTGTATCTTGTATCAATAATTTCATAAAGAATACTATTAGACCATTCTGTTAATTGCTCTGTCCCTAGATCATCTATTATTAATAAATCTATAGTCTTTATATACTCTAATACATCTTTCTCACTTTCTTTACTTGATGAATTATATGTACTCTTAAATTGTCTTAACAATCCATTTATAGAGGTACAGATAACACTTTTTCTACGTTCCATTAAGAAATTTGCTATACATGAAACAGAATAAGTTTTACCAACGCCAGCATTACCATGCAATAACATTCCAACATTATTTTCTTTGTTATAATCAAAATTCTCACAATACTTTTTACATATATTTATTATTTTTTGAGATTTATTATCTCCATTCCAATTCTCAAAAGTACTATTTTTGAACTTTTCATCTAACATGCTTCTTGATTTTAGCTTTTCAATATATTTTTCTTGTTCCCTTAATTTCTTAGCCTCTTCATATCTAAGCTGCTCTTGTTGCTCCTTCTCTATTCTTTCTTTTTCACATTGACATGGAACACTAATAACCTCTATTACTTTATTCATTATTTTATATTGGTTATATATTTGTTCTCCCCCACATTTGCTACAAACTTTCTTTAAAGTACCAACATTCCCCATTTGCACTATTACTCCTTTCTAAATTATTCTTTTTTAAATTATTGTTATTAAAACTTTTATTTTCATAGAAAGCCTTTTGATATAGTGAATCAAACTTTTCTCTTAATTTATGAGTTGAAAGTATATTAGCTTTCCAAAAATTATCTTGCTGACACCATCTAATAATTTTTTCTATATCCTCATAGCTCCTATTATCTTTTCTATGAAGTAAATCAATATCTTTACTCCATTTCTGCATATCAGCATTTTTACATCTTGAATTTTCATCTCTTCTAAGTATTAAATCTCTAAGTAATACACTTAGCTTATATTCTTTACTATCTTCTGAATACTTGTCCTTTTTAACTTTAATATCAGTCTTATCAATTTTATTTTTAATACTTAAATTTTTATCTAACTCTTTTAATAACTCCAAATTACTAAAACCTTTATCTTTAAGCTTTTCTAATTCCTCTTTTATAAGTTCTTTAGAATACTTACTCTTTATCTTATTTAATAAATCTTTTTCTAAAGTCTTATTTACTTCCTCATAATATATTTCATTTTCTAATGGACTATATATATTATTAATATTAGATTTTATATTTAGATTATTATATATAGATGATTGTATGGTTTCTTGTTTGTTTTTCTGTTGCTCTTTCTGTTGGTTAATTTCCTCTAAACTATTGATATTGCTTGATTTATTCTGTTGCTCTTTCTGTTTGTAATTCTGTTGTTTTTTCTGTTGGTCAGATTCTAAATTAAATCTAGTTAAAAAATATGTACTTTGAGTACCTTTTTTGCCTTTTATTCTCTGTTCTATACAATCATCTTTAATAAGTGTTTTTATAGCATTATTCATTTGCCAATGACTTAAACCTAATCGTTTTTCCCAACTAGAGTAATCAAACTTACACTCTCCTTTTTTAAGTCCGTCATATTGGTTTTCAGTACTATTTACGCGCCTTTCAAACTCTTCATATACTAAATATATGTGAGTCTTTTTATAAGCGTATTTATCGTAAATTTCACGCTCTGTACTATTCATTGACTCACCTCACTCACCCCCATTATAAAAATAAGGTCAAAGTCTTTTTCTTAAGTAAATAATTCATGAAATACTTTCAAGTCATTCCAGTTAGGCTCCTTGTCAGTTTCTCTGCATAACTCTAAATATTTCTTAAATAATTTAAAACTCATATTAAATCACCTCTATTCCTATATGATCCTCAAACCACTTATCTAATCGTGATACTACAACTCTTCTTTCTCTTCCTAATCTGATTATTGGAAAATCTTTAGCATGAGTAAATTTTAAAGCTTGGTTATATGAAATACCTTCTACCTCAGCCCATTCCTTAATTGATAAAGTCCTCTTCTTAACAAGTTCGTTATGCTCTTTCATTCTTTCTGAAATGTTAATCATTGCTTTTTCTCTCCCCTCTATTCTTCAAGCTCTTTTAAAACTCGAATAAGTGTTTTTAAATATTCCTCCATAGTTCCCTCCTATGTAATACTTTTAATTTATCTGTACAAAATAATAAGACTGAACATTAATGAAATTAACTTGTCTTATTTAATTGATTTGAATTTTTAGATATGCATTTTCTAAAGTGCATATTATGCAGATTTAAATTATTCTTCATCTGAAAAGAATAAATCTTGTACTGTTGTGTCTAGTGCTGCTGCTAACTTTTTAAGAGTTGATACTTTAACATGATCAATACCATGTTTCTCTATTTTAGTTATGCTTGTTATTCCAACACCAGATATCTCAGATAATTTTCTTTGATTTAAATTTTTTTTAATTCTAGCAATCTTTATTTTTCTATTCATATTTACCACCTTTGTAAAATAAATCACACATTTGTGTTGTCACAACTTGATTATAATACCACATTTGTGTAATTTCAATGCTTTTTTTTATTTTACACGAAAAAAGTTTTACATTTGTGTGATTAAGGCTATAATTATAAATAGGAGGTGTTTATATGAGCTTAGGAAATACTATAAAGAGTTTAAGAACTTCAAAAAAATTAACACAATATGAACTTGCACAAAAAGCTAATATTTCAAAAAATGCTCTATGGAACTATGAAAATGATAAAAGAGAACCACGTATAGAAGTATTAGAAAAAATAGCATTTGCACTTGATGTTAGCATGAATGACTTGTTATGGCCAACGGATAATGATAAGTCTAATAAAGTTAAAGAATTTCAAGATATTATAGAGAAAGCTTTTGGTAACACATCAATTAACTTATTGTTAGATACTGTTGAATCTCTAAATAATAATGGTATTAATAAAGTTATAAATTATGCTAAGGATTTATCTGAAATGCCCAAATATCAAAAAGAAAGTAATATCTCTCCTCTTCCTAAAAGAGAAAAACAAATATGGGAAGAACCAGGTAAAGAGTATCTTATGCCTATTGCTTGTCATGATGATGGTCTTACTGATGAAGAAAAAGAAAATATGGATAAAATAATTGATGAATTTTTAAAAAGAAAAAAAGAAGAGGACTAATAATTCGATTTCGCACACTTATGTGAGAAAACATGTTTGGATTTATCTTTCCCCAACTTGTGGGGGAAACTTATAATATTAAACTAAACTCAAGTTTTAGTATAAATGTCATTTATTAAATTTGTTATAATCAGGAGATAAATTTATGAGAAATAAAAATTCAATAAAGTTAAAAATTGTTGCAATATCATGCTTTTTAATTGCAGCAATAATAGGTATAGCAACGAAAGAATATACAACTGGAATTCTATTTTTAGTAATGGCAATAAGTTATTCACTTATTTTTTTAGGCAAAAACAAAATTAATCTAAGCTTACCAAATACCTATAAAACATTACTAAACTTTGTCTTAATTATTTAAAATATCTTCAGATTTGAAGGTACCTATTTTGCAATTAAGGATAGTAAATAAATCCTATTTAACATAAATTGCTAAATTGATTTAAGGTTTCTTACTGAAACTTTAAAAGTCCGTTTAAAGGACATTTGAAAGTAAGTTTTAAAATTAGAAGAGGTATTTAGATTGGACAAATTGTCCCTACCGAATAATGAGTTATGTGAGAAACCTTCTTAACCGGCGTAAAAAAACTTTTGTTATACTTTAGAAGTAGCTGACTTTTAAGTCATACCATCTTCACCAGTGGATTTATATTTAAAACTCATAATAAAAATTTGAACTTTTTGAACGCCTTAAAAAGAGATACTAAACTTACTTTTAAATTCAAAAACTTAATTCTAATTTTTATAAAGTTTAGTTTGTTTAGTGTTAAATTTAAGGTATCCACCAAATCGCGGAAACCTCTTATTTTGCTAATCCCAACGAATGTACGTTCGCTCTTAAAATTACTTTTAGCCTCTTCTTTCAGATGTTGATTCAACCAACATCTAAATTATTTTTGACTATGATATTTAAATAATTACAGTTGTACTTTTTTGTCTAAGTGTTAATCAATATAATATCAAGGAGGTCTACACAATGGAAACTACAAAGAAAGGAAAACCAAAAGCTAAAGGAAATGGTCAAGGTACCATATATAAAATGTCTAATGGTAAATTTAGAGGTCAACTTACTATTGGATATAATGAAAATGGATCACCAAAAAGAAAATCATTTACTGGTAAGACTAAAAAAGAAGTATCAGATAAAATGAAAGCTTTCTATGTTGATAATAATAGAGGTTTATTACCTACAGATGATAAGATCACATTAAGTAAATGGTTTTATACTTGGTTATTCACTTATAGAATACATGACTTAAAACCTTCAAGTTTTGAAAGATATGAGGGACTTTATAGAAATTATATAGAATCCTCTTCAATAGGGAAAATAAAGCTTATGGACTTAAGAACACACCATATACAAGCTTATTATAATTCCTTAGTATCAGAAGAGGGAAAAAGTCCATCAACTATAAAAACAATAAATAAGTGTTTAAAATCTTGTCTTAATCAAGCATTAAAAGAAGGTTATATTACTAAAAACTATTGCACTCTCATAACACTTCCAAAAGGCTCTGAAAGTCCTAAAGAGATTATTAATATATTTACATTAGAAGAACAACAAACCTTCATGAAAGAATGTATGAATAACAAAAATGGTATGCTCTATATACTAGCTTTAGGAACTGGTTTAAGACTTGGAGAAATACTAGCTCTTAAATGGACAGATATAAATTTTAAAAATAATTATATAGATATTAATAAGGCTATTAAAAGCACATATAAAATAGATTCTAAAGGAAATAGAGAGTTTCAAATAATAGAGCAACAACCTAAGACTAAAAACTCAATTAGAACTGTTCCTCTAAATGATAACTTAATTGAATTATTGCAGCAGCATAGAAAAAAACAAATGATTGATAGAGATTCTAATATTGAAATTTATTTTGATAATAATTTAGTTTTCTCTACTCCTATAGGAAATTATTTAAATGAAAGTAATGTTAGAAAAACATTTAAAAGGATCCTAAAGAAATGTAACTTAAAAGAACTTAGATTTCATGACTTAAGACATACCTTTGCTACTAGACTTTTCGAAAATGGTGTTCCACCTAAAACAGTTCAAACTATTCTTGGCCATAGCGATATATCAACTACTCTAAATATATATACTCATGTTATGAAAGATACAAAAGATAAGGCTATAGATAAGCTTAATTTCTTATTTAAACTAGGATAAAATTTACGCTAATATTATTTTTTTATTTTCTATTGCACACCTATTGCACAATTTTCATAAAAATAAGGGTTACAAAATCCTTGTAACCCTTAAAATTGGTGCACCTAGCAAGATTCGAACTCGCGACCTGTGGATTCGAAGTCCAACGCTCTATCCAGCTGAGCTATAGATGCTTATATTTTTAAAAATAAAAAAAAGATAACCGATTCGGTTATCTTTTGAATGGAGCGGGTACCGGGAATCGAACCCGGGTATCCAGCTTGGAAGGCTGGTGTTCTACCATTGAACTACACCCGCATATGGAGCGGAAGACGGGACTCGAACCCGCAACTTTCACCTTGGCAAGGTGACACTCTACCATTGAGTCACTCCCGCATTG
>PPYF01024768.1_pt1 | contig 18659 bp, 20 predicted proteins | sample 1559871 | NCBI WGS metagenome assembly PPYF01 (sample SAMN08240021, study PRJNA423297) | Human gut metagenome, whole genome shotgun sequencing project. | reverse complement strand
CAATATCTTGTTCTACATCAGGAATTTATCTCACCAATGGCATTCTCAAAGATATTCGAAAACAAAGAATTTACATAACTAGTACATTCATGGTAAACTTTTATAAACTATCGCTGTCACAGAAACTGTCTATAGGCAACAACCTGCCATGCAGCGAACAGAAAGGAGACTACTATATGAAACTTGTATTTTTAGATGCGAAGACAATCGGCGATGATCTTGACCTCTCCCAGTTTGACCAGTTCGGAGAGGTTGTCAAATACTCTTTTTCTACTCCGGAGGAAGTTCCCGGGCGCGTTTTGGATGCCGATGTGATTATTGTAAATAAGATCCTGATCAACGAGGCTTCGATTGGAACTGCAAAAAAGCTTAAATTAGTCTGTGTAACAGCTACTGGCACGAACAATCTTGATAAAGAGTATTTAGACAAACGTGGCATTGCATGGCGGAATGTTGCCGGATACTCTACGGAATCGGTTGCACAGCACACCTTTGCCATGCTGTTTTATCTTCTGGAACATTTGAGATATTATGACGATTATGTCAAAAATGACCATTATACAAATGATACGATCTTCACACACTTTGAGAAGACCTTTTATGAACTGAAAGGCAAGACATGGGGAATCATTGGTCTTGGAAATATCGGTCGAAGAGTTGCCTCCATTGCAAACGCATTCGGAGCAAACGTGATTTACTCTTCACCTTCAGGCGCGGCTCCTCAAGAAGGTTTTCATCAAGTTTCCCTTGATCTGCTCCTTGAGACTGCCGACATTGTATCCGTACATGCACCGTTAAATAAGTATACGGAAAATCTCATCGATTTTTCGGCATTTCGAAAAATGAAGAAAAACGCTATTTTCTTAAATCTTGGTCGCGGTCCGATCGTCGTGGAGAAAGATTTGAAATGGGCACTGGAAACAGACGAAATACGAGCTGCCGGTCTAGACGTCCTGTCTGAAGAGCCCATGTGCACAGACAATCCGCTCCGCGGCTTTTCTGACAGTAACCGCCTTCTTATTACCCCTCATATCGCATGGGCAAGTATCGAAGCGAGGACAAAATTAATGAACATTATTGCAGAACAGATCAAAGAGTTCTTCAGCCTATAAGGCCTGAAGAACTCAGACTGTCTTTCCCGCTACAAGTTCCGGCTGGATCGTGCAGGAAGAATATGCATCTGTCTTCTCGATCAGACTTGTCAAAAGCTGTACACTGAACATCGCTACAAGTTCCGGTTTATTGTCGATCGTTGTAAGTGTCGGCTCACAGATCCTTGCATATTCTGAATTATTGTACCCTGTCACAGCCACGTCTTCCGGAATCCGGTAACCTTCCTGCAAAAGTGCTTTCACTGCACCTGCCGCTGTAATATCTTCTCCACAGACCAATGCTGAGAATTTCTTTCCGCTTTGGATCAGCCCTCTGACTGCCCGCATTCCGCCTTCCAGATCAGATGTCGTATGTAATACCTTCTTCTTTGCCTCAGCAATTCCGGCACGCTGCAGTGTATCGACAAATCCTTCCCATTTGAGCCGGGCACTGACGGTATCCATATCCTTTACATAATAGATATCTCTATGTCCTTTTTTGAGCAATTCATTTACCGCAAGTGCAATTCCATACTTATCGTCTACGAGAACCGAATAGGAATTAGCCATTTCCAGCTTTCCATTTGCCAAAACAACCGGAACCGTCCGCAGAAGCTTTTTAATTTCTGGTTTCTTACAGATCGTATTAAACACAGATCCGACTAGAACGATTCCATCTACCTTTTTCTCCAACATCGTCTGCAGATATTTCTCTGTCTCCTCTGCCTCTCCTCCTGTATTGCAGAGAGTAACCTCATATCCTCTGTGACTTAATTCCCGCTCAATCGTGTATGCCGTCCGAGCATAGTGCGGCACACGAATATCCACCGTAAGCACTGCAACCGTACGCATAGACTTACTGACCATGCCTCGTGCAATGGCACTTGGTGTATAGTGATTGCGTTCAAGTACCTCCTCTACTCGCTCTCTCGTCGCAGGATTTACGTTGCCCTTATGATTGAGCACTCTCGACACTGTAGAGATTGAGACTCCTGCTTCTTTTGCTATATCATAAATGTTCATGTTTCTTGATTCCATTTCCTCTCCTTATTACATTTCCCCGTGAAAGGGCTTTCTAAAAGCATACGAGATAAAGTATATACTTGTCAAGGTATTGTCTCCAGATTACGGTTGCCGGACATGTCTCCTCTGTCTTTCTGTCAGATTCCCACCAGGTTCCCTGCACAAATACATCGATCCAGTCGCTTTAAAAACAGATGCAATGCTCTGTAAAAATGTAACTTCAAAAAAGGCATCCTCCGGTACATGTTCTGTAGCCGGAAAATACCTTTTCCTTCTCTATAATTTTATCACTCTGCAACAGTATGTTACAATGCTTTTGTTCTCTTACAGTACATTCTCCAGGTCAGAAAGCATAATGTTAAGTGCTGTGATTCCCCCTTCTGCTGTATACCACACTGCTGGATGTTCCAAATAGATAATCCGTCCATTCTTATATGCATCTGTTCCCATGACAAGTTCATTCTCCACAATTTCTTTCGCGGTCTGTGCCCCGTCTGCACCAATCGCACTATCTCTGTCCATAACAAAAATATAGTCTGGATTCTTCTCCACTACCGTCTCAAAAGATGCTTCATTTCCATGTGTCGATGTGCTCTCTGCCGCAGTAAGATTTTCAAATCCAATCTCTCTTCCAACAATCGAGCAACGTCCATCATTCCCCATCAAGTTGAAACTTCCGCTTGTCGTCATACCAACTAACGCTGTTTTGCCTTCTGATGTTTTCTTCAGTGCCTCAATACGTTCGTCAAATCCTTCTATCTTTTTCGATACTTCATCTTCCAGACCGAACATGGATGCGATGGTTTCCGCGTTTTTTGTCACACTCTTTACAACGCCGAGCTCACTGTCTGTGGAAAGGAATACGACCGGTGCGATTTCACTGAGCGCGTCATAAGAAGATGCCAGACGTCCTCCGATGAAAATCACATCCGGGTCACACTCCATAACAGCCTCAAGATCCGCTTCTTTAATTGTTCCCAGATTTGCTACCTCTTCATTATCCACATAATCAGTAAGATATTCCAGAGAGGTAGAAGCGGAACCTACGACACGGTCTCCCATGCCCAGATTATCAAGAATGTCAAGCGATGCCATATCAAGCACCGCGATCCTCTCCGGATCGTACGGAACTTCCAGATCCACCTCTTCGTTGTTTCCATTAAAGGATTTGATCGTCACATTCTCCGGTGTCTGCTCCTTTGTCTGTTCTGCCTCCGCCTTTTTGGAGGTATTGCTTTTCTCCTCCGCCTGTCCGCATGCTGCTAGGCTAACCGCCATCGCTCCTGCAAGTAATACTCCTGTTAATTTTCTCATCGTTTTCTCCTTTTCCTTCCTTCTTTTGCTTTCTTTTTATTTTCTGTTTCTTTTACCGTAATTCTCTTTGTCTTAATAATAGATGCATAGTGGTTTCCCTTCGATCCTCAGTATTTCAAAATCTACCTGATAAATCTCTGAGAGCACCTCTTTTGTCACAACTTCCTCGACTGCTCCGTATTTTGCAATTTTTCCATCCTTAAACGCACAGATATAGTCCGAGTAAAAAGATGCATAGTTGATCTCATGCAGTACAAGTATCACGGTCTTTCCGAGATCATCACTTAATTTTCTCACCATTTTCATCAGGTTGGTCGCATGGTAAATATCCAGATTGTTCGTCGGCTCATCGAGAAGCACATATTCGGTATCCTGCGCGATTACCATGGCAATGTATGCCCTCTGTCTCTGTCCTCCTGACAACTCGTCGATGAAACGGTCTTCAAACTCCTTCAGTTCCATATAGGCAACTGCCTGGTCTATGATCTTTTCATCTTCCTCTGTAAGCCTTCCTCCTGTGTGGGGAAACCGCCCAAATGCCACCAGTTCTCTGACAGTGAGTTTCATCTGGATATGGTTGCTCTGAGTCAGGATTGCCAGATGTTTGGACAACTCCTTACTCTTCCATTTTTCAATGTTTTTTCCTTCTACTTCCACAAGCCCCTCGTCTTTTGCGATCAGACGTGAGAGCATACTCATAACCGTGGATTTTCCGGCACCATTCGGACCAATCAGGGCAGTCACTTTCCCTTTCTGTATCTCAAAGGAAACAGAATCCACAACGGTCTTTCCATCATACTGTTTTTTCAACTCATGGATTCTCAAATATTAACCCTCCTTTTTCCAAGCAGAAGATACAGGAAATAAATCCCACCCCCTACTGTAATAAATACACTGACCGGAACTGCGTAGACGAACACCTGCTCTACGATCATCTGGCCTCCTGCCAGAACAATCATGCCAAACAGTGCTGAGCCCGCGATCAGCTGTGAATGTCGGTACGTCTTCAAAAGCTGTCTGGACAGGTTCGCAATGATCAGCCCCAGAAATGAGATTGGACCTACCATCGCTGTGGCAATCGCAATACAGAGCGCCACTCCAAGTAAAAGTCTCTGAATCGCCCGGTCATAGTCCACCCCGAGATTGACCGCCTGATCTCTTCCGAGTGTCAGAACATCCAGAAGCGCAAGTTCTCTTCGCAGTGCAAAGATCAGAACTCCCAGCAGCAGTACCGCAAACACAATAATTTCCGAATTGATATTGCTAAAGCTTGCCACAAGAGACGCAAGCAGACTGTCATATTCGTTCGGATCCATCACTCTGACAAGCGTACTCTGAATACTCCCGAAAAACGATGTCAGCACCGTCCCGATCAAAAGCACATACAAAATATTATGATTCGTCTTACGGAACAGATAACTGTAAATGATTGTCGCCGCCACTCCCATCAAAACAAGGTCCACCGCAAAGGAAATGTTCCCGTTCACCACAAGGAAACTTCCCGATCCCGCCACAAACACGACCGCGGTGTGGATCAGTGTATACAGAGAGTTCATTCCCAGAAGACAAGGCGTTACAATCGTATTGTTGATCACAGACTGGAATACAATGGAGGCCCCTCCGATCGCAGCCGCCGTGACAAGCATTGCGATCAGCTTCGGAATCCTTATCTTCATCGCATAGCGGAAGAGCCGCTCATTTGCAAATGACACGTCGGTAAACAGGTATGCAGCTACAGCCACAACCACAAGAACTACCATCAACGCCAGCTTCCGTCTGTTTTTTCTATGCGCCGCACTGCCCATTGCCAATTCCTCCTTTCCCAAACCGGACTGCTTTTCTTCCGTTCTTCAGACGATACAACAGCAGGATCACGAACAGAACACTTCCCACCGTTCCGATGATCAACTCAATCGGCAGCTCGTACGGCATAAGCACAACTCTCCCGATCATATCGCACACCAGCACGAATAACGCTCCGAAAAGAGCTGTATCGATCAAAGTACCGCGGATCTTGTCTCCTTTAAACATTGCAACAATGTTCGGTACGATCAGTCCGATATAGGAAATAGAGCCCACTACAACAATCACAGAGGCTGTGATCATCGCAGCGATCGTAATTCCCATAAACAGAACAAAATTATACGGAACACCGAGGTTTTTTGAAAAGTCCTTTCCCATTCCCACAATATTGAAATGATTGGCAAACACGAAAGCAAGAATCACCAGCGGCACCGTCATATATACAATCTCATATCTGCCTCTGAGTACCATTGAGAAGTGTCCCACAAGCCAGGTAGAAAGCGCCTGTGTCATCTCATACTTATATGCGATGAAAGTCGTAATGCCTCCGATCACATTTCCAAACATAATTCCTACAAGCGGGACGAGTACCACATCTTTGAACTGAATGTGCTGGATAAACCATACAAAAATCCATGTTCCAAGTATCGCCGCCACAAATGCAAAGACCGCTCTGCCCCACAGCGAGGAATTCGGCAGAAATACAAGCGCCAGCAGTATCCCAAGCTGGGCAGATGAAATTGTGGCTCCTGTGGACGGAGAGACAAATTTATTCATGCAGAGCTGCTGCATGATCAGTCCCGCCGTACTCAGACCGATTCCAGTACATAAAATTGCAAGCAGTCTCGGCACTCTCGAGATCAGAAACAATTTCACAGTCTCCGGATTTCCTGTCAAAAGCGCTCCGGGATCTGTGTCGATCACGCCGATAAAAAGTGATACGATCGATAAGATCACAAGCGCCACTGCCAGAATGATCGTTGATATATATTTTTTAATAACACCACCTCCAATTAGTTTTATTTTACATATATTAGTTTACACTAACTCATGGGTAAAAAAATATATTCATTTCTTATTCCGTGTCAACTATACACAGTTTTTCTTTTTCCTGCAATACCTTACTTTTTTGTAAGTCCCCACACTGTCTGATCTCATTCTTTCTGACATATTTTTCGGCAAAGCTGTGAGCAGCACGGACCATTTCTTTCACCTCCGCGTATTCTTCCGCCAGATAGTAGCGGATAATGGACGGCTTCTGTTCCTGCTCAACTTGTCTGACCAGTATCTCTGCCTCTTCCAGTTCTCTTAAACTTGTATAAAGTACCTTCTCCGAAATGCCGGAAAGTGCTTTTTTTAATTCGGAAAAACGATTTTCCCCGTGTATGATATGCCACAAAATTCTCATCTTCCATTTTCCTCCCAGTATACGATGTGTAAAGATTAACGGACAGCTGCACGTACTTCTGATGTCTGGCATAAATATCCCCTTTCTAAATCTTTCTGCAAAATTACCTCTGCATTTTATAAGATTTCATCAGATTTTGCAAGCTGTCCACTTTATTTTTATTTCACTCTACTTTTTAAATTCCGTTTTCTTTTTCCCCTGAACCAGCTCGGATCCAATCGCACCTACAACGATAATGACTGCCCCGATCATCTGCAAAATAGTCAGATGCTCATGGAACACAAGGAATCCAACCAATGTCCCTACAACAACTTCCAGTGCAGATAGAATACTCGTCGTTGTCGCCTCTACATACTGCGTAGATTTCACACATGCCACATTCGCCACCATCGTACAGAGGATTCCAATCCCAAACAGATCCCACAAAAGATTGGTCACCGGAGCCGCCGCAAAATGTCCTGCAACTGCACCAAAATCCATTCCAAACAACAGAACCACTGCCGCTCCAAGAAATCCGTAGACAAGCAGTGTATCTCGGCCATAATCTTTGGCGAAAAACTTTGGAAGCAAGATCTGCAACGCGACACCGATTCCATTGACCACTCCCGCAAGAATACCGATCGCATCCAGTTTGATATTTCCTCCTCCGATCAGGTTTGCTACCAGTATGGCGCCAATCAGACAGACAAAGATCGTGATAATCTTGCTTTTCTCGAGTTTTTCCCCAAACATAAACCTTCCAAGGATTGCAACCCAGATTGGACTCATAAACATCAGTACTGTCGCAACCCCAACCGGAATTCTCGATACTGCCACACTATAACTGACAAAGCTGATACTGTAGGCGACTGCCCCATACACGATGCAAATAATAATCCCTTTCAGATTGATTTTAAGCGCTGCCGGCTTTGTAATCAGAAGGAATACAAAATAAGCCGCCCCCGCCAGAGCACATCGGAAGAAAGAAATCTCAATATTGGAAAACTGGTATTTCGAGAGATCTCTCACGAAAATCCCCATAATCCCCCACATAACTGCAGTGATCACTGCCAGTGCAATCCCTTTGCTGCGCTTATTCATGACTTGCCTCTCCTTCTCTTACGTTCTCTTTTTGCACTTCTTCTCTGCGATAGACTACTTCATTTTCTTTCAATGTCATAAGCACCTGGATATCCGCGAGTGCTTTCACATCTGTCTCCAGAGGATTCTTATCAAGCACGACAAAGTCCGCATATTTTCCAACAGCGATTGTTCCTTTTTCCTGCTCCTCGTGATACTGGTATGCCGCATAGCTTGTGATCGCTTTGAGCGCATCAAGCACCGGGATTCTCTGATTTTCCCCAATCACCTGACCGGTTCTTGACACACGGTTCACTGCACAGGAAACTGTCCGCATCATATCTGGCGGAACTACCGGTGTATCCTGATGAAATGTAAACTTCATTCCATCCTCAAGCGCATCTTTTACCGGTGAAATCTGGCTTCCCCTCTGCGCTCCAAAATTTTTGATATGAATATCCCCCCAGTAATAAGTATGCGCCACGAAAAAACTCGGAATCATCCCGATTGCTTTCATTCGTCCCAGCTGATCTTTTCTGACAAGCTGCGCATGTACCATCACTGCACGGTTACTGTCTTTCTCTCCTCTTGCTTCTAATTCTTTCTCAAACTGCGAGATATATTGTTCTGCCGCCGCATCCCCGTTACAATGTGCGAGAAGCTGCTGCTTTTTATCCAAAGCGACTGCAATATACTCTCTTAATTTCTCATCGCTGTGGATCGGATACCCACAGTATGTGTCGTCTCCCTCGTAAGGTGTTGTCATCCACGCAGTTCTTCCCTGCGGAGAACCATCAAGGAACACTTTAAAGCCGCCCATTTTAAAATGATCTTTATACTGTCCTGCATATTCCGGCTCCGCCTCCGGCAAATCTGATGCAGTCATTACATCAGCATATCCAACGACATCCAGCTTCAGAAGTCCTGCACCCGATGCATACTTTAACAGCTGGAACAACGGCTTTGCAACCATTCCATCCTGCACCGTAGTCACCCCGTAACTTGCATACATCTTCTGCGCTTCCCCGATCAGTCGCATCAACTCCTCCATCGATGTCATCGGAAGCTTTTCCTGGAATGCCAGAAATGCCTTCTCTTCCATGTAACCATCCGGTTCTCTCGTTTCTGCGACTCTTCCGTAACGTCCACCCGGACAGTCCTCTGTCGCTTCCGTAATCCCCTGAGCCTCCAGTCCACGGCTGTTTGTCACACCCATATGAGAAGATGCATGGATTAAGAGAACTGGATTCTCACTGCTGATCTGATCTAACACTGTCTTATCCGGATGTCTTCCTTCTGCAAGAAAGTTCTGGTCATAATTGCATCCGATGATCCATGCATCCCCCGGCAGATTTCTCTTCTCTTTAAACGCTTTCATCAATTCTATGATCTCTCCGAAATCCTTACAAAGAGACAGATCACACTGTGTCATCGCATTGGCTGCACCGACAAAATGAGAATGTGCATCAATAAATCCCGGCATCAGCACCGCACCGTTCAGATCAATCATCTCATCTGCATCCTCCCGAAGCTTCAACACGTCCCCGGCTGTTCCGACCGCCTTGATCCGCCCATTCTCCACACACACTGCCTCTGCATACAGTGCGTCATCTTCCATGGTCAAAATCGTTCCATTTGTATAAAAACTCTTCATAAATTCTCCTCTTCTTTCATTCTATTTCAATATATTTTTTCTTCTTTCCTCTTCCGACAGCCGCAAGTACGCCTGTTTCGTCCTGCTATGTTCCTCTCTCTAAATCGAACTCTATTATCTGTCAAATTTCATTCATCGTCAAGTGAAAAAAAACTAAACTTTTGAGGACAGATCCATCAAACGGAAGATCGATTCTGCTGTCTTTCTCAAATCCATTTTCGTTGTCGCTTTTAGTTCCTCAAATGACAATGCTCTTCTATTAATCCCAAACATTGCACTGACTCCCATCTCATACAACAGATCTGCATCTTCTGTGACTGCCCCCGCAAGTGCGATTACTGGAACCTGATATTTCTTTGCCCGTTTCGCTACCCCTGAAATTACTTTTCCATAGGAACTCTGTCCATCAATCTTTCCCTCCCCAGTAATTACCATGGATGTATCTTTCAAAACCTCCTCAAATGTGATCGTATCCAGCATAATATCAATTCCACTCATCAGCTTTCCCCCAAGAATCGCTGCGATGCCAGCTCCCATTCCTCCAGCAGCTCCGCCTCCTTCTAATTGCAAAATTTCCTTTCCGGTCACCTCATATATTTTCTCTGCAAAATGTCTCAATCCGTAATCTAATCTGGAAACTTCCTCTGGTTCTACCCCCTTCTGTGGTCCAAATATTGCAGTTGCTCCGTTTGCTCCGCACAAAACGGTACTGACATCACACATAACCAAAATTTCCGTTTCCTTTATTCGTTGGTCAAGCTCTGACAGATCAATTTTTTTAATACAATGTAAAGTATTCCCAACCGGAATAAATTCTTCTCCTCTCTCATTCAAAAATTTAACTCCCAATGCCGCAAGCGCACCAGCACCCCCTTCGTTTGTAGCACTTCCCCCAAGTCCTAATATGATTTTCTTCACTCCTCCCTGAAGCGCATCTAAAATCAACTCTCCAACCCCATAAGTTGTAGCTTCCCCGGCATTTAAGCGTTCCCCTGCAAGAGGAAGTCCTGCCGCTGCTGCCATTTCAATGACTGCTGTTTCTTTTATTTTTCCATAAAAACTTTCCACCTGCTCGCCATAAGGTCCCCTCACCTTGACTTGTTTTTTCTCCCCATCTAAAACAGAGAGGAAAGCATCCACGCTTCCCTCCCCTCCGTCCGCTATTTCCATCCGAACTGTTTCCACATCCGGCCATCTCTTTTTTGCCTCTTCCTCAATAATTCTTCCTGCCTCCTGGCTGCTGATCGTTCCCTTAAAAGAATCTGGGATTATTACAATTTTCTTCATATGATCGCCTCACTACCACATTGCCTTCCTGAACTTATCACGATTCCTACTACTATTTTTATTTTCTACTTTTCTCTTTATTCAGTGGATTCCAGCCTCCCCGCAGATATCGCAGGATAAACAAACTTCCCAGACAGACATTATTAGCGATCATGCATCCCCACACTGCATACAGTCCAAGATGGAATACTTTGACACAGAAGAATGTTCCTAACACTCTCACACACCACATACTGAATAGCGCATAGTAAAACGGCTTTACCGTATCTCCTACCCCATTGAAAATTCCCTCGAGGATAATCAATACACCAAATAGTGGCTCTGATACTGCAACCATACGAAGGACAACCGTTCCGAGTGCAATGACATCACTTTCCTTCGTAAACATCTGCAAAAGCTGTGGTGCCATGAAAAATAAGAGCGCTCCGGATACAGTCATGATCACAAGAATGATCACGATCAACATCCTTGTCAATTCGTGCAGCCTCTTCTGGTCTTTTGCACCAATGGCATTTCCTGCCAAAGTAGCTGCTGCGGCCTGCATTCCATACCCTGGGATGTAAAACGCCTGTTCTACTGTCAGTGCAATCGAGTGCGCCGCAAAAGCCACTGTTCCAAGTCCTGTCACAAGCGATGCAAACACGACATGACCAAGACAGGTAGCCATACGTTCCATCGCAACCGGAAATCCAACGCGAATACAAGGTTCCATAATTTCCCGCTCCGGTCGGATTTCACATCCCGCCGGAGATACATATCGGTTTTTATAAAGTGCAATCGTCATAAAGATTCCGCCAACTACAAAGGAGACTGCCGTTCCGATTCCGGCTCCGACTGCCCCATATCCGAATCCAAACATCTTCACACTGGCTCCACCGATTTTGATCATTCTTGTATCATAGATAAAAAGGTAATTCAGGACGATATTCACAAGATTCATACAAACATTGACATACATTGGTGTCTTTGTATCTCCCACTGCCCGAAGCAGCGCTCCGAAAATAATGATCGCACTCCGGAAGAGCATCGGAAGGCAGATGATCGCAAAATAGAGGGACGCATCCTTTTTGATCGCCGGATCTACTCCCATCCACGTTGGAAGAATCGGACTGACAGCAAGTGTCAATACCCCAACTCCGATTCCGGTCACCACGGTAACGATCACTGCCTGCACAGATGCCCTCTTCACATTTTCAAATGCTTCTGCTCCCATTTCCCTTGAAATAAATGCCATAAATCCAATTCCCATTGCAAACAACGGTCCGTTCACAAGCCATGTGACCGACGTGCTCATCCCGACCGTTGCCGTGGCTTCTGCGCCGATTCTTCCGACCATCGCCGCATCAATATACTGTACAAGTGTCTGCAGCATCTGTTCCAAAAGTGTCGGCCATGCCAGCGCAAGAATCGTCAAAAAAAGTGCTTTGCGATGTCCTGCCAAAGCCTGACTTCCACTATGATTTCCCATTGATTTTTCTCTCATTTTCATTTCCCTCTCCTTTTTCTCTTTTTATTCCTTCCCCCCGGACGTATTCCTTTTGTCATCTGCCTCTTGTTCTTTTAATAACTCCAAGACATCCAGAAGTGTATTGTACTTTTTCCAGACATCCTTCATCGTCTCCTCATCTGGTTGTACAAGATCCGGGATCATAATCGCCCGAAGACCTGCCCCTGATGCAGATTTTACACCCGCCGGTGCATCTTCCAATGCCACCGTCTCCTCCGGCACTGCCTGGATCACTTCACAGGCAGTCCGATAAATTTCCGGATCCGGCTTCGCATTTTTTACCATATCCCCGAAAACACTACCGTCAAAATACAAGTATACTCCTGCTTCTGTCAACAAGTTCACCGCATGTTCTCTTCTCGAAGACGAGGCGACCGCAAGCTTATACCCATTCTCTTTTGCATAGGCAAGCAGCTCTTTCACCCCCGGTTTCATCGCCAGGCCTTCAGATGCTACGATTTCTTTAAAAAATGCTCTTGTCAGTTCATTAAACCTCTCCATCGGAAAATCTTCCCGGATGGCTGTGCGAAAATATTGTTCTCTTCTCACCACATTAAATCCAATCGTATGATAAATATGTTCTCCCATTTTGGGAATTCCGAGCACCTCTCCTGCTCGGTTCCAGGAACGCTGCACAACGCGCTCTGAGTCAAAGATCAGTCCGTCCATATCAAAAATCAATGCTGTTATCTTCTTCTGTGCCATATGTCTCTCCCTTATTCTCTTCTGTTTTGTCCTTCCAAAAATGGTCAGTATATTCCTTTTACACACCAACTATATCATATCCAGAAAGTGAATAGCAATATCTCAGCAATTTCCTCCGCAAATAAAAATTGTTCCTGTCCACAACTGGAAACAGGAACAAAAAATCCCCGAGCAGATTTCCGCTTATCGCCTTGTCTGCCCAGGGGGGATTTTCCATCCGGCAAAATCAGTCTTCCCTTCTCTGCCGTTACTTTCTTCTATATACGATTCACATTCTTTCAGTCGGCTGCCACGTCTCGCCGATCAAGAATCGAACTCGACCGCTTTCCCTTCTTCATCTTTGAGATAATTAATGACTTCTTCCAACTTGTTGACAGCCTCCTGTTGTTCCTCCCAGTCATTTCCACGCATTTCTTTGTTTACAATGCATTGCTTCACATATTTTAACTGTCTGATCAATTCCTGATTCATACTGACGCCCCCTTCTTGTGCGTATCGGTTTTATTTTCTGTATCTTTTCTATATTCTACTACTTTTTTCTGAAAAATTCCACCTTGTTTTTCTGAATCTTTCTTTAAGATTGTGGACAGGTGCTATCCGGCCGCCCTAAACTATGCATGCTAAATTTTCTTCATCATACGGTACAGAAGAATAGAGGCAACAACTGCTGCCACTGCCTCTGATACTGGAAATGTCAACCACACTCCCGCAACTCCCATCACCTTGATCAGCATCAAAGAACATGGAACAATGATGACCAGCTGTCGTAACAGAGATACGACCAGAGACGCAATTCCTTTTCCCATCGACTCAAACACACCAGCAAATACTGTTCCTAATGTAGATACAATAAATCCAGTTCCAATGATCCGAAGCGCCTGTGCTCCCATCTTCTGCATTTCTTCTGTGGCACTGAACAAAGAAAGAACCGGCTCCGGGAATCCCATAAACAAAATCGTTCCCACTGCCATAATGACCGCTGTCACCAGCACACTAACTTTAATTGTCTCATGAAGCCTCTTCTTAGCCCCTGCTCCATAATTGTAACTGATGATCGGACGCATTCCTTGAATGATTCCATTTGCCGGCATATAGACAAACATCTGAAGTTTAAAATATACTCCAAGTACCGCAACTGCTGTCTGGGAAACAGCTCCTAGAATTCCATTCAAAACACCAATCAGGATAGACGGAAGGGACATCATCACCGTAGATGGAACTGCCACAAGATACAGCTGTCTGACAATCCTTCCCTTCATGCGGAATCCTTTCATATGAATCTGAAGCCCTCCACTGTGTCTACAAAACAAGATGATGGATAACATGCACGCGGAAAACTGTCCAAGAATCGTCGCTGTCGCTGCCCCCCGTACTCCCATCGCCGGGAATCCAAACAGTCCAAAGATCATGATCGGATCAAGGATAATATTCACAATCGCTCCCACCCCCTGCATGATCATCGGTAAAAACATATTTCCTGTCGCCTGAAACATCTTTTCAATTTCAATATGAAAGAGCGATCCAAACGAAAGGCAGATTACAATATAAGAATACTGACAGGACCATTCCAGCACAGTCGGATTATCTGTGAACATCTGCAAAAATGGTTTTGTAAAAAAGATTCCAAGCAAAATAAAAAATATCGAATGAATACCTGTCAGTACAAGCCCATGTGCCGCCGCATCATTTGCCTCCTCACTTTTTTTTGCTCCAAGATTTCTTGCAATCGCTGCATTCGTTGCTACACCAAGTCCTACCGCCACGGCAAGTACTAAATTCTGAAGCGGATAAGCGAGAGAGACTGCTGTAAGCGCCTCCTCTCCCAGCTTAGCTACAAAAATACTGTCTACGATATTGTATAAAGATTGAATCAGCATCGAAATCATCGGTGGAACAGACATCCCCATCAAGAGAGGAAAAATTGCTTTCGTTCCCATTTGATTTTCTGATTGTTTCATTTAACAATTCCTCCTTTATCTTTTCCTTTTTTAGTACACAAAAAGGCTATAAATCTTTTCTGTTTAAATCAGAAACAGAAAAAATTTATAGCCCATCCGGCACTTTATTTTACACCGTAACAGAATAGCACGGTTATTTTCACTTGTCAATTCTATTCTTAGCCTTGCAGCTATCCGCTCTTTTCCCTTACAAGATAAAATTATCCTTTTTCTTCTCCATCCCTCGACTGTTGAAGATTTCTTAGCATCTTCTTTGCTGCCCGTCGAAAAATTTCCAATTCTTCCTCTGTCAGGCCATCTTGCAACTTAGATTCTACATATCGTATATCCTCATCCACTGCCGCACTTGCCTCCAGCCCTTTCGGAAGTACTACTATTTTCTTCAATCTCGCATCATATTCCACCGGAACCCGTTCGATATATCCGTTCTTCTCCATAAGCTGTAAGATACCCGTAGCTGAAGATCTTCTTAAATTAAACTCTTCCTCCAGATCCTTCTGAAAAATCTCCTGTTTTCTTGGCTGTCCCAAAAGATAATGCAACACCCGTCCCTGCACTCCGGTCACACCTGTCTTTGAGGCAGAACTGTCAAATTGTCTCTTGATCTGATTTGACAAAATGCCGATTATTCTGCCAATCGCAATGTCCCGTTCCATATTATCCTCCATTTGTTAGTCCCCTAATTGTTGATTATAAATTGACGCTCCTAGAATGTCAATATACGGCGGTAGGTGTTTTCCGAAAAAGGCAGCAAATACTTTTCAAAAGAGTGCAATCACCCAAAGATGAATTGTAAAAATCCACAAAATCTGCTATAATTTTATCAAATTTTGAGGAGGTTTGATATGGAATTACAACGTTCATGTAAAGAAGCAATCGCTTCTTGTTTAGATCAGAAAACTTTTGCTGTTGCCCACTTATACAATGATGATAACCGGTTCTACAGCATCGAACCAGGGGATATTTTCTTCATTAATCAGTATGAAAGCCACCATTTAACTTATATTGACGAGAAAGTTCATGAGCGGCTTGTTTTATCTATCTTCCCAGACTTTTAAAACAGCTTTCTTCTGGGCAGACCAATCTGGATAACTGCTTTTCTTCTCGTAATACATCCAATCCAAACCTGCACAAGCGGTCACTGAATGTCGAGGAGCAAAAGCTCTTTCAGTACTTCATTCATAAACTTGTCAGCACAGACGGATCCGGCGCAGATCTTATAGAGAAAGCCACGTTCACAGAATTAATGGTATTTTTGAATAAAATTTTCTCTGACAACAACCTCCCTGTCACATCTTCTTTTCGCTCGACGCAGCACCAACGGGTTGACCGGATTCTGACTTATATCAACCAGCACATTCAGAATCCACTGACAATCGAAGAACTCTCCGAAAATTTCTATCTGAGTCCTTCCTACCTGTGCCGTATTTTCAAATCTGCGACCGGGACAACGATCAACAAATATATTACTACCAAACGAATCACAATCGCAAAGTCATTGCTTGCTGAAGGGAAATCGGTCAATGAGGCATGTGAGGAATGCAGGTTCAACGATTACAGTAACTTCCTGAAGACATTTACAAAGGCAGTCGGCATCTCACCGAAGAAATACTCTCAGTTTTCTTCTTAATATTCCGAGCGGCTTTAGACACACAGCATCCTGCAAACCCAAATAAAGCCGCAACAAAAAAAAAGTTAGCGCAATCCTGAAGGATGTGGTAACTTTTTTGGAATTTTCTTCACTTACAAGTCGTTTCCATACACTTCAATCTGTGTCAGCGCCGGAAATGGAGATGGATCGTCTGCTTTGATCAGATCGCACAATTCTATCCAGCTCACTTTCCTTTTTTCAATCATAAATTCATGCGGAAAATCTGCTCTCGTATAGAGAATAATCCGATCGATCTCCACTTCTCTTCCAAAGTCAATCTTGATCGCCGCATCCTCACGACGATTAATTCCCCACGATTGAAACGGCCACTTCCAATGTCCTTCATTTGCAGTCACTCCGTCAACTCCATTGACTGCTGCAAAGACAGCTTCTCCTCTCGTTTCTACATTTGCAGATACATGTGGATAACAAGTTGTACTACATGACTGATCGTTGACATTCAGCGCCAGATTTCGGTAAGTTTTTCTCACTGCTTTCCACTACAATACGATCTCCCTCTTCATAAGTTCGTTCATAGAGAAATGCAATTTCCTGCTCTCCCTCTTTACTTAATATTTCCTGTCCCTCGGCATTTTTTATTGTTACTTTTAACATCTTAATCTTCCTTCAACATTTCTCTCACACATTCTGCCAGCGTTTCACATTTGCAATTTGCAAAGAAAAGTTCTTCAAATCTTTCCCCCTGCAATGCACCTCTCACAAGATCACGATCAAGTTCTTTTAAGACTGTAGGCAGATCTTTGTAAGTCACTTTTTTTACTTCATCCAAAATCTTCTTATTTCTCTGTTCCGGAACTGCACGCTCTCTTGGATATCCTTGTCCACTCTCTTCTGCGAATAGTTTTTCAAAGATATACTCCAGATTCAGTTCTCCGCCCCATCCAAATCCTTTTGCAAATGGGATTGCAATTGCATTTCCGTCATTGATCTGTGCAAATGTATAAGCATCTAATGCATCTTCTACATGTCACAAATCACACCTGGAAAAGAATTACATGCAAGCATAGCTCCTTCACCAGTTCCGCATCCGGTGATCACATAGTCCGTCGCCCCTGCATTTAATAAAACTGCTGCAAGAATCCCAACCTGCACATATGTCAACTGACACTCGTCTTCTGCAGAATACATCCCATAATTGTCTACCGAAAACCCTTTTTCGGATGCTACTTTTTCCAACGCATGCAGAATCATCTCATTCTTCTCCCTTACCAATACATATTCCAGACATTTCTTAAACGCATTAATGCTTCCACATAAAAATAGTCTCCCCAGATACAACATTCATCGACTCCAACATGGAATGGAATTGCATATACTCCATGTTTGATAATCCCATTTGAAAGATCTTTCTCCGTTGTATAATTTTCAAACAGTGACTTCACAATTTGAACTGCCGTTTCCTCATATTCTTTCTTTCTTTCTTTCTTGGAGCTAAGACCGGAAGGTGCTTACTTAATTCCAGAAGCCCACATGCAAGAATTCCCGTATGTGCATAGCTGAGCGCAAATCCAAAAACGCCCCATGCCTGAATAATCTGAGTCTTTTCACTGTATCGTTCCATAAGACAATCTGCAGCGCGCACCAAGAACTCCAGTGCCTTTTCATTTCCTGTAATTTTATAACCCACAAGTGTGGATAAAGAGTATAAGAATCCAATATCATGTGTATTTAAACCAATGTTCTGATCTAATCTCTCTTGAAATGTGCGGAGCAATGTCTCCAATGCAGAAAGATACTTTTCCTCGTTTGTGTCTTCATACAAAAGCCACAAAATCCTTCTGTCTAATCTTTATTCCCCATTTCTCCATAAATCAGGTTTTCGGAACTTGATGTCGGAAAAACTGTTGAATACTTTGGCAGACTCTCATTCACTTTGCCCTTTACATAGTGCATCGCTTCTGCAAGCCACTCCATATTCTCTTTTTTAATTTCCATAGTTCTTTTCCTCCCTTTGCTGTTTCATCTAACTGTATCGTATCACCTTTCTTTCACATTTTCTTGTGCTTTTTTATACACAATATTGCATTTTTTGAACTAAATCATGACCACCCGTCCAACGGGTGGTTTGCTCTAGGGCTATAAGCCCTTGTTACTAGGCTAGCGTCTCAAGGCGCTGGCTTTCTCTTTCGGCTATGGGAATTCTGTTTACACATCCTTCCCACAGCTCCGTTCAAGCCA